>ENA-OQAX01000232-OQAX01000232.1-human-gut-metagenome-genome-assembly--contig:-NODE-232-length-13251-cov-1.705273_pt1 | contig 13251 bp, 19 predicted proteins | sample MGYA00242741_ERZ504539 | MGnify/ENA primary metagenome ERZ504539 (study PRJEB26092, sample SAMD00036277) | human gut metagenome | host: Homo sapiens | study: EMG produced TPA metagenomics assembly of... | reverse complement strand
CATGAACTTATGGGAACGTATTGCGGATACTTTGTGAACTTTATCCTGATACAATGATTATGCTGATGAAAGAAGGCATAGATAACTGAATACAAGAAAGAGACGAAAGCCTCAGTAGTTAAGAAAAAACTACTGGGGCTTTTTTTCGTGCCTGAATTTTTCAGCCAATAACTGCGGGCGTATCCCGGCAGGATAAAGGCGGAGCAGGCATGATTCTAAACAGAGGTCCGCCTTCTGGATTTGAAACGAGCAACAAGATTTCAAATTCAGGAGGAACGGACATGTATATTGAACACCCATATTTTTATGAAGGAAAGTATTACGCAAATATTGATGGAGAAATGATCGAAGTTACAAAAGAAGTTGCGTATGCGATGAACAATTTTTTACAGAAGCAGCAAGGCAAAAAAAAGTTGAGATCAAGAACGAACTGGGTGAGGTCGTGGATAAGATGCTGCGGGAGGTACCTTACAGCGGTCAGTCCATTGATGGAGAAGTCTTCATGATTGAGGATTTTCCAGATCTGAACTGTGATGTGGAGCACTGTGTACTGACAAAAATGGAACAGCAGGATATTCACAAAGTGATCAATCAGCTGAACTCAGAGGAACGCATGATTATTTATGGCATTTTCTTTGAAAACAAGACACAGACACAGATGGCGGAGATTATGGGGATTTCCAGACAGATGCTGTCATACAAGCTGAAATCCATTCTTAATAAGATGCGTGAAATGTATATGAATTAAATTTTTTAAAAATTTTCAAAATCTTTTGCATCTTCCGAAGTCATTTGACTTTAGTAATTAGAGGAGCTTTAAGGACTCCCTAAAACGCACCGTGATAACTGAATATCCAATAATAACTGACGTGACATTTCATACAGTGAGCACGAGGAAGATGCCGCTATAGGATTATAAGACGTAAAAACATTTTTAGAGCTAATAATGCTGCGAAAAAGCACTGACCAAAGCCAGTCGGCAGGCTGGTGATGCGATGACATGTGTGAGATGCGATACACTTGCAGACCCTGAGAAGTCTGTAATTGGTAAACCTATGAACTGCCAGAGCCTGGAAACGAGAGTTTTTGGGTTGTGGTCCGGAGTATAGCATTCGGACAGGTTATTATTCCCTTCCTGCAGATGCAGGAGTAACGATTCGGGGTATCGAGGATAAATAGAATCGAGCGAGCACTGTTTAATAATCAAATTGGCTATAGAGGTTATGCGGCAGAGCTTTCCTTATAGGAAAGAAACTCTGCCGTATTCCTGTGGAGCCAATATAGCGCTATGGATGCTTTACAAATAAAAATAACAGATTGGAGAGAGGACAAATGACAATCCGAAGAGGAGATATCTTATGGGCAGATCTCGGTATGTTCCCGACAACTTCGGTTCAGGGTGGAGTAAGACCGGTGATCGTAGTGAGCAATAATAAAGCCAATACATACAGTTCAGTCATAACGGTAGTTCCGCTGACATCAAGAATTTATAAGAAACGGTATTTGCCAACGCATGTATTTATCAGCAAATATGATATGACGGGAATCCGAAAAGGAAGCCTGGCACTGGCTGAACAGGTTATGAGCATTTCTACGAAATGTATTATTGAGAAATGCGGAAGAGTGAACAAGTGGAGCCTAGATCGGGTACTGAAAGCAGTACGGATTCAGATGGGAATGGAAGAGAAGACTACATAACTGTTACGAATATTTATTTTCGATAATGGTAACTATAGGAAAAGGAGGCGATGTCCATGACAACAGTTGAAAGATTAGAAGAGTTGAAAACAGTTGATATCAAAGAGATTGAACGAGATAGTTTGCCCAAGTACAAGGATTTGATTTCAGAGCTGGATAGCAGGAAAAGCAATAAGATGGAAGTGCTGCTTAATCACTCTGATAACCCATATGTATATGAAGATATGGGCTATGTCGTAAAAAGTGTTTTTAATGCAGCAGCTTCCCTTTCCTATATAGACTGTACAAAACAGCTTGTAGCAAAGAAAGCTGGATTGGCATAAGGGAATAACTGGAACAACAAAAATTTCATATTCACACAGAAGACGAAGTGTGCTATAATGCTAACAGGACTAAATTTGAATAGAGCACTTCTATTTAAGGGTTCTGTTTTGGCAGAATCTTTGGATAGGAGTGTTTTTTATGCAAAAAAATATCTGGATAGCAGCCAAGTACCTTCGTCTTAGTATTGAGGACGGAGATAAGGCTGAAAGTGAATCTATTGTAAATCAGTCAATTTTGATTGATAACTATATGAAATCGACATCTGATATTACTATTGTTGAGACATTTAAAGATGATGGTTTTTCAGGTACTGATTTTAAGCGTCCTGGTTTTCAGGCAATGCTCAAGGCAATCGAAAATAAGGAAATCAACTGTATCATTGTAAAAGACTTGTCTCGATTCGGTAGAGAGCATATTAGATGTTGATCGGTATATTCAAAAAGTATTTCCACAACTGGGAGTACGATTTATAGCAATCAATGATAATTATGATTCTGAAACAGCAAACATTACCGATACGCATCTTGTATTACGGTGAATCCTTTGTTAATGACACGTATTGCAGACAGAATTCTCAAAAAGTAAGAAGCCACTTGAGTGCAAAAAGAAATATTGGAGAATATGTGGGAAATTACGTGTCATATGGATATAAAAAAGTGTGATGCTGATAAAAGTCAGATAGAAATTGATCCGGTTGCTGCAAAGCATGTAAGAGATATTTTTTAACTGGAAGATGGAGGGCATGAGCAATCAGCTGATTGCAGATTAAACTGAATGAACTGGGAGTTCTTGCACCGGCTGATTACAAACGTGCGACCGGAGTAAACTTCAAATCGTCATTTCAGACACATCTGACATCCAGGTGGTCAGCAGTAGCAATTATCCGTATCTTAAAGAATCCAATCTACTATGGAGTGCTTCAACAGGGAAAATCCCAAAGAATTAACTATAAAGTTAAGGTGCAGAGGGCATTACCAAAGGAAGAATGGGTGATTTTTGAAAATCATCATGAAGGTATCGTTACAAAAGAAGAATATGAAACAGTTCAGATGTTGCTTGCGAAGGATACCAGGATAGCACCCGGAGAAAACAGACTTTATTTGTTTGGTGGGTTATTATCCTGTGGAGACTGTGGAAGTAATCTGATCCGGCGAACTAACAGTTATAAAGGAGAAAAGACAGTTTTTTATATCTGTTCTTCTTACAATAAAAAGAAGGATCAATGTTCCAGACATAGTATCAGAGAAGATGTGCTGATTCAGCTGGTAATGGATTCTTTGAAAATATACAGTAAGATGACGGATGCCATACGGAGTGCAATGGAGTATTTGAAAGAGAATTCTTTGGATACACAGACATTGATACAGCATGATGACCAGATACTTGAGTTACGAAACAAAGTCAATAAATATTATAAGTTGTTACATTCATTATCGGGAAATCTTGCGTCAGGAGTTATTTCTAGGGATGATTACGCTTTGCTTAGAGAACGGTATCAGACAGAAATTAAAAGTCTGGAAAGCAATATTGAAAAGCAGGAAGAGTATATGGAAAATCTCCTTGAAAATAAACTGCTGTGCGAAGAATGGGTAAACACATTTCTTGAGAAACCGTCGCTGGGAGATCTTGACAGAGATATGCTTCTTCAGTATGTGGAAAAAATAAATGTCTTTGAAGGAAAAAAAATAGAGATTGTTTACCGATTCCAAGATGAGTTGGTAACAGCTGCAAGACTGGCAGAACAGATTGGAAAACAAAACAGGAGGTGGCTGATAATAATGGCAAGAACAAGAAAATCGCCAAGATGAAACAAGCTGAAGCATTTGTGCAGGCATCACCGAAGAAGATCTGGAAAGCCGGTATTTATACCAGAATATCTGTAGAATATCAATGGTGAGAAGAGAGAATCGCTGGAGACACAGAAACTGATCGCTTTTTCTTACGCAGAATCTCATCCGGATATTTGAAGTTGTAAAGTTTTATAAGGATGACGGTATATCAGGTACGAAATTTTGATCGAGATGACTTTGTGAGAATGCTTGGTGACATCAAAACAAAAGAAATAAAATACGGTCATAGTAAAGGATTTATCACGATTTGGTCGAGATTTGGAAGAAGTATCAAAATATCTGGAAAAAATATTTCCATTTATGCAAGTGCGCTTTATATCAGTCAATGATAACTATGACAGTATCAGTCCAGAATGTGACAATCAGATGCTGGGAATCATGATATCGAATCTGGCAAATGATATGTATGCAAAAGATGCATCTGTAAAAATGACAAGTGCCATGAAAATTAAGATGGAGTCAGGTGAATATTGTGGTGGAGATGCTCCTTATGGGTATAAGAGAGCTAGAGATGAAAAAGGAAAATCTACTACTGTTCCCGATCCTTTAACTGCACCGTATGTAGTAGAAATATTTGAAAAACTTGCTGCAGGGCAGTCATATTTGAAAATTTCGAGAGAGTTTAATACCATGCTGCTGGCTTCGCCAAGGGTATACGCAAGAACTGGGAAGTTATTCTTGGATAGAATTGACGAAACGGATATGCATTGGCAATCATCTGTAATTAAACAGATTGCGGAAAATAGGCACTATTTGGGAAATACTTATTCACATAAAACAAGAACTTCACTTCTTACAAAAGAAAAAAAATGTAAATGTTGGATAAAGAAGAATGGATTGAACATGTGAATACCCATAAGGCTATAGTGAGTGCTGAATTATTTGAAAAAGTACAAAATGTAATCAAATTAAAGCAGGAGAAAGCATTGCCCAAAAAAGATTTATCGAATATGCAGACTCATGGAAAACAGGATAATAAGTATGTTGGATTGATATACTGTGGTGACTGTGGCGCTAATATGGTTCGGAGATACTATTACAGCGAAAAGAATGGTGTTTTGTATTACAATTACTATTTCATTTGTGGTAATTATGCAAAAATTTCCAAGGAAAATATAACTGTAATCGCTGGAAAGAAGAAGTAATTGATGAACTGGTGTATCGGGCACTCATCATGCAGCTAAAAACAGTATGTGAATTAAAAACGCAACTGAAACGCTTTAATGGTGAATATTTTGAAACATTCCAAAAATATTTGAACAGGGAACAGAGTAAAATTGTTCAGCTCAATAAAAGGAACGAAGCAAGACGATTTGAATTATATGAGCAATATGTTTCGGGCGAGATTGATACGGATGCATATAATCGTATGACAGAAAGAATAACCGTGGTACGAAAAAGACCTGGTTACAAGACAGAAAGAAATTGAGAAGAGTAGAAAAATTACAGAAAAATTGTGTAAAAAGAACTTCTCGTGGCTTGCTGAATTCAGTAAAGGAAAGAATTTAGAATTCCTTACAAAAGATGTTGTCCGTTCTTATATAAAGAAAATCTCTTTATATGAAGACAAACGTATAGAGATCGAATTTTAAATTTCAAGATGAAATACAGGCGTTATCAGAAATTTTAGAGGAGGGGGTGATCAGATGTCAGATGGTAAATGCATAGTAAAGTATTTAAGATTGTCGCTGGAAGATGAGGATATGCTGGATGAATCCAATAGTATTACCAATCAGAGAATTGTGATTGGGCAATACATAGCCAGTAAAAATGAGTTCAAAAATACGGAAGTGTTAGAATTCAAAGATGATGGCTATAGTGGAACGAATTTCGATCGCCCAGGATTCCAAAGTATGATGGAATTAGTAAGAGATGGAAAAGTCAGCACAATTATAGTGAAAGACCTTTCTCGATTCGGCAGGATCATATAGAGGTTGACACATATCTGGAACAAATTTTTCCATTTATGAATGTGAGATTCATAGCAATCAATGATAATGTTGATAGTATGAAATATGAATCTGGTATGCCGGGAATAGATGTTGGTTTCAGAAATATTATTAACGAACATCATAGCATTGATACTTCCGTTAAAGTAAAAAGAACTTTGATACAGCGTCAGAAAGCTGGAAAATATATGGGAGCGAGAGCACCTATGGATATTTGAAGCCTGATGAAGATGTGACCAGCCTCGTGATTAATCCGGAGACAGCGCCTGTTGTGAAGATGATATTTCAGAAATATCTTAATGGAATGAATATTACTCAGCTGGCACGTTACCTGAATGAGCAGAAAATTATGAGTCCAGGTCAATATAAAAGAGAAGTTCTGAAAACTGGTGTGAAGAAAACAACAGAAAAATATATCTGGTATCCAGTAACTGTAAGACTGATACTGATGACAGAAACGTATACGGGAACTACGATTGGCGGCAAGTGGAAAGTTGCTTCGGTAGGAAGTAATAAGCATTTGAAAACAAAAGAAGAAGACTGGATTGTGGTTGAGGGTACGCATGAAGCGATTGTTTCTAAAGAGGTGTTTTGATGCTGTACAGGAAAAGTTGGAATTAAAATTCCAGAAAGAGGAGCAAAAACCCACAATAATAATTATCCGCTGAAAGGATTGGTAAAATGTGGGGGATGCGGTCAGAATCTACAGCATGTAACCAGATGCAATCCGCACTTTAAGTGCCCAAGGAAATTTAATGCGGCAAATCAAGATTGTGTAACAGACAATTTATATGATGACGAGTTCAATGAGATGATTTTCAGGGCAATAAAGCTGTTTGCAAAGATCAGTGATGATGCTGAACCGGTACTCGAATTACAGAAAGTAGAATTAAAATCAAAAGTGAATGGAGCTGCAAAAAAAAGATTCGGGATGCCAAAGACAGTATTAGCAGATACAAGCACCAGAAGACTGAACTATATAGCGATATGCAATGGAAGAAAATCTCAGAAAGAAGAGTTCACCAGAAAAAAATGACAAGCTGGATAAACAAATTGAGAAAAGAAACCTTAGCGATAGCGCAAATGGAGACAGAACAGAGTGAAGCGGCTGAACGTTTATTTGAACTTCCGCCCGATGGCAGACAGTGCCTGACAGACCTGATCGAAGGAATAAGCAATTAACCAGAGAGATAGCAGTAACTTTTATTCGTGGTATCAAGGTATATAATGATAAGCGAATAGAAATTGAATGGAATTTTGCTGATGAGCTGGTGAAGTATGTAGAGCAGGTGCAGAAAATCTGCAGTTGAAGTGATGATGGACAAATTACAAAAAATTTTGTGTCATTAGCTTGACACAAGGGGGGACGTCACGCTGACAATACGGTGGATTTACAGGAATTCATGATCATGCCGACGGGAGCGGAAAATATGGAGCAGGCGATCCGAATGTGTGCGGAAGTATACCAGTTTCTCAGAATTATCCTGAAACAAAAAGGTCTGTCAACAGCAGTCGGGGGATGAGGGAGGTTTCGCACCGGATCTTTCCGATTCAGAAAGCGTCCTGGAAGTGATTCTGGAAGCAGTAAAAAAGGCAGGGTATGAACCCGGAAAGGATATCAGCATTGCAATTGATGCTGCGGCAAGTGAACTGTACGATGAAGAAAGAGGCGTTTATGTTTTCCCCGGAGAAGGAAAAATGAAAGGGGAAGAAGTTCTCAGGGATTCCGGCGAGATGATAGAATATTATGAAAAACTTGCAGAGAAGTTCCCGATTGTTTCCATTGAAGATGGACTTGAGGAAGATGACTGGGAAGGCTGGAAACAGATGACAAAAAGACTGGGAGACAAATACAGCTCGTAGGTGATGATCTGTTTGTCACGAATATCAACGTCTTGCATGTGGTATCAAACTGGGAGCGGCAAATGCCATTCTGATAAAATTAAACCAGATAGGAACACTTTCAGAAGCATTGGATGCAGTGGAAATGGCACAGAAGCGGGATACAGGGCAGTAATTTCTCACAGATCAGGAGAATCGGAAGATTCATTTATCGCAGATCTGGCAGTTGCCACAGGTGCCGGCCAGATTAAGCAGGTGCACCCTGCCGTTCGGACCGAATGCCAAATATAATCAGCTTCTTCGTATCCATGAGGCATTGGGAGAACTGGCAGTGTATGAAAATCCTTTTAAAGAAAATGAAAAAAATTGTTAAGAAACCTGACAAAAACTCTGAATTGTGGTTGAAATCCCCATCCGGCTATGTTACAATGAAACTCAGTTGATTAGGAGGTGTAACGAAGTGCAGATTATTAAGATCATTCTGAGTGTCATTTTCATAATAGATTGCATCGCTCTTACAGTAGTAGTTCTTATGCAGGAAGGTAAGCAGCAGGGACTTGGTGCTATCGCCGGAGCAGCAGAAAACATACTGGGGTAAGAACAAAGGTCGTTCCATGGAGGGCGGACTTGTTAAGGCAACCACTATTATGGGAACTTTATTTTTGTAATTTCTGTAGCATTAAATATGCTTGGTTAATCAGAAAAGAAATTTGAAACACTCTTGTTATGTGCAAGAGTGTTTTTTGTGTATTAAAGAGCTGAATCAGATAAAAAGTCCTCTGCGGAGGCTGTGAGGAGTAATATGAGTAAAAAAGATATGGACAGAAGAAAAAAAAGTTTATCCTGGAACTGATGGGAGATCCTATTTATCAGCCAATGAGACTCCGCGAGATTTCTTCTCTTCTGAGACTTTCAAAAGAAGAGAAAAGAGAGCTGTATGATGTTCTGGACGAACTTTGCGAGGAAGGAAAGGTATCTGTAGACCGCAAGGGCAGATAATGAAAAGGTCAAAGGAAAATGGAAAAAGAAAAAAGATGACCGTTATTACGATGACCGAAGAGAAGAATACGGATCAGAGTATGGCAGAAAGAAGAAAGATAAAAATAAAAAGATAAAATAAAAAAGAGCAGCCGGAGGGAATCCAGGCTGAGGGAACATTCATCGGACATCCCAAAGGTTTCGGCTTCGTAGAAATTGAAGGGCAGGATGAGGATATCTTTATTCCTGAAAGTGATACAGGAACAGCTATGCATCAGGATAAAGTAAGGATCATCATCAGAAATGACAAAAAAGAGGGAAAAACGCCAGGAAGGCGTAGTTGTGAAGGTTCTAGAGCGTGGTATGCCTGAAATTGTAGGAACTTATCAGTTAAATCGGGATTTCGGTTTTGTGATCAGTGATAATCCGAAAATTTTCCAAAGATATCTTCATTCCGAGAAAAGAAGCGGCAGGAATAAAAAATGGTGATAAAGTAATCGTGGTGATTACAGATTATGGTTCCGGAAATAAGAATCCTGAAGGAAAAATTAAGGAGAATCTGGGAAATATCCGAACACCGGGTACAGATATCCTGGCAATCGTCAAGAGCTTCGGAATCCCAAGTGAATTTCCTGAGAAAGTAATGAAGCAGGCTCAGCGTGTTCCGGATCATGTGCTGGATGCAGACAGAGATGGAAGACTGGATCTGAGACATCTGCAGACAGTCACTATTGATGGCGAAGATGCCAAAGACCTGGATGATGCGATTTCCCTGACAAAAGAGGGGGACATTTACCATCTGGGAGTCCATATCGCAGATGTAAGCAACTATGTACAGTACAACAGTGCTCTGGACAGGGAAGCACTGAAACGTGGAACCAGTGTTTATCTGGCAGACCGCGTTGTGCCAATGTTGCCGGAACGTCTTTCCAATGGAATCTGTTCTCTGAATCAGGGAGAGGACAGACTGGCGTTGAGCTGCCTGATGGACATTAACGAAAAGGGTAAGGTAGTTTCCCATCAGATCGCGGAAACAGTGATTAACGTAAATGAGAGAATGTGCTATACTGATGTAAAGAATATTCTTGAGGACACAGACGAAGAAGCAAAGAAACGGTATGAGGCACTTATCCCGATGTTCTTTATGATGAAAGAACTGTCCGGAATCTTACGAAACAGCCGTCATCACAGGGGTTCCATTGACTTTGATTTTCCGGAGAGCAAGATTATTCTTAATGCAGCAGGAAAAGCAATCGATGTTAAGCCATATGAAGCAAATGTGGCAACCAAAATCATTGAAGATTTCATGCTGATGGCAAATGAGACTGTGGCACAGGAATACTGCACAGAAGAGATTCCGTTTGTATACAGAACCCATGATAATCCGGATCCGGAGAAAGTGGAGAGTCTTCTGACATTACTTCACAATCAGGGTGTGAAGATTCAGAAAGCAAAAGAAGAGATCACTCCAAAAGAAATTCAGCAAATCATCGAAAGTATCGAAGGGCTTCCGAATGAAGCAATGATCAGCCGTCTGGTGCTGCGTTCCATGAAACAGGCGAAATATACAACAGAATGCAGCGGTCACTTTGGACTGGCAGCAAAATATTACTGCCATTTACATCTCCGATCAGAAGATACCCTGATCTGCAGATCCACAGGATCATTAAGGATAACTTACGAGGCAGACTGATGCGTGAAGGCAGAACCGAACACTATGCTGAAATCCTTGATGAAGTTGCGAGACAGTCCAGTGTATGTGAACGCCGTGCAGATGAGGCAGAACGTGAATCAGACAAGCTGAAGAAAGCAGAATATATGTCCTACCATCTGGGAGAGGAATTCGAGGGAATTATCTCAGGCGTTACCGGATGGGGGCTTTACGTAGAACTCCCAAATACAGTAGAAGGTCTGGTACATGTCAACACTCTGCGGGATGACTACTATATCTTCGACCAGGAAACCTACGAACTCCGCGGAGAGATGACAAAGAAAGTCTACAAATGGGAGATAAAGTCTGTGTCCGTGTGGCAGATGCAGATAAAAATGCTCAAAACAGTAGATTTTGAGCTGGTTGCTGATATCTGGAATGATGAAGAAGAGAATTAATAAAATGGCTTGGAGGATATTATGGCAAAGAAAAAAGGAATGAAGCTGATTGCCAATAATAAAAAGGCATTTCATGATTATTTTATAGAAGATACTTATGAAGCCGGTATTGCCCTTGCAGGAACAGAAGTAAAATCCCTGCGTATGGGTAAGTGTAGTATTAAGGAATCCTTTATACGTGTGGAAAACGGAGAGGTTTACATCTACGGAATGCATATCAGCCCTTATGAAAAAGGCAATATTTTTAATAAAGATCCCCTGAGGATCCGTAAGCTGCTGCTTCACAGGTATGAGATCAACAAAATCGAAGCAAAGTTAAAAGAGAAAGGTCTGACGCTGGTACCTCTGAAAGTTTATTTCAAAGACAGTCTGGTAAAAGTAGAGATCGGAATGGCTCGAGGTAAGAAACTTTATGACAAGAGACAGGATATCGCAAAGAAAGACCAGAGAAGAGAAGCAGAACGTGACTTTAAGGTTAAGAATCTATATTGATAATATTACCAAATCCTTTGGCTCAAAATTGTGAAATGTTATGAAAAAATTAAATGGATATTGCAAAAATATTCGAAAAATTCGTATAATCTATCATATAGATAAAAAAATAACAATTCATTTTTCAGGCAGAATGAGCTGAAAGGAGTGGTGCCCTATGAAAACAATCACGATCAGCAGACAGTATGGAAGCGGTGGAAGACACATTGCAGCTTTGCTTTCAGAAAAAAATGGGAGTTCCCTGTTACGACAGTAAGCTTTTGCTGAAGGAAGCAGAGAGGCATGGAATCAGCCAGGAAATCATCAATGAATTTAAAGGCAAGACCAGTCTTCTCTATGCAATCGGAGTAATGATGTCGGAAGAATCGCAGGATAAAAAACGCCTGACAATTCCGGAGAAGATGTTTCATGCGCAAAAAGAGACAGTGAAGCGCCTGGCACAGGAAGGTCCATGTATTTTTGTGGGAAGATGTGCAGACCAGATCCTGAAAGATGATAATCAGCTGCTTCGTGTGTATATTTATGCATCTGATATGGAAGACCGTATTAAACGGATCAAGAAAAATAAGCATATTTCTCAGAGAGAGGCACTTGACAGAATTGCATATAAAGATCGTCAGAGAAGAGATTATTATAACTTTTATACAGGACATGAATGGGGAAAAATGGAAAACTATGATATCTGCCTGAATACTTCGGTTTTATCAGAGGAAGAATGTGTGGAACTTCTGATGAAGCTTGCAGAATAGAAATATATTAAATATGACCACAAAGGGATGAGAAAGGACTGCCAGAGTAACATGGCAGTCCTTTCTGTTGGAGTATCCGCTGATTACAGTGCGTGTTTCCTTGTGTGCAATAATATGATATCAGGGTCAGATACTTTTTAATCCTGACATCATAATATGAAGTAGGAAAAATGTGATTTTTTCATAAGAATGCGTCCGCAGGCAGAAACTTTTAAAAACCTGAAAGTCTTAAAATTGTATGAAATCGGCAGAGGCTTAGTTGACAAGTTTTCGATACTCTGCAATAATAGGAAATTGAAAAAATGACATTGTTAAAAAGAAAAAGATATTCCATATAGCAGGAGGGAATATATTATGAAGAAACGTTATTTAATACTGGCAGGTCTTCTGGTAATGACAGTGGCAGCTGCCGGATGTGGTAAGAAAAAAGACAACAGAGACAGCACCTGTAGAGGTAACAGCTACCCCGACTCCTGAGGTAACCAAGGCAGTCGATATGGTGGATATGCAGCAGACAGCAGATGAAGACATAAAGAATATAATGGGAGAGAAGACTTCTACAGCATCTAAGATTGTGTTTGTAAATAATACAGGGGATGACATCCAGTCACTCTATATCCGCACTCATGTGGATGAAGACAGTGAGGATTATGATGCAGACGAGGATGGAGGATGGGGAGATGATCTCATCAATGGAATGTTTACTCTGACAGATAAGGACAAGGCACTGTATTATATGCAGACTGCAAATACACAGACATCAGGTACACAGACATCAGATACACAGACAACATCCAACAAGAGTACAGCTTCCTATGATATCCGTATTGCATATGCTGATGAGGACAAGAATGAATGCTTTTTTCCGCGATATTCCGCTTGGAACAAATTTCGCAGATTACGTTATGTATGGATGGCACAGATGATGATGCGATCCCATATGCAAAATATCTGACAGGTACATCAACAAAAGAAGTATCCACGCTTGATGCGGTAAAGGAACGTCTTGGCATTACAGATGACAGTAAGTCAGAATCAGATTCCACAGACGACAGTGATAAGAATTCTACAGATAATTCTGATCCAGCAGATAATAATAACAGCGGTGACCAGAATACAGATGACAATGGAAATGGCAGTAATAATGGTTCTGATGATGGAAATGGTGGAAGCACAGATAATGGAAATGGTGGAAACGGCGGTGGTGGAAACACAGATCAGGATAACAATGGCGGCGATATGATTTCCATAGCAGAACAG
>ENA-OQAX01000230-OQAX01000230.1-human-gut-metagenome-genome-assembly--contig:-NODE-230-length-13290-cov-2.443744_pt1 | contig 13290 bp, 14 predicted proteins | sample MGYA00242741_ERZ504539 | MGnify/ENA primary metagenome ERZ504539 (study PRJEB26092, sample SAMD00036277) | human gut metagenome | host: Homo sapiens | study: EMG produced TPA metagenomics assembly of... | reverse complement strand
AGTTAGTCATTAAGTTCTAGTTTGAATTAGCAGGAGTAAAGTATAAAGTGAAAAATCTCTTCTCGAAATGTAGACATAAAAAAGGAGCACGCCTTGCTCCAACCTTTGTTAACCTTAAATCTATACTATGAAAAACACATTAGCAAAGGTACGGACTTTAGTAGAAATTTTGACAAATAAACAACTAAAAAATATGTTCTCTAACACGTTTTAATACTTTTATCCTATTTGTTAAGGATAAGGACCTTTTTATTTACTTGTATTTTATCTTTTTTACATATAAAACCGTATATTTGTTGCCACTTTTGCAAAAGGATAAAAACGAATGGTTTCAGTAGATAATTTGAAAGTAGAGTTTGGAGTAACGCCTCTGTTTGAGGATGTGTCATACGTTATCAATAAGAGAGATCGTATTGCGCTGGTCGGGAAGAATGGGGCCGGTAAGTCTACTATGCTTAAGATATTGGCAGGAATACAGGCGCCTACTTCAGGTAGTGTTTCTGTTCCGCGTGATGTGACGATAGGCTATCTGCCTCAAGTCATGATTCTGAGTGATAAACATACTGTGATGGAAGAGGCGGAGATGGCTTTTGAACATATCTTTGACTTGCAGGCTAGTATTGAGAGAATGAATCAGGAATTGGCGGATAGAACAGACTATGATTCAGAAAAACTATCATAAACTGATTGAGAAATTCACCCATGACAATGAACGCTTTTTGATGATGGGAGGTACCAATTATACAGCTGAGATAGAACGTACATTGATGGGGTTGGGATTTAGCCGGGAGGATTTTAACCGTCCTACATCTGAGTTCAGTGGTGGATGGCGTATGCGTATAGAGTTGGCCAAGTTGCTGTTGCGACGGCCCGATGTGTTGCTGTTGGACGAGCCTACCAATCATCTGGATATAGAAAGCATTCAATGGTTGGAAAACTTTTTGAAGACAAGTGCGGGAGCCGTTGTATTGGTGAGCCACGACCGTGCATTTATTAATAATGTGACCAATCGTACGATTGAAATATCTTGCGGGCATATCTATGATTATAAAGTGGCTTACGATGAGTTTGTGGTATTGCGCAAAGAACGTTGTGAGCAGCAATTGCGTGCATACGAGAACCAGCAGAAGCAAATTCAGGATACAGAAGATTTCATAGAGCGTTTCCGTTATAAGGCTACCAAGGCTGTACAGGTGCAGAGCCGTATCAAGCAATTGGAAAAAATAGTTCCTATTGAAATTGATGATGAAGATAATTCAGCCTTGCGGTTGAAGTTTCCGCCTGCCATGCGTTCCGGCAATTATCCGGTCATTTGTGACGGGGTGAAGAAAGCATATGGCAGTCATATCGTTTTTCACGATGTGACTTTGACTATTAATCGAGGTGAGAAGGTAGCTTTTGTCGGAAAGAATGGGGAAGGTAAGTCCACTTTGGTGAAATGTATAATGGACGAAATCCCATACGAAGGTAAACTGACCATCGGGCACAACGTACAGATTGGTTATTTTGCTCAGAATCAGGCTCAGATGTTGGATGAAAATCTGAGTGTCTTTGATACGATTGATTATGTGGCAAAAGGGGATATTCGTTTGAAGATTCGTGATATTCTGGGAGCATTCATGTTTGGAGGTGAGGCTTCTGATAAAAAAGTAAAGGTACTGTCGGGGTGGGGAGCGGAGTCGTCTTGCCATGATAAAACTTTTTGTTAGAACCGGTGAATTTCCTTATTTTGGACGAACCTACCAATCATCTGGATATGCGTTCAAAGGATGTATTGAAAGAAGCTATCAAGGAATTTGATGGAACGGTGATTGTTGTTTCTCATGACCGTGAGTTCTTGGATGGACTGGTGACCAAAGTTTATGAATTCGGAGGTGGAGTAGTAAAAGAACACATTGGCGGCATTTATGATTTTTTACAGAAAAAGAAAATAGAGAGTCTGAATGAGTTGCAGCTTTCGGCTTCTCCTACTATGTCTGCCACTAAAAAGGAAGAACTCGAAACGGTTAGTGAGAACAAATTATCTTATGAGGCGCAAAAGGAATTGAATAAGAAAATTCGCAAATTGGAGAAAACGAATTGCGGATTGTGAACAGAAAATAGAAAAGCTGGAAACTGAGATTGGCGAGGTGGAAGCTGATATGGCTACTCCCGAAGGTGCATCGGATATGGCTTTGTATGAAAAGCATCAGAAACTGAAAAAGGACTTGGATCAGACGGTAGAAGAATGGGAAACCGTTTCTATGGAATTAGAAGAGATGCAGGGAAGTTAAAGTATGTATCATATATATAGAACAAATGAAAGCAAAACATTATTTAACCAATGGCTGTATTGGCTCTGGCAGTAGCTGCCGGGATGTGACAGTAAAAAAGGAAGCCGTCATGACTTCGGGTATAGACTTGACAAATTTGGACACTACGGCTGTTCAAGGAGCTGATTTTTATCAGTATGCTTGTGGCGGATGGATGAAGAAACACCCTCTGACCAATGAATATTCCCGTTTTGGCTCATTCGATATGCTTGCTGAAAATAATCGGGAACAACTGAAAGGATTGATTGTGGAAATTGCTGCCGGGCAGAATGCGCAAGGTACAATAGGTCAGAAAATAGGGGATATCTATAAATTGGCTATGGATAGTGTGAAACTGAATGCGGATGGAGTAACTCCTATTCAAGCTGATTTGGAAAAGATTGCTTCAGTGAAGGATAAATCGGAAATAGTTCCTTTGATGGCGGAACTGGCTCATAGCGGTGTATTCCCTTATTTCAGTTTCTATGTGGGTGCCGATATCATGGACAGCAAGAGCAATTTGTTTCAATTGTATCAAGGGGGTATCAGTCTGGGTGAAAAAGAATATTATCTGGACAATGATGATGTGACTACCAATATCCTAATAAAGTATAAAAGAAACATATTTGTAAAAGATGTTCCAATTGGCTGGTTTTGATGAGGCTGCCGCTAAAAAAGAAAATGGAGGCTGTAATGGATATCGAAACCCGTATTGCGAAAGCTTCTTTCAGTGCGGTGGAACAGCGTAACCCTGCGGCCAATTATCATAAAATGTCTTTGGATGAATTAAAGAAAGAGATTCCGGGCATTGACTGGGATGCTTTCTTGAATGGTATAGGCGTGAAAGGGGTGACTGAACTGAGTGTTTCTCAAGTGGAGCCGATTAAAGAGGTTGAGAAAATTATCAATAGCTTGCCGGTTGAAAATCAGATCGCTTATATGCAATGGAGTCTGATAGACAGGGCTGCCGGTTACTTGAGTGATGATTTGGTGGCACAAAAATTTTTGATTTTTATGGAAAAACACTATCCGGAAAACAGACTAACCAACCTCGTTGGAAGCGTGCTGTAAGTACTGTAAATGGAGTACTGGGTGAAGCGGTAGGTCAGATGTATGTGGAGAAATATTTTCCGGCAGCCGCAAAAGAACGTATGGTGCAGTTGGTAAAGAATCTGCAGACCGCATTGGGAGAACGTATTCGGAATTTGGAATGGATGGGTGACAGCACAAAGATTAAAGCTATTGAGAAGTTGAATTCTTTTTATGTAAAGGTTGGCTATCCTGATAAGTGGAGGGATTATACCGGTTTGAATATTGAAAAAGATTCTTATTGGGCCAATGTGAAGCGTGCTACAGAATTCGAACTGGATTATATGTTATCCAAGGCAGGAAAGCCGGTTGACAGAGATGAATGGGGAATGACTCCGCAGACTGTCAATGCATATTATAATCCGACCACGAATGAGATTTGTTTTCCGGCGGGTATTCTTCAATATCCGTTTTTTGATATGAATGCTGATGATGCATTTAATTATGGAGCTATTGGCGTGGTTATCGGTCATGAAATGACTCATGGATTCGATGATCAGGGACGTCAGTTTGATAAGGATGGTAATTTGAAAGATTGGTGGACAGCCGAAGATGCCAAACGTTTTTGAAGAACGTGCTCAGGTAATGGTGAATTTCTTTGATAGCATCCAGGTTTTGCCGGGACTCAATGCCAACGGTTCTTTGACTTTTAGGTGAGAATATAGCCGATCATGGTGGTTTGCAGGTTTCTTTCCAGGCGTTCAAGAATGCGACAAAAGATGCTCCCCTGCTGGTAAAAGACGGATTTACTCCGGAACAGCGCTTCTTCTTGTCATACGCCGGAGTGTGGGCTGGCAATATCCGCGACGAGCAGATTCGTTTGCAAACAAAGTCTGATCCACATTCATTGGGCAGATGGCGTGTGAACGGAGCACTCCCTCAATTGGTGCATGGTTATGATGCTTTTGGCATTAAAGAGGGGGATCCTATGTATTTGGCTCCTGAAAAAACGTGTCTCTATTTGGTAAGCTTTATACATAAAAGATAATAAAAAGCATGGTAATTGCTGATAATTTGGCATTTATCATGCTTTCTTTTTGGAATTTACATGATAAACACCTATTTTTGTGCCCGATGAAACGGAGACGATATATAGCATGGGTATTAATGTTGGTCAGCATAATCATGTTGACTGCATCTGTTCTGCCTCATCATCATCACCGGGAAATCCTTTGCTTGCAGCATGATATGACTTTGTGCGGCTGTCAATGTTCTGTACAGCATCAGCAGCATAATAGTTCCGATGAGAATCATACATGTAATGCCGGATGCGTGACCAAGTTTAAAAGTGTAACTCCGGATCGGGCTCAGGACAGTGTTTCTCCTGATTATTCGTTTTGTTTGTTGCTATATACGGTAACGGATGTATTGGCGCTTTCATTGCAGTTGACAGAACACAACACATTACCTTATAATTACTATTTAGAAAAACTGCATTCTACGTGTCTTCCCCACGTAAAGGGGTTGCGTGCTCCTCCTTGCGATGTTCTTGCTTAACAGATAGAAAGTTTATCTTTTTATCCGCAACTTTGTTGCATTTTCTTTACACTAATTTTGCATTTAGTAAAAAGTAAGAACAAATAATATCATCATGAAGAAACTTATCTTTATGGGAGTCTTAGGCTTGTTCCTCTTAGGCTCTTGCAACAGTAAATCGGGTCATGATCACGAAGGACACGATCATGGAACGGAGGAAGCACATAATCACGACCACGAAGGGCATGACCATAATCACGAAGGGCATGACCATGAAAAAGAAAACCACGACCATGAGAATGAAGGTCACGAAGGGCATAATCATGAAGCGGAAGCTTCTGCAGCCGGACATTCCGATGAGATAATTCTGGCTCCAGAAAAAGCAAAAGCAGCCGGGGTAGAATCGGAAATAATCCGGCCTGAATCATTCCGTCAGGTGATAACGACCAGCGGTCAGGTGCAGGCAGCACAAGGCGATGAAAGCGTAGTAGTCGCCAATGTAGCCGGTGTGGTTTCTTTCCGCCATCCGGTAACGGACGGTATGAGTGTGAGCAAGGGGGCTCCCATTCTGAATATCTCTGCTGAGAATATGCCGGACGGAGACCCTGTAAAACGTACCCGTATCGCATATGAAACCGCCAAAAAAGAATATGAACGTGCCGCCAAGTTGGTAAAAAGTCAGATAATATCGCAGAAAGATTTCAATGCCATTAAGGAGAGTTATGAAAATGCATTATTGGCATACGAGGCTATTTCAAAGAACCAGACCAAGACAGGTGTGTCCGTCACAGCTCCTTTAGGTGGTTATATCAAGAATTGTCTGGTGCAGGAAGGTGACTATGTGTCGGTAGGCCAGCCTTTGGTGAGTATCACTCAGAACCGTCGTCTGTTCCTTCGTGCAGATGTTTCCGAGAAATATTATGGTTATCTGCATAGCATCCAGTCGGCAAACTTCAAGACTCCATACGATAATAAGGTATATGAGCTGGGTGAGTTGAAAGGGCGTCTGCTTTCTTATGGTAAAGCATCCGGTGGTACTTCTTTTTATGTGCCTGTAACTTTCGAATTTGATAATCGGGGAGATGTGATTCCCGGTTCGTATGTGGAGGTGTATCTGCTCTCGTCGGAAATGCCCGATGTGCTGGCCTTGCCTGTTACGGCACTGACCGAAGAACAAGGTTTGTACTTTGTTTATCTGCAACTGGATGAGGAAGGATATAAGAAACAGGAGGTAACTTTGGGAGCGAGCAACGGAAAGAAAGTGCAGATTCTGACCGGTTTGAAAGCCGGTGACCGTGTGGTAACAAAGGGAGCTTATCAGGTGAAATTAGCGTCGGCTAGCAATGCGATTCCGGCTCATAGTCATGAACATTAATCAGCCGTCCTATGCTAAATAAGATTATACATTTTTCCCTTCAGAACCGTATATTGGTTCTGGTGGCGTCGGTTTTGCTGCTTATCGGCGGTACTTACACGGCTTTTCATACGGAAGTCGATGTGTTCCCCGATTTGAATGCGCCGACTGTAGTGATTATGACCGAAGCGAATGGTATGGCAGCCGAAGAGGTGGAACAATTGGTAACCTTTCCTGTAGAAACTGCCGTGAACGGTGCGACCCATGTGCGCCGGGTGCGTTCATCTTCCACCAATGGCTTTTCCGTTGTGTGGGTGGAATTTGAATGGGATACCGATATCTATCTGGCCCGTCAGATTGTCAGTGAGAAATTGTCCTTGGTCAGCGAGGAGCTGCCCGAGAATGTAGGTAAACCTACCATGGGACCTCAGTCTTCTATTTTAGGTGAGTTGCTGATTATCGGTCTGACTTCGGATACTACTTCCATGCTCGATCTCCGTACACTGGCAGACTGGACTATCCGTCCGCGCCTGCTCTCTACGGGAGGTGTGGCACAGGTTGCCGTGCTGGGAGGTGATATCAAGGAATATCAGGTGTTGCTTGACCCTGCCCGCATGAAACATTACAATGTTACGTTGGCGGAGGTGATGAACGTTACCCGTAACATGAATCAGAATGCCAATGGCGGAGTGATTTATGAATATGGAAACGAATATATTGTTCGCGGGGTGCTTTCCAGTCATGATGTGGCTCAGTTGTCACGTTCCGTCATCAAGACGGTGGAAGGGGTGCCCGTTACATTGGAGGATATTGCCGATGTGAAGATTGGTTCGCAGGAACCAAACTGGGTACTGCTTCGGAGAGAGGAAAACCTGCCGTACTGCTGACCGTTACCAAACAACCCAAGACCGGGACTATTGAACTGACAGAGCAGTTGGAAGCCGCATTGAAGGATTTGCAGAAGAATCTTCCGGCTGATGTACACGTTTCTACAGATATTTTCCGTCAGAGCCGTTTTATTGAAAGCTCTATCGGTAATGTGAAGGATTCGTTGTATGAAGGTGCTGTTTTTGTGGTGATTGTTCTCTTCCTGTTCCTTGCCAATGTACGTACCACGGTTATTTCATTGGTAACCCTTCCGTTGTCATTGATTGTTTCTATATTGACTCTTCACTATATGGGACTCACCATCAATACCATGAGTTTGGGTGGTATGGCCATTGCCATTGGTTCGTTGGTGGATGATGCCATTGTGGATGTGGAAAATGTATGGAAGCACTTGCGTGAGAATCGCTTGTTGCCCGAAGGGGAACGTAAGAGCGTGATTGAAGTCGTGTTCAATGCTTCGAAGGAAGTGCGTATGCCTATCTTGAACTCTACCTTGATTATTGTAGTCAGCTTTGTTCCTTTGTTTTCCTGACAGGAATGGAAGGGCGTATGCTGGTTCCGTTGGGCATTGCCTTTATTGTGGCGTTGTTTGCTTCTACGGTAGTGGCTTTGACACTGACTCCGGTACTGTGCAGCTATCTGTTAGGTAATAATAAAAGCAAAGGATTGCCCAAAGAGGCATTTGTGGCCGTATGGATGAAAAAGCATTACCGCAATGCCTTGTTATGGTCCTTGAATCATAAATCCGCAGTATTGGGTTTTACGGGTGGACTGTTTGCGGTGGCATTGGTTATGTTTTTTACATTAGGACGCAGTTTCCTGCCATCTTTCAATGAAGGTTCGTTCACCATTAATATCAGTTCATTGCCGGGAATTTCTTTGGCAGAATCGGATAAAATGGGACACCGTGCAGAAGAGTTGCTGATGTCTATTCCCGAAATACAGACTGTAGCCCGTAAAACGGGACGTGCCGAACTGGATGAGCATGCATTAGGGGTTAACGTGAGTGAAATTGAGGCCCCGTTTGAATTGAAAGACCGTTCCCGCCAGGAACTGGTAGCCGATGTGCGTGCCAAGTTATCTACCATTACCGGTGCGAATATCGAAATAGGCCAACCTATCAGCCACCGTATCGATGCCATGCTTTCGGGTACCAAGCCAACATTGCCATCAAACTGTTTGGTAATGATTTGAACAAGATGTTTGCCATCGGTAATCAGATAAAGGATGCCATCAGCAGTGTGGAGGGTATTTGCCGACTTGAATGTGGAACAACAAATCGAACGTCCGCAGCTCAAGATTGTTCCCAAACGCGAGATGCTTGCCAAATTCGGTATTTCTTTACCGGAGTTTGCCGAGTTTGTATCAGTGAACATGGCGGGTGAAGTTGTTTCACAGGTATATGAAGAAGGCAAAGCGTTTAATCTTATTGTCCGTACCAAGGATGAGGTGCGTGATGAGATGGAGAAGGTGCGCAACCTGATGATTGATACCGGTGACGGTCAGAAAATCCCTGTCAACTATGTAGCCGATGTGGTTTCTGCCATGGGACCGAATACCATCAGCCGTGAGAACGTGAAGCGTAAGATTGTGATTTCGGCCAATACCAGCGGTCGTGATTTGCGCAGCGTGGTGAATGATATACAGGAACGGATTGATGCGCAAATCAAGCTTCCCGAAGGATATCATGTGGAATATGGCGGTCAGTTTGAAAGCGAGCAGGCGGCCAGCCGTACGCTGATGCTCACTTCGTTTATGAGTATCGTGGTTATCTTCCTGTTGCTTTATACCCAGTTTAAGAATGCAGCCCAAAGTGGAGTCATTTTGTTGAATTTGCCTTTGGCGTTGATTGGTGGGGTATTTGCATTGATGATAACAACGGGTGAGATAAGCATTCCGGCTATTATCGGCTTTATCTCGTTGTTTGGCATTGCTACCCGTAATGGTATGTTGTTGATAAGTCATTACAATATGTTGCGCGAAGAAGGTATGGATTTGAAAGAAAGCATTCTTCACGGGTTCGTTAGACCGTTTGAACCCTATCCTGATGACTGCGTTGTCTTCCGCGCTGGCTTTGATACCTTTGGCATTCCGTGGCGATTTGCCGGGTAATGAAATACAAAGCCCGATGGCGAAAGTTATTCTTGGAGGTCTTTTTGACATCGACTTTCCTGAACGCTTTCATTATTCCGATTGTTTATGAACTGATGAACCGAAAGAAGAAATAATAGAAATAATATGAAACGAATCTTAGTTATAATAGCCCTCTGCTCTCCCTTGCTGATGCAGGCCCAGAGTATTGAGCACATTTTGAAAAGCATCGAGCAGAACAATAAAGAGCTCAAGGCACAGAAACATGCCGCCGATGCGACCAAGATGGAAAACCGGACAAACAACAACTTGCCTGATCCTACGGTGAGCTACAGCTCTTTTTACAGTAATGGTGCCGAAGGTGGTCACGGTACGGAATTCGTTGCTTCGCAAGGTTTTGATTTTCCTACTCAGTATATTGCCCGCAACCGGCAAGCTACTTTGCAGAACGAAGCGGTGGACAAGCAACAACAGGCTGCCCGCCGGGATATTCTGCTGAATGCGAAGAATCTCTGTCTGGACCTTATTCTGTTGAATCAGGAAAAGACATTGATGGATATCCGTATGAAAAATGCGGATGAATTACAGGCACTTTATGAAAAACGTCTGACTACCGGTGATGCGAATATACTGGAAGTCAACAAAATCAAGATGGAGCGTATGAACGTGCAGACGGAAGTTGCCCAAAACAGCGCAGCCCACCGCACTGCCTTGCAATCTCTGCTTGCCATGAACGGCAACATGCCTTTAGAATTTGCTGAAACCACATACCCTGCCATACAGGAAATCAATGATTACAATGTCATGCGGGATGAAGTGATGGCATCAGACCTTGACTTGCAGGCCGCCGTCGCCACTGCCCGTGCCGCCGAGAAGCAGGTTTCGGTAGACCGTCAAGGATGGTTGCCGAAACTGGAAGCCGGTTTTCGCCGTAACACGGATGATGCGGTTTCGATGAATGGTTTTGTGGTAGGGGGCTCCTTGCCTTTGTTTCAGAATCGTAAAAAGGTAAAGATAGCCAAGCACAGGCTATCAGCGCACAAATTGATGCAAGAAAATGCTAAAGATCAGGTTGAAGCTTCTCTGATGTCTCTCTTCAATGAGATGCAGCAGTTGAAGGATGCCATGAATGCGTATGATGTCCCTTTGATGTACCGTTCGCTGGATTTATTGAAGCAGGCATTGACCGAAGGACAAATTTCATTGATTGAATATTTTGTGGAAACGGAAAGTATTTATAAGAATCTTCAGGCGTATATGCAGATTGAGAATCAATACCAGAAGGTGATGGCGAATATCTATAAGAACAACCTGTAGGATGTTAATATCCGCTGAGATATAGTAGTGTAGGGGGGGATGTTATAGTTGACATCGCCCCTAAAACTTATCTTGTCGGTTCAGTAAGTAAAATATAAAAAATGAATAGGAAATGAATTTAGAAGAGGTATTGAACTTCCGCCGGTCTGTGCGGAGGTATGATAAAAATAAACCGATAGACCCGGAAAAGGTGAAACATTGTCTTGAACTGGCTACGCTGGCTCCCAATAGTTCCAATATGCAATTGTGGGAATTTTATCAAATAACGAATCCCGGACTGATGGCGAAAGTTTCAGAAGCTTGTTTAGGGCAGTCGGCTGCTTCTACGGCTTCGGAAATTGTTGTTTTTGTTACTCGTCAGGATTTGTATAAAAAGCGTGCTAAATTTGTGCTTGACTTTGAAGAAGGAAATATCAGGCGCAATAGTCCGAAAGAGCGTCAGGAAAAACGTATTAGGGACAAGAAGCTGTATTATGGTAAACTGATGCCTTTCATTTATGCAAGGTTTTTCGGGCTTCTAGGGCTTTTCAGGGTGATATTGGCGAGAACCATCAGCCTGTTCCGCCCTATGATGCTGGAAGTTTCGGAATGCGATATGCGTGTGACGGTAAATAAATCCTGTGCCCTTGCTGCCCAAACCTTTATGATTGCCATGGCAAACGAAGGCTATGACACTTGTCCGCTGGAAGGTTTTGACAGCAGGCGGATGAAGAAACTATTGAAGCTGCCCCATGGGGCAGGCATCAATATGGTTATACCTTGCGGCATACGGGATGGGAACAAAGGCATTTGGGGAGAACGGGGCAGGGTTCCTTTCGATGAAATCTATCATAGGATATAAGAGAACAGGGTATTCCTGGCGGGTGATGAAGGTGTATTCCCTTAGATATTCCATCAGCATGCCGAATCGCTCTTCCTGAGTGTGCTTGGAAGAAGACGTCTTGAACCGTATGTGGGGTCTGCGTGTTCCAGTTCCTTTTCACCCTTTCTGTATACTTCTTTGACAAAATGGCGTGTCGGATTGAATTTGACACTGTCGAAGTGCTTTGGCCGGAAATTATAAGAATGCCGGTTACATCCTTTTTTGATTCTCGATAAAATCCGGAAACGGTTGTTGTTCGGACGGCATAAAAAAATGTGCCTGAAGAATTGGGCTGCCTTTTATGACAGAGTGACTTCCGGCACATTTTTTTCTTGTTTATTCCTGTTTATTTCTTTTTTCTTCTTAGCTTCTTTTCGCCCATTCTTTTAGCTCCCTGCTCTTTCAGTTTTCGCGGTGAAAGCCTTTGCTTTTTCCATGTTTGCGTTTTTCGTCTTCGGGTGAAGCGTATGCATGTTTGTAACCTTTGGTCACGTTCCATTCACCTCGTGTGAGTCCGGGAAGGCTACTGCCGCACAGCCGTTATCCATAGAGATAGCTCCCAGTTCGGCCAAACAGCACCATTCGGCCAGGTCATATACATCCATGTCCAAAGGCAGTCCGTTTTGCAGGCAATATACCAGACGGCTGTCCATGATGAAGTCCATACCGCCATGGCCGCCGACTTCTTTTGCCATTTCACCATATTTCTTTAAAATAGGATGCTGGTATTTCTCAATAAGCGCTTCCATTTCTGCCTGGGGTAAGAATCCGTGAGAGTTCAAATCGTCTACTTTGGGTTGCACACCCGATGCGGTCAGTTGTGCTGCATCCAAAGCATATCCTTCAACGGGATATTTATTGGCAAACCCTTTGCTTCCTGTCAGTTGGTACAGGCGGTTGTAAGGTTGGGGAGTCATTACATTATGTTGGATTTCAATAACTTTTCCATTTGCTGTGCGAAGCAGGGTGGTGGTATGGTCTCCGTTACGGAATTCTTTACATTCTTCGCCGGTTCTCTTCTCCACTAAATCTTTACCAACAACAGATTTGGTGTCCATAGCTACTAAAGTGGTTATACGGTCACCACGATGGATATCCAATGCTTGTGCTACAGGACCCAGGCCGTGAGTGGCATATACATCACCCCGGTGTTTCATGTTATAATCCAAACGCCATCCCAGTTTTGTCTTCTTTGCCGTTTTTCCAATAATGATCCCAAAACGGGCTTAAATTGTGAATGTAGCTCCTTGGGCACGGATTACTTCGCCAAATACACCTTGTTGTGCCATATTCAGTGTATTCATTTCAAACCAGTCATAGCAACAGTTCTCAAGAATCATGCAATGCTTGCGGGTTTTTCACTCAGGTTGATTAAGTCCCAGCATTCTTGCAGGTTCATGGCCGAGGGAACTTCAATAGCTACATTTTTACCGTTTTCCAATGCGCTATTTTGCTACCGGGAAATGATGCAACCAGTCTGCGGCGATATAAACTAAATCTATGTCTGTACGTTTACATAATTCTTCATATCCCTTTTCTCCGGAATAAATGGCAGCTTTCGGCATAGATGCTTTCTTTAGGATATCCTGACATTTTTTCTGCACGAGATGCTTCATAATCACAAAGTGCCACAATTTGTGTGCCGGGAATATAAGTGAAGCGCTCTACGGCTCCGGGGCCTCGCATTCCCAATCCGACAAATCCTACGCGGACTACTTCCATTTTCGGGATGGTTAAGCCTAATACACTTTTCTGGCCGGACGGACGTTCAGGAGTGTCAATCACAATGGTTCCTTTGTCCCATTTCCAGGAATCTCCTGAACTTACGGTTTGTGCTGTCGTGGTTTGTGGTAAACACATGCATAGGGTTGTACCCATACATAAGCTTATCATCAATGATTTAAAAGGTTTCTCATACTTTT
>ENA-OQAX01000229-OQAX01000229.1-human-gut-metagenome-genome-assembly--contig:-NODE-229-length-13319-cov-2.115146_pt1 | contig 13319 bp, 14 predicted proteins | sample MGYA00242741_ERZ504539 | MGnify/ENA primary metagenome ERZ504539 (study PRJEB26092, sample SAMD00036277) | human gut metagenome | host: Homo sapiens | study: EMG produced TPA metagenomics assembly of... | reverse complement strand
TCACGATGAACGCAGGACACACCGCTTTTGTTATCGGGCGAATCGCCCATATGATACAACCCAATCAGTAGACTTTCAGTAGACTTGAAATAATACGAACCCCGCTCAAAGGAGTAAAACACCATGGCGCAGGATGCTGAGAAAACCATCGATCAGCTCAATGACGAAGCTGACATCGCTGCCGATTACCTTGAAGGATTGCTTGACATCGTCGACTACGAGGGCGATATCGAAATGGGCGTGCGCAACAACCGTCCGACCGTGCAGATCGTTGCCGACGACGACACCGACATCAAACATCTGATCGGACGTAACGGCGAAGTCGTGGACGCCTGCAGCAGCTCACCCGACTCGCCGTACAGCAGAAGACCGGCGAGCGGTCCCACCTCATCGTGGACGTGGACGGCTATCTGAAGCGCAAGCGCCAGCGCCTGCACGACCTTGCGCTGGATGCCATCGACGAGGCGCGCGAGACTGGCGAGCCGGTGGACCTGAAGCCGATGAACTCCTTCGAACGCAAGATCATCCATGATGTGGTGCGCGAGGAAGGCATGAAGTCTCGGTCCCATGGCGAAGAACCGCATCGTTACGTCACGGTGTACGTCAAGGCTTCCGCAGTCGATGACGCCGACGAGATTTACGAAAGCCTGAAAATAGTTTTCACGTGAAAACATGAAGCCGTCGCGAGTTTTCTCGCGGCGCTTTTTTTGATGCCTGTAGATTAGGATGGTGTGCATGAGTGATGTGAATGACGAATTGGATGGGTCGCCGATTCTTGAGGAAGTGCTTGGCGATGCATTGGGCAAGTTGAAGGTGTTTCACGTGAAACTTGCTGCGGAAGGAGAGCCGCGCGGGCTGATAGGGCCACGCGATGTCGGTATTATTTGGGAACGGCATATTCTGAACTCCGCGGCCATCGTACCGTTCATCCGTGAAGCAACGGCCAAGAGGCAATTCAAGACGGTGGCGGATATCGGCAGTGGCGGAGGATTCCCCGGTATCGTGGCGGCCGCCTGCCTGCCGGACCACCAGTTCACCTTGGTGGAACCGATGGAACGCCGTATCGAATGGCTTCATGAGTGCGTTGACGAAATGGGATTGGACAATGTCTCGATAGTGCGCTCCCGAGCCAACGCCGTAATCGAAGCCGTCCGCGGTTCGAACGGTGGCCGGAAGGGCAGGGGAGAGGATGCCGTCGATCTCGACGGAATCCCATCCCGGTCAGGCATCCGTTTGCCGTGGTGACCTGCCGTGCGGTCGCGCCGATGACCAAACTATCCGGATGGACGCTGCGTGCTGGACAAAGGCGGACGGCTGGTTGCCCTGAAAGGACGATCCGCGCAGGAGGAAATCGTCAAGGCCACCAAAAGAGATCTCCAAAAACGGCGGTATCCATCCCCGCGTGGTGGAGGCCGAGGTCGGTCCGGGTCTGGAACCGACGCATGTGCTGATGGTGGACAAGCGATAAGTTATCCACAAAACGCGTGAGTTATCCACAGTATCCACAATCGCGGAAATGTGTTACGAAGCATCTTGAAGAAGCTTGGAATTGCAATGATTGTTCTGTGGATAACTTTTGGGAGGTCGGATGAGTTATCCACCAACTATCCACGTTGTTCACAATGGTGCACATGGCCGTGAACAGGTGAAAATCTGTCCACCCAAATGATGAAACTTGATTGTTGAATATGTATAGGAAGGCTAGTTCATGAACTGGACCTGAAGAACCAGACAATTTGACGTCGATGGAATCCGCCACGGAAACCATCAAGCGAATCTTCGAAGGCTCGACATCCCCCGTAGCGCGCAAATCGCTGATGAATCGACGCGATACAAGGCATTGGAGCATGCGGTCTGCCCGAAGCCGGCCCAAACGCGCCTGATCGCAGTCGCCAACCAGAAAGGTGGCGTCGGCAAAACCACATCCGCGGTGAACCTGTCCGCGCCTTGGCCCGTTTCGGATGCAAGGTCCTGCTTATTGATATGGATCCGCAGGGCAACGCCTCCACGGCATTGGGTGCCCCGCACGCCTCCGGTCAGCCTTCGGTGTATGACGTCATCGAAGGACGCAAGCGCATCGCGGAAGTCAAGTGCACGTGCCTGATTTCGACAACCTCGACGTGGTCCCCGCATCCATCGATTTGAGTGGCGCCGAACTTGAGGTCGCCGACATGGCGGACCGCAACTCGCTGCTGAAGAACGCGGTGGACGAGTTCCTCGCCACCAGCGAAGAGCATTACGATTACGTGATCATCGACTGCCGCCGAGCCTGGGTCTGCTGGTGATCAACGCCATGTGCGCCGTGCACGAAATGCTGATTCCGATTCAGGCCGAGTATTACGCCTTGGAAGGTTTGGGCCAGCTCATCAACACCATCGGACTGGTGCAGGAACATTACAATCCGTCGCTGCTGGTCTCCACGATGCTCATCACCATGTACGACAAGCGCACGCTGCTGAGCCGCGAAGTGCATGGGGAAGTGAAGAAGCACTATCCGACAATCGTGCTCGACACCACCATTCCGCGCACGGTGAAGATTTCCGAAGCGCCAAGCTTCAACCAAAGCGTGATCGCATACGACCCCAAGGGCATGGGTGCGATCGCGTACTGCGAAGCCGCGCTGGAACTTTCGCGTCGTTCCGATACGGTGCTGCAGGCAATCGATGCAAGAAGGAATGAGAACTGATCATGGCAACTAAGTCGCGTTTGGGTAAAGGTCTTGGCGCACTGTTTCCTTCTCTTCCGGGGGAGCCGCAGCATCAGGAGCATGCGGCGCCTGCCGCTGCCGCCAAGGAAGTCAAGGCTTCCAAGACTGATGGGCATGTGGAATCCAAGAGCGCGTCCGCTACCGCACAGGCATCGGTGAACGCCGTGCAGGGGATGAAGCATGCTGTTTCACGTGAAACAACCAAGAAAAACCAGCATCGTCGTGCCAGCATGCCGTCGATTTCGTTGAACGAAAAGCGCGCATCCCGCGGACATGTTCTTCGGCTCCACCGCTCAGCCAGCTTCCGAACAGGGCGAGCAGCAGGGGAGTGTTTCACGTGAACCACGCCGACCGAACATAAGAAGGACGAACCGGAACTGCTTCCCGTGCAGGGTGGATATCTGGTTGAACTGCGTTTGAGCGACGTCGGTCCCAATCTGCATCAGCCACGTACCATTTTCGATGAAGACGACCTGCGCGAGCTAGCCGAATCCATCAAGGAAGTCGGCGTACTGCAGCCAATCGTCGTACGCAAGCGTCCGCAATCGCAAATCGAAGCCGCCCGCAGGGAAGCCGCAGCCAAACCGGCCGAACCGTACAACATGTTCGACGGGCGCATGGATAGCATGTACGAGCTCATCATGGGCGAACGTCGTTGGCGCGCATCGCAGATCGCCGGCCTGAAAACGATTCCGGCCATCGTCAAAACCACCGCCGATGACGACATGCTACGTGACGCACTGCTGGAAAACCTGCATCGCGTCGCGCTGAATCCACTGGAAGAGGCGGCTGCCTACCAGCAGATGATCGACGATTTCGGCCTGACGCAGGCCCAACTGTCCAAGTCGGTGTCAAAATCCCGTCCGCAAATCGCCAACACCTTGCGATTGCTCAACCTGCCGGCCGCCGTGCAAAAGAAGGTCGCATCCGGACTGCTGTCCGCGGGCCACGCGCGTGCGCTGCTGGGACTGCGACGGAAGCGGATATGGAACAGCTGGCCACGCGCATCATCGCCGAGGGACTGTCCGTACGCAGCACCGAGGAAATCGTGTCGATGAAGGCCGCCGAAAGCGACCAGCCCAAGAAGCCGAAGGTCAGCAAGCTCAATCCGTGGGCTGGTACCCCCGTTCAGGTTGGTCTGGAGCAGCGTTTCGGCACCAAGGTCTCCATCAAGGGATCGAAGAAGCACGGGCGAATCGAAATCGTGTTCAATCGGAAGACGATATGAACGCATCGTCGACCTGCTTATGCAGCAGCAGAGCTGAACGAACCGAGCCAATCGAGCTCGGCGAGCGATAATGATTTGAACGATTTGAGCCTTACTTGAGCGAATCGAGATAAGCCTGCGCGTCCAGCGCGGCGCGACACCCCATGCCCGCCGCGCTGATGGCCTGCCGATAGACGCTATCCACGCAGTCTCCCGCGGCGAAAACGCCGGGTTCGCTGGTACGCGTGCTGGCGCCATCGACCGTGATATAACCGGCGGAATCGACGTCTACAAGCCCGTTAAGAAAAGCAGTGGCAGGAGTGTGCCCAATCGCCATGAAAAACGCCGTTAGCGGGGATTGCAGAGGTCTTTTCGGTGGCGGTGTTGCGCACCTCCACCTCCTGTACGCCGTTCTCGTCGCCGCGAATCTCCTGCACCACAGCGTCAAGCATGAAATCGATTTTCGGATTGCGTTGCGCACGCTCCACCATGATGCGGGAAGCACGGAACGTGGAACGCCTATGAATAAGGGTGACGGACGAGCCGAAACGGGACAGGAAATCAGCTTCTTCGAAAGCGCTGTCGCCGCCGCCGACCACCACAATCGGCTCGTTGCGGAAGAAGAAACCATCGCAGGTGGCGCAGTAGGATACACCTTTGCCTGCGTATTCCGTCTCGCCTGGCACGCCCAGCTTACGATAGTTTGAGCCTGTTGCGATGACCAGCGCGCGTGCGTCGTACACGTCGCCGCCGTCAAGGGTGACGGTTTTGATGCCGGAATCGGCATTCGAAGCAACCGAAACAACATCGTCCCAAACGATATGCGTGCCGAACCGTTCCGCCTGCTTGCGCATATTGTCCATCAGATCCGGACCCATGATGCCATCGGGAAAGCCTGGGAAATTCTCCACTTCGGTGGTGTTGACCAACTGGCCGCCGGGCGCAGCGCGCCGGCGACGACCAGCGGCTCGAAGCCGGCGCGGCCAAGATAGATCGCGGCAGTATAGCCAGCCGGGCCGGAACCGATAATCACCACATCACGCATATCACTCATGGTTGCTACTGTAATGCAGTTTCCACGACGGTTGCGGGCGGTTTTGCAGATGGCGTTCAAAAAGGCGTTCAAAAAGGCGTTCAAAAAAGTCAGCTATCCGTCACGTTGTTCACGTGAAACAAAAAGAGGGTGTGCGGAACAATCCGCACTCCCTCCTTGTCTGCCGATGCGTCAGAAAATCTGCACCGAATCGATGTACAGCTGGTTGCCGGGAAGGCTGTCGAACGGCACCCACAAGAGGATGTCCTGGGTCTCCACGGCCTTGTTGAACTTGATTTCGGTGGTGCCGCTGGCGTCGAACTCGAACTGGGCGACCTGTTCACCCTGGTTCGGGCTGGACTTGGCGTTCACGCGAATGTAGCCCTGGCCGCCGGAAGAACGGATCTTGATGACCATGCGATACGCTTTCTGGGGCTGGCTGAGGTGGAGGTAATAACCGTAACCCTGTTGTCCGTCCGGATTGGACAGGAACTGGCGGTTGTCGATCTCATACGGAGTCGTGTTCTCCGGCATCTTCGGTTCCGGAACCTTCCGCACCTTCTTATCCGAAGTCACCACCTTGTCGACGTCCTTCTTGGCGGAATGGCTCTTCTTCGTGGTTTTCTTCGGCTTGCTGGAATCGGAGCTGCCGTTGTCGGAGCTGTTGGCATCGTTGGAATCGTTGTTTGCATCGCTGGCGGAGCTGCTGCCATTGCCGGAATCGCCATTATTGCCGAAAGGCACGTCGTCAAGGTTCATTTCCGGCCACGGATTGTTGGAATTCGTATTGGTGATGCCGTCATCCGGCTTCTTGGTCAAACCATGAATGGCGAATCCCAATGCGACGGCCACCACAATGAACGCGACCACAATGGCCACGACCTTGGTGGTGAGCTTGCCGAACAATTTGGCATTGGCGACCTCGGCCGGACTGGAGGAAGAGGCTTTAGGGGCAAAGCTCGGCGGCACCGCAACGGGGGCTCCGTTTTCGTTCTGATATGCCGCGTCGATCGCTTCCTGCTCCGCCTTCACGCGCGTGCGGATTCCTCGCCCGGCTCGATGACCCGTCCGTCAGGTCCGATCACCGGAATGCGACCGGTCTTCTCCAATTGCGAATCGTCCGTATGATAATCGCCCTGCGGCGACGGCGTGGAAACACGGATGGGGAAGGAGAACGGCGAATCCACATCTTCGGAGGATCCGTCGAGGTCCTCTTCGCTGAGTAGTTCGCGGCTGTTGTTCCACAGCGATTTCACGGCACCGCCGGTCGCGGCCATACCCTTGGCCAAGGCTTCCTTGCTGTCGGAGAAATCAGTGTGTGGTTCAGGCGCTTCGAACGTCATTTCCGGAATGCTTCCGGTTTCAGCCAGCGTATCGGGCAAGGCGATGGCATCCTGCTCGAGAATCTGCAGCAGGGGCACGTTCACAATCGAGCATTCCGAATCCGCGGACGGTAACGCAATATCGGGGCCGTTAAGCTTCGCCAGCGGCTCGTAGTCGCCCAGCAACGCCTCCAATTCGGCGATGGTGGCCATCGGAACGGTCGGGAAACCGTCCTTCTCCTTGAGATCCAGACCACGCTTGCAAATCACGCGGAACTCCATCGGCACGTTCGGTGAAATCGCGTCAAGATGGTAGTTCGTGGACAGCGTCGACGGCGTGCGCGTCAGCAGGGAATACAGCAGGGAAGCGACCTGGCGAAATCGCAAGCTGCTCCTGGTTTTCCACGGATTGCACGCGCGAAGTATCGGCCAGCATGATGCTTACCGGCGCGTCGGCGATTTCAATGCCGTTGCGGGTCAATCGCACGGTGTCCGTGCTGATCGAGAAATGCGTGAGATTGTCTTTCTGCAACACGTGCAGGGCTTCGACGACCTCACCAAGAATGGAACGGATCGCGGTGAAGCTCAGCGGCTTGCTGGACTGCGTGAGATACTCGCTCAACGACATGCCGGCATCGAGCTGCGTGATCACCAACGCCACCTCGCCCACGTGCTGAAGCTGCAGCACCTGCGTGAAATGGGCGTCGTGGGAAATCGCCAGCATGGAGGCCGTCGCATTGACGTCCTGCAAAGCCTTGCGGTTGTTGACGATAAAAAGCTGGCAATCCCGGCAAGCACGTGATCGCTTGCCTTCCAAACCTGCAAGCCGGTTTCCTCGCGCAATGGCGAAACCAGCACATAGCGGTGCTGATGGTATCTCCCAGTTGAGGTTTCATGGTTTCCTTCCAACTCTGTAACGATTGTTCTACCTACGCTGTTATTCTTGGTCGCCGTTTTCGGCGGTACTTTGCTCAAGTTACCGTTGGGGCTGGCCGTTCCGCCAGACTTAGGCTTGTTGCCAAGCCCCGGTATGCGGGCGGCGAGCATGCCCACGACCGAAGTGAGCTCCTCGGCACGCAGCGCCCACAGGCACGCCAGATAGACGATGGCGATGACGATGGTGAGCAGTATCGCGGACAGAACCGCCTGACCCCAGTTCATAGTGCCGTCGTCGGGGCCGATATGCGCTCCGACCAGCCGGTAGACGCCGTTGCGGCACAGCAGGCCAATCACGCAGGCGGCTATCGTGGCCACCAGCGCCTTCGCATAGGCGGTGATGATGCGCTTGTCGTCCACATCGCCGTCGAAACGGGAGCGGAGCATGTGCGTAAGCAGCGGATACGGCAGGATGAAGCTCACCGAAATCGCCAATCCGATGACGGTGATCCACTGCGTGGGCGGCAGAATGAACGTCGACGCGATGATGACGCCACCCTGGATGGCCATGGTGATCGCCATGAAAATAAACGGATGCTTGCCGTCTTCGAACGCGTAGAACGTGCGTTGGATGACCAAATACGAGCTGGAAAGTGGCAGGCCGATGCCCAAAGCGGCGAGCGGCGCGCTGATGAGCAGCGCCTCACGCACGCTGATGGACGGCAGCAGTGCGAGGATGATCGGCAACGGAAGCACGATGAACGCCGCTGCGAAGAAGCACATGATGAGATTGAGATTACGCAGGGCCGAGCTCAGATCCTTGCGCGCCTCGTCGATATTGCGGTCCGCGATGGCTTTCGATATTTTCGGGAAGATCGCAGTGGCGATGGACACGGCGATCAGCGAATACGGCAGCATGTAGATGGTGTACGCATTCTGATACGAGGCGTTGCCGGCCACGTCCAACTGGCTCATATGCAGCTGTTCCGAAGCCTTGAACGGCGCGCTGGTGGCCACGCGGGTGACGATGATGTTGACGATCTGATCGACGCCGACGATGCCGAGGCTCCACGCGGCGACCGGTCCCATCGAACGCAGTCCGATGCCGTGAACGCCGAATTTCGGACGGTATTTCAGGCCGATTCTCGTCAAAGGAATGAACAGCACCAGCGCCTGGAACGCCACGCCAAGCGTCCAAGTGCCGGCGGTCAGCGCGATTTTCGTCGGCGTCCAGAAGTCCAGCGGACGTTCCGTGGCCCTGCCGAACATCGCGATGAACGCGCCGAAACCGATGCAGCTGATGATGTTCGCGCCGACCGAGCTCCACGCATACGTGACGAAATGGTCCTTCGCCGCGAGAATCTGCCCGATCACCGTATACAGGCCGTAGAAGAAGATCTGGGGCATGCACCACAAGGTGAAGGAGGTGGCGAGGGCCATGGTTTCGGCGCTGCCGTTGACATACAGTTTGGTCAACAACGGCGTGGCAACGGCCATGAGCAGCGTCACACCCAACAACAAGGTGATGGCAAGGGTGATGAGCTTGTTGAGCTTGGTTTCGGCGTCCTTCGATTTCAGCGTGCGCACGATCTGCGGCACAAGCACCGCGTTGAAGATGCCGCCGGAAACCAGTGTGTAGATGACCTGCGGAATCATCGAACCGGCCTGGTAGGCGTTGGCGGCATAGCCGGTGGTGCCCAAGGCCCAGGCAAGCAGGATGGTGCGGATTTGGCCGGTCACGCGCGAAGCGGCGGTACCGGAGGCCATGATCAGTGAGTTACGGCCAACGGAAGAACTCATTCGTCGGGATCCTTCTTACGGTTGAATTGACGCCACAGTCCCACAGCGCCCAAGAGCACGGCGAAGCCGATGATGACGAAACCGCTCTTGTCGCTGATCTGCAGCGCGCTGGTGATGTGGGTGACCTGCGTGGCTCCAAACGCTGCACCATCCTGTCGAACAGGCTGATGGTGGCGTTGGCGGTGCCGGACGTGGACACACGGATGGTGAACGCCACCTGTGCCTCGCCGTGGGGCGGCACCTGCACGGTGTCGAATCGGGACGTGACGATCTGCATGGAATCGGTCAGCGACGAGACCTTCACCTTTACCGGGTACGGGTGGCTGTTGCTGATGGTCACCGGCATTTTCGCGGTTTCGCTGACCACGTTCACGCTTTCCGTCGGCGTGATCGCCACACCGTTGATCAGCAGGGCCGCGAGCTGGTTCGCGCCTTCCGCCATCGTGCTTCTGGAAGGGCTCTCGCCGCCCAACGCGTGCAGGGCCATGATGGTGTGGGCGTTCGTCAGCTGCCTGCTCCAGGTGTTGACGTCGGATTCGTCTTTTCCGTTCGGCTTGACGAGGATCGACGTATTGAAACGTTTTGATGTTGCTCGATGAGTTCGCCAGCGCGCTCAGAGTCTGCTGGACGTCGCTGCGCATGCCATCGGTAAGGCCGTCCGTTTGGGGAAGGTCGGTTGACATGCTGGCCGCATCTTCGGAGATGTCGGCATCCTTCAACGTGGCGAGATCGGTGAGGTTCAGCCACGGCGACTGCTCGATGTCGCTCATCAGCGCGTCCACAACACTGGGGTCGGAATCCTCGTTCAGACAGACCAGCAGGTTGCGTTCCGCATAAGGCTGTTCCATCTGGTAGAACGCGCTTTGCGCGACGAATCGCGCCAATCTGCCGGCCGTGGTTCCCTCGCTGTCGGCGTTGGCATCGTCACTGGTCGCCTTGCCTTGGGCCAGGCCGGAAAGCACATTCTGCGCGGAAAGCACGGTGATGTCCCCGCATCGGTGGAGACCACCGTCTTGCCGGTACGTACGGTAGCCGCATCGTCCTCTTCGAAGTCATGCGTGGCGATGACGGCTGCCGTACCCCTGCTGGCGGGCCTTCGTCAACGCTTGTAGGGTCCAATTGCCGTTGCCCTGCCACGCGTATGCGGTGATGTCCGCGTTGCTGTCGCCCAATGCCGATTGATAGGTTTTCCGGGCTTTGGCTGCGGACCATTGACGGTCGTTGATACCGGCTGCGCTGTAGGCCGGAGCGTTGTTCATGGCGCTGTAGGCGGTCATGTCGAACAATGCGGGCTGGGTGATGCCGTCGACCCGCGTTGGCATCGCCATCGCCTGCAGGTAGGTCGGATCTCCTACGACCTGCAGCATGTCGTGCTTGGCGAAGGTCTGCTGCAACGATTTGAGCCGTGCGTCGTCATCCTTGCTGGGCATGGCGATTTTCGCCAGTTTCGAGGAGGAAATACCCCCTTCATCGACCAGCTGTCCAAGCAGCTTGCTGTCGGTGGTCCACCCGTTGGCGGCCAGCGGCTGGGCGACGGTGATGTGCAGCGCCGGCGTGCTGGGCGTGTGGAGTCCCGCGCGGTGCGCGTCACGAACGTATGCGATTGAGGCAAGGGGGGTTCCGTTGGCGGAATAGCTCAGCAGCACCGGCTTCGGCCCCCAAGAGTTGATGGCCGCGAGCGATTCCTGATGGGCGTCCGCGTCGATGCTCACGTTGGCGCTGGCTCCCGGCTGCAACGCGGGCACATCGGCCTGTCCCACGGATTGCGGGGTGGGGATTCGCCCGTTGCCTTCAGACCAATCCTGGATGTCGTTGCGCGAAACGAACGTGTAGAAGGCGTTCATGGCCAGCGTCAGCGTTCCCGCGGGAATCTCCTGTCCGGTCGTGTTGGTCACCGTGGCGTTCAGATGGTATCCGGAGGTGTCCGTCAATACGGCCGTGGAAGAGTTGATGGACAACATACCGTCCGTCGACTCCGCCGATGTGGTCGATTCCATGGCCCTTGCCGATGGCGTGGGTGCGTATAACAACATCAACGCATGGTCAATACCATGGCGAGGATGGATGATAACGCGCGAAGGCCACGCGAAACGTGCCGTTGTGCGGATTGATTCACTATTACGCCTGTCTGTTGAGTTTCCTTGCGTACAACCATGCTATCTTCCGTTCGTTCGGATAGCTCAGCACATCGTCCAAATCAGCAAAATCCACCCAAATGGCGTCTTCGGCCTCATGGTCGGGATCGCCTTCGACGGTCAGCTCGCCGCCGATCTGCCGCAACGCGAAGTGGTGCACCAGCTTGTGCACGCGTTGGCTGGTACCGGTGAACCAATAGTCGATGGTGGCGATGGAATCGACCACCTCGCCCAGAATGCCGGTTTCCTCATGCACTTCGCGCACGGCCGTCTGCTGCGGCGTTCGCCTTTTTTCGATATGTCCCTTCGGCAGGCACCATTCCAAATGCCCGCTGCGTGAATGACGTGCGATGATCGCCACGCGACCCTTGTCGTCGAACACCAGCCCGCCCGCCGAATACTCGCGCACCACCGGCAGCTCCTGCGCGTCAAGCGATGCGAACGTGGTCGGACCATCCGCGGTGCGCCGGCGCGGCATCATCGCCGGCGTAGGCGCGCTCGGCGTGATGATCGTGCGCTGCTGCAATTGCTGTAGTTGTTGCAGCTGCTGCAGCGAAACCGACTGCGATGTGTACAGCAGTTCGTCCGGTTCCAGCGGATTTTGGGCATGGTCGTCCGCAGCATGGGCAAGCATGCGTGCAAGGTCTGCGGGCGTAATCATGATTCCAACCATACTCAATTCTGTGTGCAGGTGGGGTAACGGTATGCTGGTAAACGAAAAACTTGTGGTGCTGAAAGGTATGGCGTGAACTTCGAAGTGTGGCCAGAGGCCATTGAATTAGGACGTATGTTTGCTGCGGAAGGCTACGAACTGGCACTGGTCGGGGGTCCTGTCCGCGACCTGCTGCTGCATCGCAAATCGCATGATTTGGATTTCTGCACATCGGCGCGTCCCGAGCAGTTTGAGCATATTCTGCGCCGTTTTGGGCATGATGGCTTCTGGGATATGGGCCGCAAATTCGGCACGCTCGGCGCGATGCGCAGGCGTGAGGACGGCACCGAGGTGAAAGTGGAGGTGACCACCTACCGTTCCGACACGTACGACCCCGACTCGCGCAAGCCGGAAGTCAATTACGGCGACACGCTGGAAGGCGATCTTTCCCGCCGCGATTTCACCGTCAACGCGATGGCGTTGCGTGTTCCGGAACTCGAATTCGTCGATCCGTTCGGCGGTGCGAACGATTTGGCCAAAGGCGTGCTGCGTACCCCCGTCGATCCGCGGCAGTCGTTCGACGACGATCCGTTGCGCATGATGCGCGCCGTGCGTTTCGTGGCGCAGCTCGGCTTCCGCATCGAGCCGGAAACCGCCGAAGCGCTGTCCGACATGGTCGATCGCATCGAAATCGTCTCCGCCGAACGTGTGCGCGACGAACTGGTCAAGCTGCTGCTGTCCGATCGCCCGCGCGCCGGCATCGAAGCGTTGGTCGATTCTGGTCTTGCCGACATCGTGCTGCCGGAAATTCCCGCGCTGCAGCTGGAAATCGACGAGCACCATCGCCATAAGGACGTGTTCGAACACACCATGATCGTCATCGAACGCGCCGTCGCCCTCGAAACCGGTCCCGACGGTCCGGTGCCGGCCCCGGACCTGACGCTGCGTCTGGCGGCTCTGCTGCACGATATCGGCAAGCCGAAGACCCGTCGTTTCGAAGCGGGCGGCAAGGTGAGCTTCCACCGTCATGACGCCGTCGGCGCGAAGATGACACGCAAGCGTTTGAAGGCACTGCATTTTGACCACCACATGGTCGAGGATGTCAGCGAGCTGGTCAACCTGCATCTGCGCTTCCACGGCTACGTGGAGGAGCCGTGGACGGATTCCGCGGTCCGCCGCTACGTCAAGGACGCTGGCCCGCTGTACGAGCGTCTGAACCGCCTTACGCGCGCCGACACGACCACACAGAACAAGCGCAAGGCCATGATGTTCTCGGCGGCCATGGACGAGATGGAACAGCGTGTACGCGACCTGAAAGAAAAGGAAGACTTCGACGCGATCCGTCCTGACCTCAACGGCGACGAGATCATGCAGCTGCTAAGCATCGAACCAGGCCCGATGGTCGGCAAGGCGTACAAGCACATGCTGGAATACCGCCTCGATAACGGTCCGGTGGAGCGTGACGTGGCCGTTGCCGAGCTGGAACGCTGGTACAAGGAGCAGGGCGAATAGCGATTGACATGCGGTGGTTTCGCCGCATGCATGGAACAGTGTGCTTGGAACAGCTCGAATACGAAAACCGCGTTC
>ENA-OQAX01000228-OQAX01000228.1-human-gut-metagenome-genome-assembly--contig:-NODE-228-length-13327-cov-2.413182_pt1 | contig 13327 bp, 21 predicted proteins | sample MGYA00242741_ERZ504539 | MGnify/ENA primary metagenome ERZ504539 (study PRJEB26092, sample SAMD00036277) | human gut metagenome | host: Homo sapiens | study: EMG produced TPA metagenomics assembly of... | reverse complement strand
CGGTCGCAGAGGTGCGAGGGGCTTTTGCCCCCGAAGCACGATGCGGGTACCGCAACCCGACATTATCGAGCATTTTGGCAACGCAGATGCCGTGCCGCAGCTGCCGGAGCGGTGCTTAAGCCGCAGGCGGGAATTGTGCGGTGTTGCCCTTATACCTCAGCTCGGTCGCAGTCCCAGCTCTCCTATTCCTGCCACCCTTTCAGCCGGATTGGCGAAAGTTCCAGCACAAAATGTTCCTCTTTCACACCCGTTTCAGGGTAAAACCTTGCCTTGCACACTTCCACCCCGCCAACTGTATGGCGGTAGTTTTCCTCGCAGCTGCCCAGCACAACATATTGGCAGGCGCGGTATTCCATCATTCCGTCCGCACCGGGTTCCAGTGGGGATGTTTCCAGCGGCTTTTCAATCTCCACGCCAAGCCCCGCCAGGTATTCCGCTGCCGCCGGGTAGGCTGCTTTGACCCGTGCACAATAATTTTGCAGTCATTGCAGCTGCAAAGTTCCCCCGGCCCCATGGCCTGATAATACTGCCGCGTTTTTTCTGCATCCACGTTGATGATCGTTCCCAACCCTATCATTTTGTTTCCTCGTTAAAATATGGGGCATGCGCTTTGCAATGCCCCATGTCTTGTTTATTGCTTTTTAGTCCCGGCGGAAAATGTCGCGGGTGTATACCTTTTCTTTCACATCGTCCAGCACGCTGTCGTACCGGTTGGCAATGATTGCCTGGGACATTGCCTTGAACTGTTCCAGGTCGTTCACCACTTTGCTGCCAAAGAACGTTTCCCCATCGTTCAGCGTCGGCTCATAGATGATCACCGTTGCCCCCTTTGCCTTTACGCGCTTCATCACGCCCTGGATGGAGCTCTGGCGGAAGTTATCGCTGTTGCTCTTCATCGTCAGGCGGTATACCCCGATGGTCACCGGCTTTTCCTGTGCGGCATTATAGTCGCACTCCTCACCGTAATCATAGTACCCGGCCATGTGCAGCACACGGTCCGCAATAAAAATCCTTGCGGGTGCGGTTGCTTTCCACGATTGCACCGATCAGATTTTCCGGTACATCGGCATAATTGGCCAGCAGCTGCTTCGTATCTTTGGGCAAGCAGTAGCCACCGTAACCAAAGCTGGGGTTGTTGTAATGGCTGCCAATGCGCGGATCCAGGCAAACGCCATCAATGATATCTCTGGTGTTCAGGCCCTTGCTTTCGGCATAAGTATCCAGTTCGTTAAAATAGGCCACGCGCAGCGCCAGATAGGTATTGGCAAACAGCTTGACCGCCTCGGCTTCGGTAAAGCCCATGTACAGGGTATCCACATCCTGCTTGATGGCACCCTCCTGCAAAAGCCCGGCAAATGTATGGGCGGCTTCTACCAGGTGCGGGTCGTTGGGGTCGGTGCCCACAATAATGCGGGAAGGGTACAGGTTGTCATACAGCGCTTTGCTTTCCCGCAAAAACTCCGGGCTGAACATAATGTTCTTGCTGCCGGTTTTCTTGCGGATCTGCTCCGTGTAGCCAACCGGAATGGTAGATTTGATTACCATAACCGCATTGGGGTTCACCTTCATGACCAGGTCGATGACAGATTCCACCGCAGAGGTATCAAAGTGCTGGGTCTTGCTGTCATAATTGGTCGGCACCGCAATCACAACAAAATCCGCATCGCGGTAAGCCGTTTCCCCGTCCAGCGTGGCGGTCAGATCCAGGTCCTTTTCCGCCAGGTATTTTTCAATGTATTCATCCTGAATGGGGGACTTCCTGTTGTTGATGCTGTCTACCTTGCTTTTGATCAGATCCACCGCACAAACCGTGTGGTGCTGTGCAATCAGGCACGAAATTGACAAACCCACATAGCCTGTACCCGCAACTGCAATTTTCATATGGTTCCCGCCTTGTTTTGTATTTTTACTTTGCTTATATGTTAACCGTACCATCCAACCAGTCAACGGTTTTACCGTCCCTGTTCAGAACAGGGCCAACACAAACCGCTGCATATAAAATACAGAAAGTACCGCAATTTCAGACTGTCAAAAATTTTTGTCAGGGGCGCATTGTGCGCCCGATACCATTTACCCTGTGAGCAGCCCAGCGAATGACTTTCATTCGTTGAATTATTAGGGTGTATCTGAAACGACGAAAATATCGTCTGTTTCTACAAACGCAAAATCCTGCTTGTGTTTGCGAAATATCCGTCATTTTCTTTGTTTTCAGATACATCTTCGAGAAACGTTATCCACCCCTACATACTCTATTAAGAGAAAGACACCTTTTTTCGACACATTGCACACTTTTATTTGTAGATATTTTTTGTTTTTATTATATCATAGTCCCCGTCAAAATGAAACACCTCACCCCCGATGAACAAACCTATTTGCGTTTTGTCTGATTTTCTCTTTCGCACTTGGCATCCCCCATGTTCCGCGTGCTATACTGAACCCAAAGAGACAAGATTCCTATCTGTAAAAGGTCCTGCCTGTTCTCCGCCGGATTCTTCTTGTTTGCCATATGTATTTTTATTATTATTTATACAATATGTATCTTTCATAAACTGTATTAAGCGAGGTAACCTCCATGCCTGCTTCTCACCATTCACTTTCCCTTACCCCGCTGCGGGTTCTCGCCTGCCTGGCGCTGCTTTCTGTTGTGGCAGCTGGCATTGCCATCACTGTCATTTTGTCCCAAAGCACCAACCCCATGTTTTCCATCCGGCGGGAAGTCATCGTCCCCGATTTGTCTGGCATGGACTGGCAGCAGGCCCAGGTTGAACAGAGCGCCGCCCAGCTTTCCATCGTGTGGGATACCCGCTACTCTGCCCAAGCGGAAGGCATCGTCATCGCCCAAAAGCCCACCGCGGGCAGCACCGTCAAACAGGGGCAAAAACTCATACTGTCCGTCAGCAAAGGGCCAAACACCATCACCGTACCGGATCTGAAAAGCCAGAACCGTTCCGATGCCATCCAGACCCTGCGGGACGCCGGTTTTACCGTTTCCGTCGATTATATCCGCAACGATCCCACCCTGCAGGCCGATACCGTTATTCTGCAATCTCCTGCCGCCGGCACCGCACTGGAAGCCGGGGACTGTATTACCCTTACCGTTGCCCGTGCCGTACCAGACCCGTTCCGCCAGGTGCCGTCCCTGCTGGGCATGTCGGTCGCCGAAGCGCGCCGCCGCCTTGCCATTGTGGAGCTGCTGCCCACTCTGACCCCCTCCAATCTGACCGAGGGCACCATCACCGCGCAGGATCCCCTGCCCGGCACCCTTTTGCACCGCAACGCCCATGTGCGGCTTGTCACAAAATAGTTTGTCGCACCATCGTTCAAAACAAGTTTTCTTTAGAAAAATCAAAAAAAATCCTTGACTTTCCGCTGCCGTATGCTATAATAAATGAGCACTTGAGGTTAGGCGCTCCGCCAACCGCCTGTGAACTGAATAAGATGCGCTGGTAGCTCAGCTGGATAGAGTGTCTGACTACGAATCAGAAGGCCGGGGGTTCGAGTCCCTTCCAGCGCACCAAGAAAAGCAACGATTAAACGTTATGTTTGTCGTTGCTTTTCTTTTTATGTTAGGGTGTACCTGAAAAGTCGAAACTACCGTCCATTTCTACATACGCAGCGGGATTTTGCGTTAAAAAGCCTTGGAATCCACAAAGGATTCCTGCGGCTCTTTGCCTTACATCCTGCTTGCGTTTGCGAAATATCCGTCATTTTCTTTGTTTTCAGATACACCTTAGCAAAACACTTTGCATTAGGCGCTTATTTGGCGCTTAAATCTTTTGAGGATATGGATATAATATAGTAGAATGATATGCCCCCTATATAGCGAACAGTGAAATAAAACACTGAAGGCTATATAGGGGGCATATCAGTCAGGCTTTTGTGCAAATTTTTATTTGCCTATCGGCTGTCGTGTATTGCTTGAGCAGCGCCCAAAAGCCTTTTTCTAAATCATCAGGTCAATTTGTTGGCTGTTCCTCATCCTTAGGCGGGTATTTTCTGCGTAAAGCCGCAAGGGTCACCGCCGTCAACAGGCTGCCCATCAGTAAGGCAAGCAGATACCGGAACGGATGCGGGTTCAGCGGCAGCAAGAACATGCCGCCGTGCGGGGCCGGTACGGCACAACCAAACAGCATGGACAGCGCCGCCGCCAGGGATGCACCCGCCATGCAGGAGGGAATGACATGCAGCGGATCCCGCAGCACAAAGGGGACGACCCCCTCGGTGATAAAGCAGGCCCCCATCAGGTAATTCGTCATCGCGGTGTGGCGTTCTTTGGTGGTAAAGAGAAACAAACCTACTCAATGAGAGAATTGAGATAGAATCTTAAAAGCGAATGGGCAAATACCAGAGTGGCCAAATGGGGCAGACTGTAAATCTGCTGTCTTTCGACTTCGGTGGTTCGAATCCATCTTTGCCCACAAAAATTGCGGAAGTAGCTCAGTTGATAGAGCATTAGCCTTCCAAGCTGAGGGTCGCGGGTTTGAGCCCCGTCTTCCGCTCTATAGAAGAGATGATTTAATCATCTCTTCTTTTATTTACACCGCCCCTTTTTTTCATTACTCAACAATGTTCCAAACTTTTCAACTTCTAATTTGTTATATCAATAACAACATTCCAATAGAAAAGACATTAAGTTATGAAGACGATTATTGACAAAGCCAACACGAGAGGTTATTTTTAATCATGGATGGCTAAAAACTTACCACACATTCAGCTTCGCAGATTATTATAATCCCAGACGTATACACTTCGGTGCTTTGCGCGTATTGAATGACGATACAGTGGCTCCCGGAGAAGGTTTCGGCATGCACCCGCATAAAAAAATATGGAAGTAGTATCCATTCCTTTACAAGGATATTTAAGACACGGAGATAATGTACAAAATGAAAGTACCATCACCCCCGGAGAAATTCAAGTAATGAGTACAGGAACAGGTATCTATCACAGTGAATACAATGCCAGTAAAACCGAAGATCTGAAATTCCTGCAAATCTGGGTGATCCCTAATGTAGAGGAAACCAAACCTGAGTACCATAATTATAATATCCGCCCGTTATTGAAACGTAACGAACTGGCAACTTTCATTTCTCCTTCCGGAAACACACCGGCACATCTGTTGCAGGATACCTGGTTTTCAATAGGTACATTTGATGCCGGACATAGTGTAATATACCGTATGCACAAACCTCGCACAGGCGTTTACATTTTTGTTATAGAAGGAGAGATTAATGTAGCAGGCGAAAACCTTTCACGCCGTGACGGTATCGGTATATGGGACATTGAAAGTGTCACTATCGAAGCCACTTCCGAAACACAGATACTGGCTATTGAAGTAGCTATGTAAACCATATTATTCATGGCGCAATCATCCAAACGGGAAATTGCGCCACAAATACCTCTTACTTCCTTATCTTAACCCCATTTTCTACAAATTTTATACGCCACACGGTCTACAGAACAAAATTACACATCTAGCAGACCAACTCTTTCTTCAAACGAAAGTCCTAATACAAACAATTTTTGAAGGTATATACAATAATAAACAGATTATTCCCTCTCCCAATTATAAGACAGCCGGAGCTGTGTTCAAATATCCCTTATCTTTTAGTTTAGCAAAGATTCTGGTATTGACAATCTGTACACATATTCTAATCTTTATAATAAAAACAGGGAACAAACGGTATTCCACCATCAAATACTTGAGATATCCTCTACTATAAAAATAAGAACTTCCTTCTGAATGGCCGAACGCAATCCACTTTCCATCCATACACTGGCTTTTTGTAATAAACTCAATTGACACGCAAGCAAAATCAATAGAATAATAATTATACCTAACTCTATCTGTACTTTTCATTATAGTTTGTTTTTTTCAAAGTAAAGATAAAACAAGAATCAATAATTTACGGAAGTAAAAACAGAGAGAGTCTTTCAACGACACAAACCTCAGATTATCTTTTAATTATAGATAATCTGAGATTCGTGTTGAAACAAAAGCTTTTTCAGAGTGTTTCTTAGAGTTCTATTGTCAATTCTACCGGACAATGATCTGAGCCAAAGATATCCGTATAAATATGTGCACCTTTCAACCTATCTTCAGTGAATCGGAAGTGAGAAAATAATCAATACGCCAACCTGAATTCTTTTCACGGGCTTAAAACGATAAGACCACCATGAATAGATTCCTTCCTGCTCTGGATAAAAATAGCGGAACGTATCCGTAAAACCGGACTCAAGCAAAGTGGTAAACTTGGCACGTTCCTCATCAGTGAAACCTGCATTTTTACGGTTTGTCTTAGGATTCTTCAAGTCTATTTCCTTATGCGCCACGTTCAGGTCACCACACACAATGACAGGTTTCTTTTCTTCCAGTTTTTTCAGATAGGCACGGAAATCATCTTCCCATTTCATTCTATAATCCAACCGTCGCAATTCTTCCTGCGAATTGGGAGTATACACAGTAATCAAATAAAACGATTCCAATTCAAGAGTGATTACCCGTCCTTCGTGATCATGCTCTTCTATGCCTAAACCGTATGTCACAGATAATGGTTTGACTTTAGAAAAGATAGCTGTGCCTGAATACCCTTTCTTTTCAGCATAATTCCAATAGGAGTGATAACCTTCAAACTTGGCATCCAGTTGCCCTTCCTGCATCTTTGTTTCCTGCAGGCAGAAAAAAGTCTGCTTCTAAACGATGGAAAACATCAACAAAACCTTTATCATAACAGGCTCGCAAGCCATTTACATTCCATGATATGAATTTCAACATGATTCTTTTATTATTTTTAAACTAACATATTCCAGAACAAAAGTAAGCACAAAAAGCATACTTATCAAAGCAAAATATCTTAAAAACAAAAAAAGCGCTCTGTTTCACTGATAAAAACAGAAACGCCTATCCTTATTAAGGAAAATGCTCTCTTTAATTACTGTGCCGAATCACCCGGAGCAGGAGTCTCTGCAGCATCATTGTCTGCGGAGCAGCAAAAACCTGAAGGTGCATTCAACGGATTGGTAGCTCCCTCTTTCACCGCTTCTTCCATGATGATAGAAGAATCTGTATGAGCAGTAGGAACAAAATAAGCGGTAAGCACGCTACATGCTACCATAAAAGCAGCTAATCCCCATGTTAATTTCTCAATAAAATCCGTAGTCTTACGAACTCCCATAATTTGATTTGAAGAAGCAAAACTAGAAGCCAAACCACCTCCTTTTGAATTCTGAATCAGTACGACGAAACACATCAAAAGAGCTGCAAGCACAATTAATCCAATAAGTAATAAATACATTTTCTTTATTTTGATTTAGTGTTAATAATCAATTTCTCCAAAAATCTTATTTGGTCTGCAAAGTAAGCGTTTTTTTGGATATTTCAAATTTAATTTTTTAATAATTTCAAGAGCCTTTGAATATCTTTGTTGTTTAACGTATATTTTTGCCAATGTCTCGGTAAAATAACTCTCGTCTTCCGGTTCCGGCTCTTTTTCTTCCGGCTCCGGTTCATCGGCCCTCTCTTGTGAAGAAAGAAGAGTTCATCTGAAATTGTTTTCCAGAAAAGTATCTATCAAATCCTGTCCTTTCAATGACGGAATTTCTTCAACCGGGACTGCTTCTTCTGTTTCGGTCAATAAATAAGAGGTGTAATCCGTCGTTATATCCATTGACAATTGTGTAATATCTTTCTGTTCTTCTTCCGGCTGTCCGGCCAGAAATGCATCTATCAGTGAAAGCGTACGATCAAGCCCCAATAAATCGGACGACTTTTCTTTTCCTTCCGATGGAGTGATGGTAAACCGCTCACCTTCTATCAAATAAAACAGCACTTTACGGTCGGCTATATATAAAGCCGCTCTCCTCAGTTCTTCTCCAAAAGTAAATGTCATGAAGCAGAAACAGATTTTTCAGATAAAGTAATCTCACTGTCTGAAAATAAGGATAAGGGCAAGCAAAGTTCGAAGCTCGTAAAGAGTATCCCGATTCAAAAGCTCGGGATGTGCAATCATTCATATAAGTGCTGTTGTGTCATGTCAAAGATAGTTATTACCAATTGGCTACTGTCATATTAAATATCTGGTCTACAATATCTTTAATCATCTGATTCACCAATTCATCCTGTACAGACGAGAGTTGCTGACTGGATTTATATTCACGACTGGCCGAGAATTGCTGATTATTAAAATTATTCTTCGGATTAGCCTTATCGACAAAGTTCACTCTGACCGTCATACGGAGTTCCACCATGTTTGAATAACCGTCGGAACCGATACCTTTATTTGCAGCATCATAATTTGTGATTTCTCCCGAAAGTTGCAAATCTCCTCCGCGTCTTACCTGTGTCAGACGCGTTTGCTGCAAATAAACATCTTGCAATGCAGTGTTGAACATATTCTCCATCGGTCCCCAAACAAAGCCGACAGAACGGTTAGGAAAATTCTCGAAAGAAATTGTTTTAGTCTTCGCATAATCAATGGAAGCCCCATTAAATTTATAAGAAACCGAGCAAGCCGTCAATATACCGATCAGTACAATCAAGCTGCCTATCCATTTCATGTTTTTAATCCAAGCCATATTCTTTTATTTTTCTATATAGTGTGCGTTCTGAAATATTCAAGTCTTTTGCCGCATTCTTGCGTTTCCCATGATGACGGTCAAGCGCTTTACGTATCATTTCTTTTTCTACTTCATCCAGTGACAGTGTCTCTTCCACATATTCTTCCGTATCCTGAATATCATCATCCATCGGCATCTGCTTGGTTGCAGAGATGTTGATGGTAGGCACAGGAACGGGAGCCGGGGTTGCCGGAACCAGATTACGAGAAGGTTCCTGATAATAAGATACCGCTGTTGTTGTTGCCGGTGCTACGGTTGCAGTTGTTCCACGCTCGGCCATCAGAGTATTGACTAACTTTTTGAGTTCGGTCACGTCACGACGCATATCAAACAAGACTTGATATAAAATCTCGCGCTCACTGCCGAATGTTTTATCACCCGGCTTTATGCCAAACAACATAGGCAAACGCGAATCCTGTTGCTGTGCAGGAAGATAGTTCTGCAAAATAACGGGAGTAATGTCACGATTGTTTCAATAATGGATATTTGCTCCGTGATATTCTTCAACTGACGGACATTGCCCGGCCAAGGATAAGCCAACAGTATGCTTTCGCATCTTCTGTCAACTGAATGGCGGGCATACGATATTTCTCGGCAAAATCTGAAGCAAATTTACGGAAAAGCAAAGCGATATCTTCTGCACGCTCTCTCAAAGGCGGTATCTTGATAGGGACAGTATTCAGACGATAATACAAGTCTTCACGGAAACGTCCTTCGGAAATGGCCTCTGTCAAATTAACATTTGTAGCAGCCACAATGCGCACATCCGTTTTCTGTACTTTCGACGAACCTACTTTAATATACTCTCCGCTTTCGAGCACACGCAACAAACGAGCCTGAGTAGATAAAGGCAACTCACCCACTTCATCCAAAAAGATTGTTCCCCCATCTGCCTCTGCAAAATATCCTTTGCGGTCACTGATAGCACCGGTAAAAGCACCCTTCTCATGACCGAAAAGTTCTGAATCTATGGTTCCTTCAGGAATCGCTCCACAGTTTACAGCTATATACTGTCCGTGTTTACGACGACTGAATTGGTGGATTATCTGCGGAAAGTTTTCTTTTCCGACACCACTTTCACCGGTTATCAATACAGATAAGTCGGTAGGCGCCACCTGAATAGCAATATCTATAGCACGATTCAGCCCTTCCGAATTTCCGATAATGCCGAACCTGAGCTTCACGTTTTTGTATTTCTGACCTGACCATATTTCTCCTTGTTAATATGACAAAATTACAAATTCCCCGGCAGACAGCAAGTAATTTTGGCAGAAAAAAATAAAAAAACAAACGCGGATTTCACGGATTAATACGGTCTTTAATAAAAGAGAAACCGTAATATCCGTGTAAACCGCGTCTGCTTAATATTAATAATGAAGGATACTGATTAATCTATTTCCTGATCAGCCTCATAACCACCCATTTCACGAATAGCATTCTTCAAAATAGCGTACTGCTGGAAGAGATGATTGACAGGAATTTCGTTTTCTGTGTAGTCGTGCATCGGGCTCTTCAAGAAGAAGCTCAAGAAACGCTGGATGCCGAAAACGTCCTGCACGTGCAGCCAAGTCGCTCAACAATACCAAGTCCAGACACAAAGGTGCAGCAAGGATTGAATCACGGCAAAGGAAGTTAATCTTAATCTGCATAGGATAACCCATCCATCCGAAAAATGTCAATATTGTCCCAACCTTCCTTACTGTCGTTGCGGGGAGGATAGTAATTGATACGTACTTTATGATAATAATCTGTATACAGATCAGGCTGTTCTTCAGGTACCAGATTGATTCCAATGTAGACAACTTGCTGACTTCTTTTGTACGGAAATTAGCCGGTTCATCCAAAACCAAACCGTCACGGTTACCCAATATATTAGTAGAGAACCAACCGGACAAACCTAAGCAACGAGTTCCGATAATCGGAGCAAAACCTGATTTAACCAATGTCTGACCGGTTTTGAAGTCTTTACCGGCAATAGGCATTTTAGTCTTTTCTGCCAATTCCCACATAGCCGGGATATCGACTGTAGTATTAGGAGCACCCATAATGAAAGGAGCACCTTCCGACAGAGCTGCATATGCATAGCACATAGACGGAGCGATATGTTCTTTATCGTCAGCCTTCATTGCTTCTTCCAAAGCAGCTAATGTTCCATGTATTTTTTTCATCAACAGGAACATAGATTTCTGTAGAAGCAGCCCAAAGAACAAACAATACGCTCGCAATTATTTGCAGCTTTAAAAATTACGGATATCTTCACGAAGTTGTTCCACCATATCCCAACGGTTCTTGCAATCTTTCACATTATTTCCATCCAAACGGCTGGCATAGTTATGGTCAAAGCAGCTTTCATCGGAACTATTTTTTCCAACTCGTCCTTTACAGGATTGATATCTTCTCTTGCAAAACTTCTGCATTAACAGCTGACTCATAGGCATTAGCCGGATAAACATCCCATGCACCGAATACGATATCATTCAGACTTGCCAATGGAACGATTTCGCCATAATGCAAATACTTTTTATTTTCTCCACGGCCAACACGCATCTTATCATATTGAGTCATAGAGCCGACAGGTTTTGCCAAGCCCTTACGAGCCATCAGCACTCCCGTCATAAAAAGTTGAAGTAACAGCGCCCAATCCAACACAAAGGACACCCAATTTACCGGTAGCCGGTTTTACATTCATTTTTTCCATTCTAATTTCCTTGTTAAATTGCATCTCATAGTAGAGATTAAGATAATTGTGACAAAGTTACACCTTCTTTTGAAAACTACCATGATTTCTTAGTTTTTTATACCTTGCAGCCGTTAAACATTTAATTTAGGTATGAATGATATTTGCTGTATAGGACATATAACACTGGATAAAATTGTAACGCCCAAGCAAACGCTTATATGCCGGGAGGTACTTCTTACTACTTTCTCATGGAATCAGCCACCTAAAAGACACCAAGCACTATAAACTGGTTACGGCACTCGCCCCTACCGAGTTTAAAGCTGTGGAGGATATTCGTGCCAAGGGAATTGAAGTAAAAGTTATTCCTAGCCGTCACACTGTATATTTCGAGAATATATACGGAGAGAATCAAGACAACCGCACCCAGCGTGTTTTGGCCAAAGCCGACCCTTTCACCGTAGAGCAATTGAAGGATGTAGAAGCAAATATTTTTCATTTGGGAAGCTTGCTCTCCGATGACTTCTCTCTTGATGTAGTTACATACCTGTCAGGAAAAGGCACACTGGCTGTCGATGCTCAGGGTTACCTTCGTGAGGTAAGAGGTAAAAAAAAGTGTATCCGGTGGACTGGACAGAGAAAACAGAGGCACTGAAATATATTGATATTCTGAAAGTGAACGAACATGAAATGGAAGTGCTGACCGGACATAAGGAAGTGAAGCAGGCTGCGTTTCAACTTGCCGAATGGGGAGTAAAAGAAGTTTTGATTACCCTTGGAAGTCTTGGCTCGGTTATTTTTGCCGAAGGATGTTTCTATCGGATTCCGGCTTATCCGCCTAAAAATATAGTGGATGCCACCGGATGTGGAGATACTTATGTCACCGGATATCTGTATATGAGGAACAAAGGAGCTTCTTATGAAGAAGCCGGATGTTTCGCTGCTGCAATGTCTACGCTGAAATTAGAAGCATCCGGTCCCTTCAACGGTACGGAAGAGGATGTGTGGACTGTAATTCAACAAAAGATAACAGAGTCCTCCTTATTGTTCTATGGATTCATGTTCTGCCCGCAAGGAATAAAACAAAACCACACAAAACGCTACGAAAGGTACGATAAATGACAGAGACATATTACTGTTGTCTGCCACATATCCCATCAAAACCGGACCGATAGCTCCTCCTATCGGAGACATCATGAGATAAGAAGAGGCGCGTTAGTGTGGTTTCCAGCCCTTTTAGAGATATAGCAAAAATGGTGGGAAACATAATAGCCTCAAACGCATATCCGCACAACAGAGCAGCAAGCGATATCATCCCTACATTCAGCAGTACCAACGAAGTAGTCACTACTGTCCCCGTAGCACACACCAACAACATTTCTCGGCACGCACACGTCCCATAATCCAGCTACCGGCAAAAACGTCCCAACATAAATAATCCCAGTCCACCGAAAGAAAGCACTACGGAAGCTTCGCGGGCATTCATCCAATTCTGCTCCACCACGTAATTGATGAAGAAGCTGTTGATGGAAATCTCGCCGACCTCATAGGCAAACAAGGCTATCAGCCCGAAAATGAAAGCCGGTGTGACCACAATCCGACCTTATTACCAGCTTCGTCCACCTCCACACTATGTTCAATCTCGGGCAACTTGATTCTTGAAAAGACCAGCGCTACCAGCAACACAATTACCCCCATGCAGATATAGGGCAATGCGACATTACCCGAGCCCGTCTGCCCATCCTTCGAGAAGAGCAGCAGTCCAGCCAGTACCGGTGCACAGATACATCCCAGACCGTTGAAGGATTGCGCGAAATTCAGCCGGCTGGCAGCAGTTTCCTTTGCGCCCAATTCTGTGGCATAAGGATTGGCGGCAGTTTCAAGAAACGTCAGTCCGCAACCTATCACGAACAATGCAAACAAGAAAAGATTAAAAGACAGATAATGCTGCCCGGGGATAAAGAGCAGCGAACCGATGCCGTAGAGCAACAGACCGAATACCACACCCCGGCGATATCCGAAGCGACTGATGAAAAG
>ENA-OQAX01000226-OQAX01000226.1-human-gut-metagenome-genome-assembly--contig:-NODE-226-length-13368-cov-2.877502_pt1 | contig 13368 bp, 18 predicted proteins | sample MGYA00242741_ERZ504539 | MGnify/ENA primary metagenome ERZ504539 (study PRJEB26092, sample SAMD00036277) | human gut metagenome | host: Homo sapiens | study: EMG produced TPA metagenomics assembly of... | reverse complement strand
CATCGAACGATTTTCATGGAAAACAGCAGGCATAAACATAAAACAACCCTCCAATCCCGCGTTCGGGTCGGGCATAAAATCAAGATCGTGCATCAGGAGCGGAGTCTTCCCGGGAGCCTTGCGGTTCCCTCATGCCCCTTTCTCCTGAGCACGCCACTGTTATAGCACCGTTTATTAGCAGTGTCAATAGTAGAGTGCTAAAATTCATAAAAGAATAATACTTTTATAATATTTCATGCAATTCTCGGCAAAATCGTTTGCACTGGATTCAATTTTTTCTTCTCTGATCGTAGTCTTTCGCTGTGACAGAACGGATGCAAGCCGTTTCTTCAGAACCAGGCGATCCATTGCCCGCGTAAACAATGCAGTTGTCAAAAAAGTCTCTCTGTCCTTGCAGCGTCTTGCGTTCTGCCGGTCCACCCGCTATAATAATGTGGAAACCGAGATGAAAAGAGCGTGATATTGTGGAAGAGACCGAGATCAGTCATTTTCTCCACATTCTGGTCCGAATGGGCGAAGCTTTACAAAACAGTGGCGCAGAAGTATTCCGCGTTGAGGACACTTTGAACCGAATCGCAGTCGCCTATGGGGCAGAAGATGTGAATGTATTCGTGATCACATCCAGCATCGTGGTCACGCTTACCATGCCCTCGCTGCCGCCGCAGACCGAGACCCGCCGCCTGCGTCACGCTGCCAGCAATGACCTGCTGACATTGGAAAAGCTCAATGCGCTCAGCCGCCGTATCTGCACAGCGCCTCCTTCCATAGAAGAGTTTCAGCGCCAGCTGAATGCCATTCTGGCACAGCATCCGGACCCAAGACTGCATCTTGCCGGCAGTGTGTTGGCTGCTTCCAGTTTTGCCATCTTCTTTGGTGGAAATCTCTGGGACGGCCTGCTGGCCGGCGGCATTGCCGTTCTGATTTGCTGGATGGAGCGCTATCTCTCGCCTTTTTGTATGAATGGCGTAGAATTTCAGTTTATAGCATCATTTCTCAGCGGTGTCTCCACTCTGCTGCTCTGCCGCTTTGGGATGCAGTTTCATGCCGATAAAGTTCTGATTGGTATCATCATGCTGCTGATTCCCGGCATCATGCTGACAAATTCCATCCGGGACATCTTACTTGGGGACATTATTTCCGGCTCTCTTCGCTGGTGGAAGCCATTCTGATGGCCGCCACCCTTGCACTCGGCATGATGGCCGCCATCTGGTTGATGGGAGGAATTTCCGCATGATACAGGTTTTTTCGCAGTTGCTCAGTGCTGCCCTTGGTTCGGTCGGTTTCGGACTGATCTTCAATCTGAACCGGCGCTACTTACCCGCCGCCGGTGTAGGCGGACTTCTGGCATGGCTGGCTTATCTTCTTGCCGCCAACACCCTGCACAGCGTCTTTCTTGCCAATCTGTTGGCCGGTTTCTGTGCCGCTCTGTATGCCGAAATTCTTGCCCGATGCTGCAATGCACCCTCTACGCCTTTCTTCATCACCGCTGCCATTCCCCTCATTCCCGGAAGCACCCTCTACTACTGCATGAACGCAGTCGTCTCCAATGATTTGTCTGCTGCAGAGCATTTCGGAGAGCAGACCTTTCTGGCCGCTCTTGGAATTGCCGGCGGTATGGCAATCGCATGGTGTCTGGCCGATTTGAGCCGGAAGCTGCACGCACTTGCAATCCGTTCTTCGGGAAAGTAGCGATCTTCCACATTGAAGAATGCCCCTGATGATCGGGTCGTTTGAGCTGCTGCTCTGAAATACGGAAAAAGGCCGTCCGGCACCGCAGCAGGGCTGCCTTTACAATTACAAGGATGTGTCTCTATGAAACTCAAACAATTCATTCAGCAGGAAACGGTCCTCACCGCAGCCGCTGTGCTGGCCGTTGTCTCCGCCTTCTTTGTTCTGCCGGATGCGCAGTATCTCGGCTACATCGACCTGCGCACGCTGGCGATTTTGTTTTCCCTGATGACGGTCATGGCCGGGCTGCGGCGGCAGGGCTTTTTTGATGGACTGGGCCGGGCATTGCTGTCCCGTACCCACAGCACCTTTCAGCTGACGCTGGTACTGGTCGGGCTGTGCTTTTTCGGAAGCATGTTCATCACCAACGATGTTTCCCTGCTGACCTTCGTTCCCTTTACGTTCGTGGTTCTGAGCCGTCTGGGAGCGGATGTCCGCCGCTCCCTTCTGATCCCGGTGGTCTGTATGCAGACCATTGCGGCAAACCTTGGCAGTATGCTGACCCCCATCGGCAACCCGCAGAACCTCTATCTTTACGGAAAAAGCGGCATGAGCATCGGGGGATTTGTTCTTCTTATGCTGCCCTACACCCTGGTCTCTCTGCTCCTGCTGCTGGCTTGGGCAGCGCTGGTCTGCCAGAAAGCCTCTGCCGCCCTCTCCGTGGACGAGCTTGTTTTCTTCTTCTGCATCTCAGGGAGATCAGAAGATCATCCTGCTGTATCTGGTTCTGTTTGCCGTCTGCCTGCTGTCCGTGATCCGGGTACTGCCCTATTGGCATTTGCCTTTGCCGCTGTACTCGTCTGCGTTCTTTTTGCAGACCCGCACACCTTACGGGCAGTGGACTATTCCCTGCTTTTGACCTTTGTGGCTTTTTTCATCTTCATTGGCAATCTGGGGCGCATTCCGGCCTTTTCCGGCTGGCTGCAGGAGTTTCTGACCGGCCGGGAAGTTCTTGTGGCGGTTCTTGCTTCGCAGGTCACCAGTAATGTTCCCGCCGCCCTGCTGCTGTCCGGTTTCACGGCAGAGACACAAGCTCTCATCATCGGCACCAATCTCGGAGGTCTTGGCACTTTGATCGCATCCATGGCCAGTCTTATTTCCTACCGGCAGATCGCACGGGAGCTGCCACAGGGGAAGAAGCAGTATTTTGGGCTGTTCACCCTGTCCAACCTGATCTTCCTTGCGATCCTGCTGGGTGTGTGGTTTTTGCTCCGCTGAGCGTGGCAGATGACTTATGGTTTTCTATAAAGCTAAAAAGGGGAGTTCTGTCACAGACGAAGGTCCAGGCAGAACTCCCTTTGGTTTTATCGTATGGTCAGAATGCCGGTGCCCACCGGCACCTCCAGCAGCTTGCCGGAAAAATGCTCCGGGATACCGGACAGTGCCTTTTCCAGATAGGCATCGTTTTCCACCTTGTTCATGTCCCACACCAGACGGCACACTGCTTTCCCGCTCAGGGTGGAACAGGTGATCATACTGTCATAAAAATTATTGCCGCCTGTCAGCCGGTAGGCACTGCGGATTGCTTCTTTTCGTTCCATGCTCCGTCCTCCTTACACTATTTCACCGCTTTTGCGCCGTAACGCACAGCCAGCCCTTTTTGCTTTTGTGGCTCTGGATCTGACAAAATCCTGCTTGTTCCAGATACTCTTTCAGTGCAGTATCCGTATAGATGGTCATGCCATTGATGATTTTCGTCCATTTGTCGTCTTTTGTCGTTTCGCCGTTTGCTTCGTTACAGATGAAAAAGATTCCGCCGGGCTTCAGCACTCGATAAACCTCTCTGAAATTCTGTGCAAGCTCCGGCCAGAAGTAGACCGTTTCAAAGGCGGTCACCACATCAAACTGCTCCGCTTCAAACGGCAGTTCTGCCACACTTGCCTGTTGCACGGTACACCGTCCTGCCGCAATGGCTCTGGCATTGACCTTTCGCGCTTTTTCCACACTGACAGCTGAGTAGTCGATGCCCTGCACCTTGCCGTTGGGGCACAGTTTCAACAGTGTCTTAATGTTCGCTCCACCGCCGCAGCCGCAGTCCAGCACCATGCATCCGGGGCAGGCTGCAAAAAGTGCAGCCCCCATTCTGCCATTGCGCTGTGTCCAAAGTTCATCATAGCAACCATGATCTTCCCGCCAAGGCCTACGGGCTTTCGGGTATTTTCAAAAAAGGACATAATGCCACCCTCTTTCTGTTTACCGTTCACAATGCAATGCTTTTTACCAGATGCGCCCACTGCACCGGATGACAGGCCCGCAATTCCTCGTGCTGTGAGTTATGCAATGCTAACTTTTCATTCTATAAAAAGCCGCTTCTCAGCGGTCCTTCTGCCAAAATAATACGCCCTGCCGTCTCCTCTGTCAAGGAGTTTAGGCATTTTCGGGTATTCCGAAAGAGATTTTGCTTTTGGGAATCCCCAACCGTCACCCCAGTGCCACATCCAGCACCATCATCACGCTGAAGCCCACCGCAAAAACACCGTGCCGACGTTGGAGTGCTGCCCCTGCGACATTTCCGGGATCAGTTCCTCCACCACCACATACAGCATGGCTCCGGCAAAAAGGTCAAGGGCTTTGCGGTACTATAAGCTCGGCGAGACTCCTGCCTACTACATTACCGCATGGTACAACCTGTTGAGCGGCAAGTGGGAGTTTGGCAAAGTCCACGCCACCGAGACTACCGTGGAGGGTGTTACTGTGGAGCTGACCACCAATGGCCGCCACGCGAATTACGAGATGAAGCTCTCCGGTTTTGGTCTGGACACCAGCGCCAACAAGGTCTACGGCGTAGTTCTGACCACCGCCGATGGCAGTGAGTACGGCCTGCATCATGTGACCAATGTCTGGCGCGGCACCGAGCAGGGCTTCAATACGGACGAGACCTATCTTGCCTCCATCATCGGCAAGACTGTTACTCAAATCACCTACTACACCGCCGACGGTGTGTATGTTCTGCCGGTCAACGTAGCGTTGTAAAGTCGCGGGCAACTGCCTGATTTAGCAAAATACAGTACAAAACGGCAAGGTCACTTGGCAGCAGGCGATCTTGCCGTTTTTATTGCCGTCTGCGTCTTGAATGCACAAGCAACATCCTGTTGCAGCTGGCAGTAGAAGGATTTACCGCAGACAGAAAATGGGATTTGTTCTGATTCACATAGCGTATTTTTTCCTAAAGCCACAAGATGTGTCATACTTTTCTTGCTTCACTTCAACAAATTTTTCAAAACCCTCTTGACGATTTTCACACACAGTGGTATTTTTCTTGTAAATCCCACTGCTCTTGTGGATTGGTTTGAACCTTTCCACAAGATGTGGTCGTGTTCATTTTGAACACTGCCTCGCCGTGGATCATCCCTGAAAGATTAACCGCCCCGCAACACACCCGATTCATTTTGCCGCCGATTCACCCCGACAAAATCCATCGCTGCGCTGCTTGGGCGGTATTTTTCTTTATGAGAAACGTACCTTGAAAATTTCATAAGCCGACCGGACGTGATACCGACTTTCCGTCAACGCCGCTGCACAAACAGGGGCAGGAACTTCGTTCGGAGCAAACGGTGACCCTTTACATGAGCAGCACAACTTCTACTTGTTTTTGCGCCTTAAAAATTCGGAAACAATTACCCAGAAACGGTTTTGAGCGCAGCGGTAGAGGGCAAGAACCGTCCCGTGGCCACAAATTTTCAATTCTTGAAAATTTCCTGTCCATCCGGGACTTCACTTCTCAAACTCTTGCGAGTTTTCCAAGTGATCTTGTTGGGGCGTGCCTCGCCCCAAACCCTGCTCATGGTTCGCACCTGACGGTGCGAACAGCAACGGCGTGTCTGCTACATAACTTCACCGAGGAGTTATCGAACAAACAGGAGGTACAATGACCAAAACGAATGTTCAATCGACCCCTAGCAATTCCCAGCACCACGACACGCCGAACAACAAAGCAAGAATAGAGTAGACCGTTCTTCTTACACACATTCCTCAGATAATTTTCCTGAATCCGCTTGACGAATATTACGGTTAGTGATATACTTATTACAGTAACCGTAACAAGGAGGTCAAACCATGCGAGATAATACAAAAGGTGGTGCGCTTACAGAAGTCACCTTTTATATTTTACTCTCTCTTTATACACCAAAACACGGATACGCTGTTATGCAGTTTATTGAAGAAAAAACAGGCGGACGGCTTTCCCTAGGCGCAGGCACTTTTATATGGAGCATTGAATTCTTTGCAGGAAAAAAAAATGGATCGAGCCTTGCGGAGATTATGATGGCAGAAAAAAAAGAATACCATATTACGATGCAAGGAAAGGAAATCGCAGAAAAAAGAAACTTGCAAGACTAAACGAACTTGTAAGCGTTGCGAGTGAAATTATTGGAGAGGTACAGTATGAATAAAAAATGCTATTGCTTCTTTGGTGGATTGTTAGATACACAGGCAAAATGGTTAAACCAAATGTCTCAAAAAGGCTATCGACTTGTTCGGACGGGAACACTTTTATACGAATTTGAGAAATGCAAGCCCGATGAAGTGACCTATTGTGTAGAGTTTATCGGAGAAAAATCAAAAGATAACGCAACAGACTATGCTAACTTTTTGGAGGATATGGGCTACAAGGTATTTTTCAAGAATATCAATCTAAACTATTCTGTCGGAAAACTTCGATTGCGTCCATGGGCAGAAATGGGCGGTCGTATTGCAACAAACGCAACAACTTTTAACCGGGAACTATTGATTGTAGAAAAAGCAAACGACGGAAAGCCTTTTGAACTTCATACCTCTTATGCCGATAAAGAAAAATACTACCGCAATTTGCGTAATCCATGGCTATTCCTGCTGCTCCTATTTGCGCTGTTTGCCATTATCAAGCATTTCTATCATCTTGGGTATTTTTTCATTGGTTTCTGCAATTCCCAGCATTCTATACCAGTTCCAAATTATAAAATGTCCGACAAAAAGCCAAAACATGGGAAAAATAAATAACAATCAAGAGGGTGACAACAAAAGCTGTCGCCCTCTTGATTGTTATTTATAGAAATACAAAAAAGATTGCTCAACAGCTTTTGAGGAACAGCATCGTGCAGAGCTGACAGCGTACCGGGCGGCAGCAGCCTATTTCAAGGCAAACAACATCACAAAGCTGCCCAGCCCGAAAAAGCTGGAAGCCGAGTATGCGCAGTTGGCATCCGAAAAGGCAAAGTTCTACGAGCAGTACAAGGAATCTAAAGAGGAACTGCTCAAACTGAAAACCGCAAAGCAGAATGTTGCGTCCTTTTTCCGGGAGGAAGAACAGACGCAGCAGGAGAGATAAAGGAGTGTGCGTATGATCAACCTGAAAATCGACCCGGAGTTCCAGTCCCAGATTCCTCCTCTGACCGATGATGAATTTAAGCAGCTTGAAGAAAACATCCTCAAGGAAGGCAAGCTGCTCTCTCCTTTGATCGTTTGGAACAATACCCTTGTTGACGGCCACAACCGTTATGCCATTCTCCAGAAGCATCCTGAGATTTATTTTTCCACTACGCCGCTCCAATTTGAGAACCGCGAAGAAACCATTGCGTGGATTTGCCGGAATCAGTTGGGACGGCGAAACCTGAGCCCCGAACAGAAACGCTATCTGCTTGGGAAACAGTATGAAGCTGAAAAGAAAGCTGCAAAAATCTTTCGGGGTAATCAGTACACTTTAGCAAAGAAAAGTGGTGGTGATCACGGTGATAACCACCACTCTGGAAAGAAAACCTGTGACCGGATCGCAGAGGAAAACGGTGTCAGCCGTGCCTCCGTTCTCCGCGCCAGCCACTATACACGAGCATCGACATCGCAGATAATCTCTCTCCCGGCATCAAGCAGAAAGTCTTTTCCGGCGAAGTGAAGTTTACCAACGAAGAAATGTCCAAGCTTGTGCAGGCAAGTGCCGAGCATCGTTCAGATGTCCTTGCTCAAATCCTGCATCCAGAGGCATTAGAAGTGTTGGAATCTGCCAGCGCAGAATTTGAACCTGAAAAAGCAGAACCCGTTCCCATGCCCACACCACAAACAGAAGAATTCCGGTGCTATCATGTACCGGACGAGTTTATGAAGGTTTACAAATCCTTGAGCCGTGCGACCGAAATGATGAAAAACTCATGGAAGAAAACGCTCAAAAACAATCCCAGCTATTTCACTGACCCGGAAAAGCAAAAGGTTCTCCGCTTCGCAATGCAGAGGCCTGCTAACTACCTGACTGAAATCGAAACCTATCTGGAAAAGGCTCTTGCAGAAGCCCTTGAAGAAGAAAAGACCGCATAACAGCAGACACCTGTAAGCCATCAACGAGCCACCAGCCGCAAGAGCAGGGCAGAAAGCATCCGCGCCCTTGCGCCTGATAAAAAATGGAACTTTGATTTTCTTGCCCGGCTTTGCTGCGGTGGGACGATCAAAGGAGCGTGCGTTTGAACAAAAAGAAAAAGTCCACAAACACTTCCCCCTACCCTGATGAAGTCATCGACCGTCTGGCACGGGCATTCTACCCGGCCATCCTTGCCTGCTGGAACAGTGAGGAAGGTCAGCGGGAGTTTGCCGCGTGGCAGGCGGAGCAGGCTCATCATGCCCCCAGCAAAGAAAAGCAGAGCGTTCCCGACGGGGAACGCCCTGTTGTACATATCGCTGTTATCTGTGGCTTTAATCGCAAGTTTTACAAGCAGAGCAATTCTCAACGACCTGTTTGCGATATGCAATTCACGGTTGTTGCCAACGAATCAAATCGTGAATTACGCTGGCAGGGTGCGTCCTATTCAGGGACGCACCCTGTTTTTGTTTTGTATTTGATCTTCTAATCCATGGTTCAGACTGTATTCGCTCAAACACCCTCTAGAATGGTATGCCGGAAGCAGATGCCTCAAAGCTGCCGACATCTCCGATTTTTCAAAAAGACTTGACATTCCCGGGTAGTTCTATATAATTATCAATGTTAATTACCTTCGATAATCGTTTGGAGAGGAATTTCATTATGACCATCGAACTGATCAAGCAGCTGCTGGATGCCTGCTATCTGGCAAAGCGGGCACGGGAGATGCTGCCTGCCCTGCCGGAGGGTGTGACATCCTCCTATATCCAGTGTCTGGATGTTATTCAGAAATTGCAGACCCGTGGCATCTGGCCGAAGATCTCTGATCTCAGCGATGCGCTGAATCTGCCCCGCCCCGGTGTGACCCGTACCGTAAAAGAGATGGAGCACAAAAGGGTATCTGAGAAAACAGGTGTCCGCTGAAGATGGCCGCGTGACCTATCTGTTTCTCACCGAGAGCGGGCAAGCGCTTTCCCAGAAGTACAATACGGACTACTTCTCGCAACTGCTCCCGTATCTGGACAGCATTTCCGAGGAGGATGCAGCGTGCACCATCCAAACGCTGGAAAAATTCTATGCTATTATGCGCGAAAGGAAAGATTCTCTTGAAAAACGATAAGACCGATTTTACCCAAGGCCGCATTTTGCCAAAGCTCGCTTTTTCATGCTGCCCATTCTGGGTGCGCTGGTGCTGCAGGCGCTTACGGCGCAGTAGACCTTCTGGTAGTGGGGCGCTTTGGCTCCACTTCAGGCTTGTCTGCGGTTTCTACTGGTAGCCAGGTACTCAATCTCGTCACCTTTGTTGTCACCCAGCTTGCCATGGGCGTCACAGTGCTCATTGCCCGCTATCTGGGCGAAAAAAAAACGACCGCAGTACATCGGGCAAGTCATTGGCGGGGCAGCTATTGTGTTCACCCTTCTGGCAGCTGCACTGTTCGTGGTGCTGGTGTTTTTTGCACGGCTTATTTCCAGTCTGATGCAGGCTCCTGCCGAAGCCCTGGACCTGACCGCCAGCTATGTGCGCATTTGCGGCAGCGGCATCTTCTTTATTGTAGCCTATAATATGCTCTCGGCTCTTTTCCGCGGTCTGGGCGACAGCCGCTCTCCGCTGATCTTTGTGCTGGTGGCGTGCATTGTGAATGTTATTGGCGATCTGGTGCTGGTGGCTGGTTTTCATCTGGATGCTGCCGGTGCCGCCATTGCTACGGTAGCAGCACAAGCCGTCAGCGTAATCTGTGCAATCGCAATGCTGCTGAAGAAGGAGCTGCCCTTCAAAATCCATCGCTCTGATTTCAAGCCGAACCCCCAGTGCAAAAAATTTCTGGGCATCGGTCTGCCGCTGGCTTTGCAGGAGTTTTTGACCCAGCTTTCCTTTCTGGCGCTCTGCGCCTTCGTCAACCGGTTGGGGCTGGAGGCATCTTCCGGCTACGGTGTGGCGTGCAAGATCGTTAATTTTGCCATGCTGATCCCCAGTTCTCTGATGCAGTCCATGGCATCCTTTGTGTCCCAGAACGTGGGTGCTGGCAATAAAAAAAACGCGCCGAGCAGTCCATGCTCACCGGCATTGGCATCGGTCTGGTGTTCGGCTGCGTCGTATTTGCACTGGTGTGGTGCAAGGGTGACGTTCTCTCCGGTCTGTTTACGGCAGATGCCGCGGTTATTGCCAACGGCTACGCCTACCTCAAGGGCTTTGCGCCCGAGACCATCGCCACTGCCATCCTGTTCAGCATGGTAGGTTACTTCAATGGCAACGACAAAACCCTCTGGGTCATGGTACAGGGGCTGGTGCAGACTCTGCTGGTGCGTCTCCCCATGGCGTATATTATGAGTATCCAGCCCAACGCCAGCCTGACGATGATCGGTCTGTCCGCACCCACCTCCACCGCAGTGGGCATCTTATTAAACATCTGCTTTTTCCTCTGGCTTAAACGATACGAAAATCAAACGTCTGCATAAGTTTTGAAGGCTGGAGGCCTGCCGATGGTTGTTACCACCTATAAACATGATACGGTCGTGCTTGAAATTTCAAATTCAATCATGAGTCGATAATAGCAAACAAGCCCACAGGATAGACCGCATAAAAAATACGGCAGACCTGTGGGCTTGTTCCTTATATCGAGTTAATCTCTAAACGATAAATCCTCTGATCCATGACCTCCGACCACATTCTTCAAATATTCCTCCGGGTTACCATTCAGAATCAAATCCGCGTAGCTCAGCGGATCATTGTAGATGAGGTAGTCCAGTTCAGACCTCTGCGCCATGGTAACATCCAGTGCATCCTCGACACCGGTGCAGTTGATGGAAATTTTTGCGCCATCCCGGAGCAGCAGCTCCACACAGCCGGTGCCCATGTTAAACTGACAGGCTCTTGCATCGTACTTCATAATCTTGCGTCCCTTCTGCTTACGGCACTCTTACTGTTGTGACCTTCGTGATACGGTCTTTCTTCTGATAAGGTTTTGGACACACAGCCGTAAGGGAAGAGCCATTGTTCTCGTTTCCGAAGAAAACAAAAAATCCGAGCCCTTCTCCTATCGAGAAAAGGTTCGGATTTTCATGGTTTGGTGCGGATAAGAGGACTTGAACCTCCACCGAGTTGCCCCGATTAGAACCTGAATCTAACGCGTCTGCCAATTCCGCCATATCCGCATATTCTGTTTTGTTTGCGAGCTGTGTTGCTCGGAACGATAGTTATTATACCAGATATGGCAGAATTGTCAAGCATTTTTTCAAAAAAACTTTTTCCTCACTACAAAACGTCATACTTTCGCGAAAAAAAGCCCTCTGCAGGCCGATTTTCCGGCGGTGCAGAGGGTCGGAGTTTCTTTGTTTTTTCTTCAGCAGGCAGCCGTTCCGGAGGCCAGCAGATCAGACTTTGCTCCACACCACCCACAGGTACGCATAACCTGCCAGCACGGCGGCCAGCGTAAAGGGCACGCCGATGCGCAGGAAGTCGCGGGTGGTGACGGTCTCGCCGTTTTTGCGCAGAATGCCAATGGCCGCGATATTGGCCGAAGCACCGATGGGGGTCAGGTTGCCGCCCAACGTTGCACCGGTGAGCAGGCCGAAGTAAAACACATAGGGTTCCACGCCCACGCCATCGTTCATCAGGGCGGCGATGCTTTGCACCACCGGCAGCATGGCGGCCACGTAAGGGATGTTATCGATGAAGGCCGAAAGCACCACCGACACCACCAGCAGCAGGGTGAACAGCCGGAAAGGGCTTTCCCCTGCCACGGCATGGAACAGCCGGGCTGCTGCGTCGATAGCACCCGCCGCGTGGATGCCCGCAATCACGATGAACAAGCCAAACAACAGCAGCAGGGTATCGCAGTCCAGCTCGCCCAACACATGCGCCAGTGGCTTTGCCGACCCTGCCCGCAGGCAGCGCGCGCCACGCCAAACAGGCACAGCCCCATGCACACAAGGCCGCTGCGCAGCTCGTACACCGTGTGCAGCGGCCCGGCTGCAGGCTCCGGCAGGAGGATGCCGCAATGAGCAGCCCCACCGTGAGCAGCATCAGGGCAGTGGGCACATCGTCCTCCACCTCAGTCTCCACCTTTGCGGCGATAGGCTGGGTCTCGCGGCGGAACAGCCACAGCAGCACTGCCAGCGAAGCAAGTGCGCCCAGCTCTACGCCCCAGAAGATGCCCGGACGGCCCCGCATCCAGAAGAAATCGAAGAAATTCATGTCGGCAAAGCTGCCCAGCAGGATGCTGGTGGTGTCGCCCACCAGCGTGGCCGCGCCCTGCAGGTTGGAGGACACCGCAATGGCAATGAGCACCGGCACCGGCGAGATCTTCAGCTTGCGGGCAATGGCAAGGCCCACCGGTGCCACCATGAGCACCGTGGCCACATTGTCCACAAAAGCACTGATGACACCGGCGAACAGCGCCAGCATACACACCGCCCACTTGACATCCGGCACACGGACGATAAGCATTTCCGCCAGGCGGGCAGGCATTTTGCTCTCGATGAACAGTGCCACCGTACCCATGGTGCCCGCCATCATGAGCAGCACATTATAATCCACGGCCTGCAGCGCGGCGCGGAGTGAAAACTCGTAGACCCCTGCCTCGCCCAGCACAATAAAGAGCACCGCACTGCACAGTGCCACCCACGGGCGGTACTGCTGCAGCCGCAGCATCAATACATAGGTAACAGCAAACAGGATCAGTGCAAGTATCATTCGTTGATCTCCCCGCTGCGGGCATCCTCGTCGATCATGCGGTAGCCCACGCCCAGCTCATTGAGGATATAGGCATTGCTGCCCGGACGGCTGCCCAGCTTTTTGCGGATATTGGCCATGTTCACCTGCAGCTTTTTGGTGCTGCCGATGTCGGTATCGCCCCAGATGGCCTTGACGATGGCCGCATAGGTCATCACGCGGCCCGCGTGCTGGGAAAGGAACGCCACGATGTTGTATTCGGTCTGGGTCAGCTTGATCTCCTGCTCGTCCACGAACACCTTACGGCGGTCATAGTTGATGCGCATTCCCTGTGCGCGGAACTCACCCGCCGGGGCATTGCCGCCGTGCATGGCACTGTAGCGGTTCAGCCGCAGGGCAGCGCGCACGCGGGCCAGCAGTTCGCCGGTGCTGAAGGGCTTGGTGATGTAATCATTGGCACCCAGATCCAGCGCTTCGATCTTATCCATCTCGTCGGTGCGGGCCGAGAGCACCACGATGGGGGTCATATACTTCTGCCGCACGGTACGGATGAATTCCAGCCCGTCCCGGTCCGGCAGGCCCAGATCCAGAATGACCAGATCCGGGTTGTGGGAGGCGAACAGGGTCAGGCCCATGGTACAGGTATGAG
>ENA-OQAX01000225-OQAX01000225.1-human-gut-metagenome-genome-assembly--contig:-NODE-225-length-13375-cov-3.120094_pt1 | contig 13375 bp, 15 predicted proteins | sample MGYA00242741_ERZ504539 | MGnify/ENA primary metagenome ERZ504539 (study PRJEB26092, sample SAMD00036277) | human gut metagenome | host: Homo sapiens | study: EMG produced TPA metagenomics assembly of... | reverse complement strand
ATCTGCTGCATTTCCTTCCCAGATCAGGGTCTGAAATTTTCCATGAGCATTGCATTCCTTTACCAGATAGATCCCGTCTTCACCGATACCTTTTTATGGCAGGAACTACCTTCATACATTCCGGACAGACACTCTTTTGTTTTGCCGATGGTGATCAAAGCTCCAGTACCTCCCGCTCTGTCAGAATTTCCATAACTTTTGTATAAGTATCTGCAATAAGTCCAGGACATTTCTCCATGATCACACCCCAGTCCAGATGAGTGATATCCTTACAGTAAAAAGCTCCGAATTCTTCCTCTGTCTTCTGGCGGAACCACTGATATAATTCCTGTACAGCCGGTTTCATCTGTGCATCTTCCTTCTCCTCAGGAGCCAGATTTCCGAGAAAATATCCGATGGCACAGGCACTTCCTGTCAGACATCCGCAGGTATCTCCACAGTAACCGATTCCTCCGCCAAGGCCTCCCATTGCCTTTACAAGCTGTGGATTTTCCTCTCCTATGGTTTCCAGAGTCATGATCATAATGATCTGTGAACAATGATATCCCATGCTGCCTAATTCCATTATTCTTTCGTAAAGATCCATACATTACTCCTTTCTGCCAACCACCATGGTATAGCCTATTTTTCTGCCTTTGTATTCTTTCTGCAGAAGCTTATGATCCTCGCAGCAGAATGAATCATTCCAGATTGCTTCCAGATAATATTCTCTCCAGAGAGCAGTCTGATCCTCCTGACAGAGAATCGTAAACCCTGTTTCTTTCACAATTTCCAGAAGATTGCCCGGATCCAGATCTGACAGCAAAAGAAATCCTCCCTTTTTCAGTACACGCCAGCATTCAGAGACTGCCTTTTTCTGATCTCTGCTGACAAAAAATGCACACTGGCTGATACAGAGATCCATACTGTCTGCTGCATACTGAAGGTCCAGAAAATCTCCCTGCTGCACCTCACTGCTTCGCGGAACAAGATCCACACCCTGCACATTCAGACCAAATGCTTTCATGATCCGCACGGTCTCTCCCTCTCCTGCTCCCAGATCCAGAGCTTTCATTCCTTTTTTCAGTTCTATGCTTTTCAGAAGATGAATTGTCTGCTCTTCTGCCGGGATGTCTGTTCATCTATTTATCCTCCAGTGCACGTTCCACTGCCAAAAACCTTTCCAAGAGCCAGTTCTTCCGGAACATAGACAAAGCCACATTTGGGACAGACCGGCATCTCAACAGGAAAACCGTTCTCCAGATACATAAAATTTTGCTTTTCCTTTTACAAGAGGAACCTTACATTTCATGCAGGTCAGCTTTCCCTCAGGATCAATGGTATAATATGTTCTCTCTACTGCCATTACTGTCCCACCCTTTTCATAATATTCATTCTATGACTGTATGCTCTGCGTACCAGATACCCTTCTTCTGTTTCCACAAATCTCACCCAGAATGTAACATTTCCAAGTCTGCTCCTTGTCACCAGTTCTTTTGTCTCTTCATCAAAGATCGCTTCCTGATTTTCTCTGTAATCTGATAATACACGCTCCACATCGCTTTTCAGGATCATACGTTCATCCATCATACTGATGGCATCTTCTGTATATGCAACGGTATAATCTTTTTTCTCCATCATCAGTTCCTCATTCCATATATTTTTTAAAAGCTTCTCTTTTAGCTCAAGCCGGTTGTAGCGTTTCTCACTGATATCCGGCATATTGGCGGCATTTATACCATACAGAAGTTCCAGGATATGTCTGGATTCCCTGCCTTCCCTGACAAATCGGTCCCTGCATGCCATGCAGTACGTTATATATGGGGAATCGGATCGTTCCAGACACTTTTCTGTCATTTTATCTGCCATCTCTTTATTAGCGTAGGCAGTCAGTCCGCCGTATCCGCAGCAGGGAGACAGATCTCTGGAATATTCTGTATTTACAACAGTGCACCCCATATCTGCAAGAAGCTCTCTTATTGTATCCTGTGTCTGTGTATCTCCCCTGGCACCGCAGGCATCATGTATTGCAACAGGTATCTCCAGTCCTTTTGCCTGTCCGGGAAGTCCGATTTCCTTTAAGATCTCCCAGATTCCTGTGACTTTGGCGCCAAGACTCTCTTTTAACTGTTTCATACAGCTTGGACAGCCTGCTATAATCATAGGATCTCCCAGTTTTGCAAGCTCCTGCTTCAGCTGTTCATTTACCTTTTCTGTCATTTCATAGCGTCCTGCCCATTCACTGATAGCACCACAGCATCCCAGCATCAGAGCAACACCGCCCTCTGTCCTCCTGCACAGATCCTCATATGCCTCTGTGACAACATCCGGCGCTATAGCTCCTGCCTGACATCCTGGGAAAAATACATATCTGCAGGTTTCATATCCCGGCTGAGGTCTGCATAAGAAAGCCTCCGAATTGGAGAACAGCATATCCATCAGTGCAAATTCATGAGGTGCCAGAGGCATTTTGTCTGTAGATACCATGTTTTCTCTTGCAGATTTGCAGACCTGGCTCATATCAAACCCATTTGGACAGGTTACAGTACACTGTCCGCAGAGTGAACAGGAATTCATCGGTTTATTCATCTGGTGATCTCCCATAATGATCTGGGTATTATTATAAATCTCACGTGCAAGAAGACCCGGATGCTTTTTATATTCCCTTAAATAGACACAGCTTTTCATACACTCATCACAGTGACACTGAATGCATCGCTTTGCTTCCTCAACAGCTTCTTCTTTTGAATATCCATCTGTGCTGCAGGGAATCTTTTTGGAGCCTTTCATCCCGTCCATATTTGTATAGAGCCTGGTGGTAACTGCTCCTTCACTGCCTCTGTTGCTGTGGGGCGAAAGATTCTGTACAAGGAGGTCTACAGTCAGGGCAGCTCTCTTTGCAGCAAAAGCTGCATCCATCACAGACCGGACCGGACCGCTGACAATTCCCGCCTGTTCTCTCAGCATGATCTCTGCGTCTGCTGTTTCCTCTGGAGCCAGCTTTTTGGCCACCTCCTCTGAAGCACAGACCACATCTGCCTCCTTCATTTTCGCTCTGATAAACGGAAGGTCAAGACTGCATCCGAATTCAAAGGAAAGGTCCATGGAACTGAGACGTTTTACCTCATTTTTGCGATCTGATTCCAAAAGCTCCGGAGCTGCTGCTGCAATATAGGCTTCATAATCTTTCTCCTGACAGTAAATGGTTGCAGGATACATCTTCTTTTCCAGTTCCCCTGCAAGAAACAGCGGGAACAATCCTGAGCCAAAGATCACAGCCTTTTTTCTTTCTGATACGAAATACACTGCTCCGTTTTCCAGGTCCCCATATCGTACAATGGCACGCTCTACTTCACGTATGGATATGCCATCACCCAGCTCACAGAGTCTGCATTTTTCCTCACATGGTGCAGTACATCCGTTACAGAGGATCATGGGAAATGGGTGTGATCTTTTCATAGATAGCCAGAGCTCCTTAAAGTTTCCTTTTGCAGCATAAAACAGCATTTCTTTTGTATCTGCTTTGAAAGGACAGGCTGCAACACAGTACGCCGGCTGTTCATGAACACAGAGGCTGATCATATGATCCATCTCTTCCTTTGACATTCGATTTACGTGATAAACATGAGTGGAACCTCTTTCCTGTATATATGTCATAACCCGATACTCCTTTCATTTCCAAAGGGGAGACAGTCTCCCGTCTCCCCTTATTATATCACATGATAAAATTATACTGACAGTTATTTCTCAAGTTCCTTTAATGCTGCAAGAACCTTTTCAGGACGGGCAGGAACACGTGTGATACGTGCGCCTGTAGCATTGTAGATCGCATTCAGGATTGCAGGATGAGGAGCATCCAGCGGAGCCTCACCACAGCCGGCAGCACCGTAAGGACCGCTTGGGCGATATGTTTCATTGAAATGAAGTTCAATATCATCCGGCGCATCATTTGGATACGGAATGCCACAGTTCTTCAGAGAAGTATCATGGTTCAGATCCTCGAAATCTTCTGTAAGAGCAAGACCAATACCCTGTACAAGGCCGCCGTAGAAGTTGCCTTCTACAAGAAGTCTGTTCATGATGGTACCTACGTCAGCCACACAGGTGAATTTTTCAACTTTAACTTTACCTGTTTCTGTATTAACAGCAACTTCCGGAAGGAAGATCGTATACATGTAGGTTGCAAACGGATCACCCTGTGCTGTATCCTGATCGATCGGATGATCTGCACAGAAGGTTGTCACCCAGTTACCTTCATATTTTGTTGCAAGACCCTCAGCCACCATCTCATCATAAGTACGGAAGGTTCCGTCTTCTTTCTTCATGGCTGCCACAAGGTTTTCTGCTGCCAGACGACATGCATTACCTGACATAACCTGTGAACGTGATCCACCTGCAGGACCTGCATTAGGACATGTCTTGGTATCATTCATAACAAGTTTGATCTGTTCCGGTCTGATTCCTGCCTGACGAAGTGTTTCATGTGATGATACAAGAACCCCCATATCAGCGCCCTGTCCGTGATCTTCCCATGCAGCATACATTGTAACTGTTCCATCCGGATTCAGCTCTGCAAATGCGTTTGATGTATCAACACCATCAAGACCACAGCCATATACACCGAGAGATACACCGATACCATATTTGATCTTGCCATCAGAAGCTGCATTCTTTTCAGCCACACGTTTCTTAGCTGCTTCATACAGTGGACGAGCTGTCTTGAACAGTTCTTCTTCACAGTATACTTCAGGCGGATAACCTGTAGGGATCGTACTGCCTTCTGATTCTTTGTAACAGTTCATTTCACGGATATCGAAGGGGTCGATTCCCATCTTTGCAGCCAGAACATCTATCGCAATCTCAGATCCCATATAAGACTGAGGAGATCCGTAAGCACGGAATGCTGAACCCCATGCATGGTTTGTAAACACTGTTGTAGATTTATTACGGATAGAATTGATTCCATAGCCTGCACCTGTAAACTGGGAAAGTCTCATTGTAAGCAGATCACCGAATTCTGAGTATGGACCATGATCCACATAGTTATTGCCCCAGAGTGCAAGAAGCTTACCATTTTCATCTGCTGCAAGCTTGATATTCATAAATGCAGGGGATCTCTTTCCTGTATAAGTAATATTCTGGAACTGATTAAATACCAGAGACACAGGACGTTCAAGGATCTTAACAGCAGCGCCGATCAGAGCCTCATTTGTAGGAGAGAACTTGTAACCAAAGGTTCCTCCTGCATGGTTTTGAACAATTCGTAAGTTCTCCATTGGCACACCGATACCATCAGCGATCATAGGCATATGCAGATGGATACCAATGGATTTGGAATGAACAGTTATCATACCGTCTTCGTCAATGTAACCATAACCGCAGTCCGGCTCAAGATGAAGATGAGGCTGACGTGAACAGTAAGATTCGATCTCAACCTGCTGTGAATCCGGAATGCTGTCCCAGTCAAAATCAGGACCCTTGATACAGTTTGTCTCAAAGAATGCGTTCGGAATACCGGGATGAATCTCTGCCGCATCCGGTGCGATGGCATCCATTGCATTCATATATGCAGGAAGCTCTTCGATCTCAACTTTAACTGCTTCTGCTGCTGCCCTTGCATGCTCTTCTGTATCAGCAGCTACGATGGCAATCGCATCACCAAACTGGAAGATTTTTTCATCGCAAAGTACAGGACGTTCGAAACCGTCTGTCTTGTTGTGTTTTGGAAGCATTACAAGACCATTGATCTTATTGGTTCCGCCTGCTGCCTTAATATCTTTTGCTGTGATAACACGAACAACACCAGGCATACTCTCTGCTTCTGCTGTGTCAATATTGAGGATATTTGCATGAGAAACCTTTGCCTGTGTAAGAGCAAGGCGAAGTGTTCCTGATGGCATCTTTAATGCATCATCTGCACCAAAGTCCCAGGTACCTGTTACCTTCTGTGCTGCTGACGGACGGATATAATTTGTTCCAACAATAGAATCACCTGTCTGTTTGAACACAAGGTCTTCCTTTGTCATCTCGCCGCGCATAACTGCTGCTGCAGCCATAGTAGCATCGATCAGCGGCTTATAGCCTGTACAACGGCAGAGATTACGCTGTTTGTTAAACCAGTCTCTTACCTCCTCACGGGTAGGACTTGGATTATTGTCCAGAAGCACTTTTGCTGAAATAATAAATCCCGGTGAACAGAAACCGCACTGTGCGCATCCATATGCCATCCATGCAACCTGGATCGGATGCATATCAGAAAGTGTTCCCACACCTTCAATGGTTGTGATCTCTGCATGATCGGGAACACGGCTCATCTTGTAAATACAGGATCTTGTAACTTTTCCGTTCATAATAACATTACAGGCTCCACAGTGACCTTCACCGCAGCCAATCTTACATCCTGTAAGAAGAAGGTGATTACGGAGCACCTGCGCCAGTGTCTCATCCTTATCAAGAATAAGTATTCTCTCAACACCATTAATCTTCAATGTCTTTTTAATCATGTCCCATTCCTCCTTTTAAAAAAATTCATTTCAATCTTACTGATCTTCAGGCTTATGTGTTCCGCACGAATCATGGTCAGCTCCCCTGCCTGTCAGATCTTTCAGTCTCTCTATTCCTCTGGCGGAATAGAAAACAATGGAAGAGCTGCTCCCGTCCAGATTCTCACCGCTGAGCTTTAAAACATTTGCATTCTCATAATAATCGATGGGAAGCGTCCGGCTATATACAACCCCTGTACGCTCATCTTTTACCTGTACAGTAACTTCTTTTGCGGTAATCTCAAAAATCTTATCCATAAAAAAGTTCTCCTGTCCACGTTATTTTATATATCCATACTACCATAATTTTGCACAATTATACAAATTACAAATAATTAATAGTTGGCTATTTTATATATTACAGACAATTTTATTTTGTTTCATTTAAAATTTTAACTATTTTTATTCTTTTATATGTTATAATAATATCAAATTTGTATAATATCATTGAAAGAAGGAGGTATCTAAATGCAGACAGCGCCCTCATCGTGGCTGCGGGGAAATCATCACGAATGGGAGACTTTAAACCCATGCTTCAGCTTGGCTCCATTTCCATCGCACAGCGCGTGATCAATATTTCCGGCAGGCCGGAATCTCCAAAGTAGTAGTGGTAACCGGATATCATGCAGATGTTCTGGAATGCCACCTGGCTTCCAATAATGTAGTCTTTCTTCGAAATGAGAACTATGCAAACACTCATATGTTTGATTCTGTCCGAATCGGACTTGAGTATCTGAAAGACAAAGTGGATACGGTACTCTTTACACCTGTTGATGTTCCGCTGTTCACAGCCCAGACAGTCACTCAAATGCTCTCTCTGGGGCGTCCCCTTGTAACTCCGGTCTGTAATGGCAATCCCGGTCATCCCATTCTGATCCGTTCCACACTGATTGATTCCATCCTAAGTGATGACGGAAAATCAGGACTTAAAGGTGCTGTGGATAACTGCGGGGAACCCATGTATTATCTTAATGTAAAGGATCCCGGTATTATTCATGATGCTGATACACCAGAGGATTATGCTGAACTTCTCCGCATACACAACCAGAGCTTGATCCGTTCTGAAATCCATATTCAGCTAGCCCGGGAAAAAGTTTTTTTTGATGAAAAACTCTATTCGCTGCTTACACTGATCCATGAAACAGGATCTGTCCGCGATGCCTGTGAGCGCATGCACATTTCCTATTCTACCAGCTGGAACCTGATCCATACCCTGGAATCACAGCTTCATGAACCTCTGATCATCAGAAGCCAGGGCGGTACAAGGGGAAGCCATAGCGAACTGACACCATACGGCGAAGAATTTCTGAAACGATATGCCCGTTTTTCAGAAGAAACACGTTCCTGTTCAAAAAAATATTTGAAGAATGTTTCGGAGGGTTTTTAAATGCGTAACCTTTATCTGGTCCGGCATGGAAAACCACAGTATCCGGATGAACATTCTTACTGTGTAGGACAGACAGATTTCTCTCTATCCATGCTTGGACATCTGCAGGCAGTCCTTCTTAATGAAGAATTGTCCGATAAAATATCAGGGGTATACTGCAGTCCTTTGTTAAGAACTGTTGAGACAGCAGGCCATATGGCACCTGAGCTTCCACATATCATTGTTTCTGATCTGTCAGAACGAAATCTGGGAGAATGGGATGGCCTTTCTTTTGATGAAATACGCCAGAGATGGCCGGACATTTATAAAGCGCGTGGGAATAACCCTGATCATCCGATCCCGGGAGCAGAAACTCCTGCTGCATCTGGTTTTCGCTTTTCGCAGGCAGTTCATAAGATTCTTTGCGCTTCTGAAGGTGATATTGCAGTGGTAACTCATACAGATGTAATCTCTTCTTATTTACATGCATTACATTCTGATATGTACAGCAGGCAGCAGTTTCGTCTGCCCTGCGGCTCTTACTATCATCTGGAAGTGAATGAAAAAAATAATATTTCTTTCTCTGATCCCAGTTATATACTGCCTCATCCTGAATTAAATGACGGACTATGTCTCAGGCTTCGCAATGCTGTTTCTCTGCCCCGTCATGTACAAGCTCACAGTGATGCTGTTACTGAACTTGCCTGTTGTTTATGCAATATGCTGGAATCCAATGGTTATATCTTTGACCAGAAGCTTGTTCGCTCCGGTGCACTTCTGCATGATATTGCCAGACTTCAGAGGCATCACGCGAAAACAGGCGGTGAACTTTTCTTACAGTTAGGTTATCCTGAGATCAGCCAGATCATTTCACAGCACCATGGTCTGTTGGAAGCCACGCTGGATGAAGCAGCTATTGTATTTCTGGCTGATAAACTGATTCAGGAAACACAGCGTGTAACCATAGAAAAAAGATTTGCCGACAGCATGAGTAAATGCAAAAGTCCGGAAGCTCGCAAAGCTCATGAGCAGCAGTTAGAACAAGCCCGCAAACTGCAGGACATGATACAATCACTCTGCCATATCACGCTTTAGTTCAGGCGGGCAGACGTACACAACTGGAGCAGAAAAAATCACTTTAATTTAGTTAGGAGGTATTTGATTATATGAGAACATTATTTCAGACAATAAAAACAACAATTCCTGGAGGGAAACGATCTTGTACTTGTTTCCGTTACAGCATCCTCAGGGTCTACACCAAGAGGTGCCGGTTCCCGCATGCTGGTCGGAAAAAACGGCAGAATTTCCGGAACCATCGGAGGTGGAGCTGTAGAATATCGTGCTGAATGTATGGCATTGGATATTCTTGAAAAAAAGGAATCCTGCGAGCATGAATTCCGGCTGAATCATAAAGATGTTGAAAATATTGGTATGATCTGTGGTGGTGATGTTACGGCCTTTTTCCAGTATCTTGATCATAACGATCCGATTATTATGGAAATCACGGAAACTGCTGAAAAATTCTATGAAGAGCGAAAAGATTTCTGGCTGATTTGCGATCTTCTCACCACCTCCGGTGTGAGCCTTTACAGTCCTGCATGCGGTCTCATCGGAACTGCCAATGTTCCTTCTTCTGTATTATCTTCTTTGTCTCTAAAGCCACACCGATATCACAGTGAAGATTATGATCTGTTTTCTGAACAGATTGGAACCTCAGGAACTGTCTATGTATTCGGCGGCGGACATGTCTCACAAAAGCTTGTCCCAATCCTTGCAAGCGTTGATTTTCGCTGTGTTGTCCTGGATGACCGGCCGGAATTTACAAATCCTGCTCTTTTCCCAGGAGCAGTTGAAACAATACTTTGTGATTTCAACCATCTGGACCAGTATGTTTCTATTACAGCTGCTGATTATTGCTGCGTCATGACACGTGGACATTCCTATGATACCATTGTACAGGCACAGCTTCTCGCTACACCTGCATGTTATATAGGCGTCATTGGAAGCCGTGCAAAAAAAGCTGCTGTATTTCGCCGTCTGATTGAAGAATACAACATTAATGAACAAGATTTAAACCGTATCATCTCACCTATAGGACTGGAGATCAAAGCAGAAACACCGGCTGAAATCGCCATCTCCATCACAGGACAGATAATCCAGGTTCGCGCTGACAGAAAGGATACATCAAAATGATGGCAAAATCAGTATATAAAACTGTAATATTTGGTGCCGGACAAATTGGACAAATGACCGCAAGACTTCTCAGCAGTCCCTGTCAGCTCCTGTGCTTTGCTGATAATGACCCCCATAAACACGGATCATATATTGGAAATATTCCAGTCTGTTCTCCGGATACTGCAGCAGCACTTCTCCCGGATCTGGTCATCCTGGGAGTTCTGGATGAAGAACGGCGCAATTCTATGATAAAGCAGATGGAAAACTTAGGTTATCACGGACCTTTTCGTGATCCCTCCGTCCTTCGCATGTTTGACGCACGGGTTGCTGTTATGCGTCTTTTATCTGAGCAGATCTATCAATTGGATATTCCGGGAAATGTTGCAGAACTAGGTGTTTTTCGAGGTGAATTTTCTTCCCTGATCAGTGCAGCCTTTCCAGACCGAAAAATCCATCTTTTTGATACTTTTGAGGGATTTTCAGAAAAGGATATCACAATAGAAAGCCTCCGGTAATCTGTCCCGTGCCAAAACAGGTGATTTTCTTCTACTGATATTGACTCTGTTCTTCATGTTATGCCTAATCCTACACGTACTGTGATCCACAAAGGATGGTTTCCGGATACCTTTTCCGATGTCACAGATGAAACTTTTTTGTTTTGTATCTCTGGACGCAGATCTCTATGCTCCAACTGCAGCCGCACTTCCTCTGTTCTATGAACGCCTGGCCACCGGAGGAGTTCTCCTGATCCACGATGTGTACAGTACACAGTTTTCCGGATGTCGAAAAGCGGTCGGGGAATTCTGTCTGAAAAACCATCTGTTTGCAGATCCTGTATGCGATCTGCATGGAAGCGCAATGATCCGAAAATTATAAAAGGAAACGCCGGAACCGGTATTTACCGGAACCAGCGTTTCTTTTTCATTTATTTATTGTATAGCCCTTTTCCACGTCCATGCCTAACCTTTATAAAATTCCTTTCAGAACATTTTCCAACGCTTCTCATGGAAGTAATTTCAGGACTGGCCAATCAAAAAATAACGCTAGAAGCCTTGATTTCTAGCGGTTCTACGTGCGTTAGAGGTTGCTGCGTGCCAGTGGCACGCGTTTTAGCAACGACCGGAGCGAAGCGTAGATCGAACCCGTTCGAGTCGACCCGTACTCGAATAAAAAAATAAGACAGTGCATTTGCACTGTCTTATTTTTTATTAGCGTGCGTTAGAGGATTCGAACCCCCCGGCCTTTTTGGTCCGTAGCCAAACGCTCTATCCAGCTGAGCTAAACGCACATCCTTGTGAAGTTCTTATCTCGTGTCCCTCACAACAATGAGTATTCTACTCTATACTGGAGCATTTGTCAACACTTTTTTTGAATTTTTATTTTTTCTTTTGTATTCGCAAAATTATAACAATTTACAACTATTCTGTAATGATATCAGTACACAGGTACACCAAAATACCATCGCAGTCCTGTTTTCATTAATTCCGCCGCAAAGCCTCGATCGGGCTCAGTTTTGCTGCTTTCTTCGCAGGATAAATTCCAAAGAATACTCCTACTGCACAGGAAAACAAAGTCGCCGCCATAATTGTACTCAGGCTGATTCCCGGAGTGATGGACATTCCCATACTGCTGCTTATGATTGAACAGATCACATATCCGCCAATCACACCCAGAACAATTCCTATCACCCCTCCAATCACCGTCAGAATTGCCGCCTCTGCCAGAAACTGCATCATAATAGAAGAGGTTTTCGCTCCCAGTGACTTACGGATACCAATCTCTCTGGTACGTTCTGTTACGGAAACCAGCATAATATTCATAACGCCGATACCGCCAACCAGAAGGGAAATTCCCGCCACAAAGGAGATAAAAGCAGTCACCATATCCAGCATCTGATTCATAGAGCTCATAATATCCTGAAAGCTCTGTACCTGAAAGTAATCTTTTCCTGCACACTGATGTCTTTTTTCCATCAGTTTTACCACTTTGTCAGCAACATCCTGACTGTTTTAAGCTCTTATCTGCCTGCATTGTTACTGAGAAAAAGTAATCGGATACACCGGTGAATTCATTCATTGTAGTATAGGGAACATTAATAGTCACCGGCATTCCCTCATAAGTATAACTGACAAAGGTTCCATTTTTCTTTCTGGGTTGTCACCCCGCAGATACGAAGACTTTTTGGTCAGTCCATAACAATTGACATCTACAGTCATTCCAACCACATCATCTGTGCCAAAGAGTCTTTTTTGCATCTGCATCGGAAAGCACACAGACATTTTTTGCTTCCTGAACTTCATTTTCTCCGAAATATACTCCATGCTTCATGGTGGCATTATTTAACAGCTTTGCATCCGGTCCCTCACCCGTCAGCATAAGAGAAAAATTTCCCTTACCTGTGGTAGTTTCTCCACTGAATGAATCCGAAACATTTACTCCTTCTATACCGTCTACCGCCCGGATTGCTTCCACATCATCCGCAGTGATCCACTCCTCATCTGTCTGTGCCTCATCGCTGACACTGATGGCAATCTGCCCGCCGCCGATATCATCAATTTCACTGTTCATCTGGTTCTTGGTTCCTTCACCCACAGATACAATGGCAATTACAGAAGCAATGCCAATGATAATGCCAAGCATAGTCAGAAAAGAACGTCCCTTATTTGCCATAATGTTATGGACTGCCATCTTGATATATTCATACAGATTACTCATCGGCATCCTCTCCTGTCTGTTCAGGAACTGCCTGTACTTCCATTCCCTCTGTGTAATCACCCAGATCTGCGATTACTTCTTCTCCTTCTTTGATTCCGTCCGTAATTTCCACATAATCCTCTGAGCTGATTCCTGTGGTAATATTTCTCTTTGTCACCAGTCCATCTTCTATCACATAGCAGAAGGAGCCTTCTTTTCCGATATTGACCACTTCCACAGGAAGAGTCACCACATTTTTCGCAGAAGCCGCATAAATCTTAACCTTTGCATCTACTCCCAGGAAAATATCTTCATCCGGATTATCAATGCTTACTGTTGCTGAAATGACCGGCGTTCCTTTTTCATTCTGCACCGCAATATGACTCATTTTTGTTACAGTACCCTGATAAGTATTATCCCCCCAAGGTAATCTCAACAGACTGCCCCTCTTTCACTGTATTATAATCATATTTAGAGAGAGTCACATCCACACTTGCCTTGTCTGCATTCTCAATAGTAAACAGTTCCATACCCTGAGTAACTGCTGCTCCCTGCTTAATATCTGCCTTGGATATGATTCCGTTAAATTCCGCGGTGATTCCTTTCTTTCCTTCCTCTC
>ENA-OQAX01000224-OQAX01000224.1-human-gut-metagenome-genome-assembly--contig:-NODE-224-length-13403-cov-1.625565_pt1 | contig 13403 bp, 16 predicted proteins | sample MGYA00242741_ERZ504539 | MGnify/ENA primary metagenome ERZ504539 (study PRJEB26092, sample SAMD00036277) | human gut metagenome | host: Homo sapiens | study: EMG produced TPA metagenomics assembly of... | reverse complement strand
AAATCACATTTATAAAGCCCTTTATCTATTAGCATGAAAAACAGTAAAATTTATCCTTGGGTTGTAGTAGGATTATTATGGGGTGTCGCCCTGTTGAATTACATGGACCGGCAAATGTTGTCCACAATGAGAGATGCCATGGCGGTGGATATCACCGAGCTTCAGTCAGCTGCCAATTTTTGGGCGACTGATGGGAGTCTTTCTTTGGATATATGGCTGTATGAGCCCTATAGCCGGAATGGTGGGCGACCGCATGAACCGCAAATGGCTTATTGTTGGCAGTTTGTTTGTATGGTCGGCCGTCACTTATCTGATGGGAATCGCCGACACCTATAATGAAGTTTTTTTCCTTCGCGCCTTGATGGGAATCAGCGAAGCGCTCTATATCCTGCCGGATTGTCACTGATCGCCGACTATCACTCCGATAAGTCACGTTCATTAGCCATCGGTATTCACATGACCGGGCTCTACACCGGGCAGGCCATCGGAGGTTTCGGCGCTACAGTAGCCGCTGCTTTTTCCTGGCATACAACCTTTCATTGGTTCGGCATCGCCGGCATCGCATACGCCGTAATTTTGATGCTTTTTCTACATGAAAAGAAGGATAGAATACAAATTGAACAAATAAATTCACCTTCCGGTAAAGAAAAAAGCAATTTATTGAAGGGATTATCATTACTTTTCAGTAATATTGCATTCTGGGTGATTCTGCTATATTTCGCAGCCCCCAGTTTACCGGGATGGGCAACCAAAAACTGGTTACCTACCTTGTTCGCCGAGAACCTGAATATACCGATGTCACAAGCCGGCCCCATGTCGACTATCACCATCGCGCTATCCTCGTTCATTGGCGTAATTATTGGTGGAACCTTATCCGATAAGTGGGTGCAAAGAAATATAAAAGGACGTGTGTACACGGGTGCCATCGGCTTGGGACTTACTATTCCATCCCTGCTTTTACTAGGGTTCGGACACAGTTTCGTAGCTGTTGTGGGAGCTGGATTATTATTCGGAATCGGTTATGGTATCTTCGATGCCAACAATATGCCGATTCTATGCCAGTTCGTATCATCCAAACACCGTGCTACCGCCTATGGTATCATGAATATGACAGGCGTGTTTGCGGGAGCAGCCATTACCGAAGTCTTGGGAAAGTGGACAGACGGAGGTAAGTTGGGACTGGGATTTGCCATGTTGGCTATTATTGTGCTTATCGCACTGGTAGTACAATTGACATTCCTCCGTCCCAAAACGGATAATATGGAATAACCCGTATAGTTAACTTAACACTTAAAACTTAAAAAAGAAAGAACCATGAGAGTAATTATCGAACCTGATTATCAAAAACTGTCACAATGGGCAGCAAACTATGTAGCAAGTAAAATTAATGCAGCAACCCACTCCCGAAAACCATTCGTACTGGGTTGTCCTACCGGTTCATCGCCACTAGGTATGTACAAAGCGCTGATCGAACTGAACAAACAGGGGGTAATCTCTTTCCAGAATATCATAACTTCAACATGGACGAATATGTCGGTTTACCCGAAGACCATCCTGAAAGCTACCACACATTCATGTGGAAGAATTTCTTCAACCATATTGATATCAAGAAAGAAAATGTACATATCCTGAACGGAAACGCAACAGATCTGGAAGCTGAATGTGCAAACTACGAAAAGCAGATTGCCGAAATAGGTGGTATTGATTTGTTTATGGGAGGTATCGGTCCTGACGGCCATATCGCTTTCAACGAACCGGGTTCTTCCCTGTCTTCTCGCACCCGTATCAAAACCCTGACCACCGATACTATCATTGCAAACTCACGCTTTTCTGACAATGATGTGAACAAAGTTCCCAAACTGCGTTAACAGTAGGTGTAGGAACTGTTCTTTCAGCCAAAGAAGTGCTGATTATCTGCAACGGTCACAACAAAGCTCGCGCATTACAGCATGCTGTCGAAGGCGGTATCACACAAATGTGGACCATTAGCGCATTACAAATGCATCAACATGGCATCATTGTTTGTGATGAAGCAGCAACAGATGAACTGAAAGTAGGTACCTACAAGTATTTTAAGGACATCGAAAAAGCTAATTTGTAATTTATGAGAACAAACCTAAGTTCGCAGATTTCTCTGAACAGAGTATCTCCGAAATATTATAAACCCGAAAATGCGGTGGAACGTTCTGTCTTAACCCGCTGCGAAAAAGTGCCTACCGACATCTATGAAACGATGGAAGAAGGCGTACAACAAATAGCCAATGAAATTACGGCAAAAATTCAGGAACGTCAGCGCGAAGGAAAGTTCTGCGTGATTGGTGCCGGAACCGGTGCTTCATTACGGCCGCTTTATGCCGAACTGGTCCGTAAACATAAAGATGAAGGACTAAGTTTCCGTAACGTAGTAATTTTCAATTTATATGAATATTACCCTTTGGCTTCCGAAGGGGCTGGAAGCAGTTTCTCACAGCTGAACGACTTATTCCTAAGCCAAATCGACATCGATAAACAAAATGTATTCACCATCGACGGAACGATTCCGCAGGAGCTGTCATCGAATACTGTCGCCTGTACGAACAACGTATCCAGACTTTTGGCGGTATAGACATCGTATTAATGGGCATTGGTCGTGAAGGCAATATTGCCATGAACGAGCCGGGATCAAGCTTGAGCTCCCCTACCCGACTGATTTTGATTGACTCAACCTCGCGTGCTGAAGCTGCACACAACTTGGGAGTGGACAATCTCCCTCCCTGTTCCATCACGATGGGTGTGGCAACTATTATGGCTGCCCGCAAAATCTATTTGCTGGATGGGGAGATGACAAAGCCGATATCATCAAGAAAGCGGTGGAAGACAAAGTGAGCGACACTCTGCCCGCTTCTTATCTGCAAATGCATAACAATGCAAATGTCTGCATAGATCTGGCAGCGGCTTCTCACCTTACCCGTATCCAACGTCCGTGGCTGGTAACCAATTGCGAATGGAACGACAAATTGATTCGCAGCGCTATTGTATGGTTGTGTATGCGTGTCAAAAAACCGATTCTGAAACTGACCAACAAAGATTACAATGAAAACGGACTGAGCGAACTGCTGGCACTCTACGGTTCTGCTTACAACGTAAATATCAAAATATTCAATGACTTGCAGCACACCATCACCGGATGGCCCGGCGGCAAGCCCAATGCAGATGACACCTATCGCCCCGAACGGGCAAAACCATTCCCGAAACGCGTGGTAGTCTTCTCTCCGCACCCGGATGATGACGTAATCTCAATGGGTGGAACTTTACGGCGTTTGGTTCAGCAAGGTCACGAAGTACACGTAGCATACGAAACTTCCGGAAACATTGCCGTAGGCGATGAAGAAGTAGTACGTTTCATGCACTTCATCAACGGTTTCAACCAACTTTTTGATGAAAACTCCAACGAAACCATCAAAAACAAATACGCTGAAATCAAGAAATTCCTTGCCGCCAAGAAAGAAGGCGATATGGACAGCCGCGATATCCTGACCATTAAAGGACTGATCCGTCGTGGCGAAGCCCGTACTGCAAGTACTTACAATCAAATTCCATTGAACCGTGTCCACTTCCTCGACTTGCCGTTCTATGAAACAGGAAAAATCGAGAAGAACCCTATCAGTGAAGCCGATGTGGAAATCGTTTTACAGTTACTACGTGACGTAAAACCCCACCAAAATTTTATGTGGCCGGTGACCTTGCCGACCCGCACGGAACCCATCGTGTCTGCACAGACGCAGTGCTTGCCGCTATCGACATCGAAAAAGAAGCCGGTGCCGAATGGTTGAAAGATTGCCGCATCTGGATGTATCGTGGCGCATGGGCGGAATGGGAAATTGAAAACATTGAAATGGCCGTACCGTTCAGTCCGGAAGAATTGCGTGCTAAACGTAACTCCATCTTAAAGCATCAGTCTCAGATGGAAAGCGCACCGTTCCTGGGCAATGACGAACGTCTGTTCTGGCAAAGAAGTGAAGACCGCAACCGGGGTACCGCTGCTTTGTATGACCAACTTGGTTTGGCATGTTATGAAGCAATGGAGGCCTTCGTGGAATACGTACCCCTATAATTTAAGAAACAACCTAACCTAATTTTATACTAACCTTTAACCAAAAACCGAAAATCCCCCGACGGATGTGATATCCCTCGGGGATTATTTTTAGATTTCCATTTATTGCAAATGATATCCCATAGTCATCCTCACCACAGCTACCTGCTCGAACAACACACCCCAAACTACATCTCATAATTCATTAATCCCATAGCCAAACAAAGCAAAATCCCCCAGACAAGGATCTTCGGGAAAAACCTCAGCCAAAGCCGCAGTAATAGTTCTTGCGTTATTCAGCGTATAAGATTTACTTCGGGTCAGCCCCAATCTGAAAGCCATCTCACTGACATGTGTATCCAAAGGGATAATCAACTCACATGGAGAGAAATTCCTCCAGATTCCAAAATCCACTTCCGAATCGCGACGGATCATCCAGCGCAGAAACATATTCAATTTCTTTTGCGGCGCCTTATCCGACACTCCAAAACAAACGACAAGACGTTGCATCGGAGTTCCATCCGTTTCGCAAAGAAGAGCATTCTCCATACTCTCATACCTATCATATATAGTATACAGCCAATGAAACAAATTGTGCCATTCTATTTTTTGAAACCGTCCGATAGAACGACTCCTCACCACAGAAATCAGTTTTCCAGTTCCCGGACAACACATACTGCAAAGGCTGCCGGTCCATTATGGAATCCAGCCGTTCTGCCGCCTTCAGTATTTGAGGGCGGGCTCCGAAACTAAGAAAAGCAGTCAGAAAAGCACTGATTTCAATATCCGCTTTGAAATGATAGCGATGCGGGAACTGTACCGGATCAGAAGAAATAAAATCAGAGTTATGATACCGGTCAGCATATTTCCGCAAAAAATCAGCCACCGCCATCCGGCTCTCATGAGTTTGCCGTTCTGTAATATAAGACATGAATCGCTCTTGTTCGTTCTTTCGGGTCATAAATAAAACGTTTATGATTTGTACACAAAGGTATATTAAAATAAAATAGATTGCATTTTCAGAAATCAAATTCCATCCTTAATCCTCAACCTGCCTTTTCTATATTCTTTAGGTGAAATCCCCACATATTGCTTAAAATACTTTCCAAAGAAAGACTGCGTAGGGAAATTCAATTGGTCTGCAATCTCCTTGATACTCAGATCCGATCCTTCAAGCAACTGTTTTGCCTCGGTAATCACCATTTGCACAATCCATTGCAAAGCACTATTTCCCGACTTCTCTTTAATGATGGTGGAAAAATAACGTGGAGTAATATGCTGCATCCTCGCATAATAAGCAACATCACGCTCCTTTCTATACAAACGGAAAAGAGCCAGCATGAAATTCTGAAAAATCACATCCTTCTTGTTCTGCGGCAAAGGCTGCATGGGTTGGTTGGCAAAATACATATTCAATATCTCATAGCAAAAAGTCTGCCCCATTGACTTGATCAGTTCCAAAGTCAGGCGTTGTTGCTGCAAATTCACCTCTTGCACATCCTCCGCCTCTATCCTCTCCCGCAAATTATCCAACAGATACTCCAAATGAGCACGTTGCTTATCCGAAAGTGATATACAAGGATGCTTCCGCATAAAAAAGCTGGTTTTCCACATTAATCACCTTATTAACAATAGGAATGAGATAATCCAAATCCACTTCTACCATCACTCCATCCGCATCCTCGCTCTTATGAAGCAGATGCACCAAGGTAGAAGCCATGTAAATATACACATCACCGGGCTTTATCTGAAAAAGCTTATCTTCCAGTGAAACCTCCACATTTCCCCTCCGGCAAAAGAAAAAGCCACATTTATTAAATGTAGAAATAATCTGTCCGTCTTTAAAAGTATGCGGATCACTGCTCGAAAGCACTGTAAACTGAAAAGGCATCTGTTGTCCGACCATCTATCTCTTTTATTCATTCACTGCAAAATAAATACAAATCGCAAACTTTTCAGCTATATATCTACTAGAAAATATACAAATCGGACAATTTATCATTCATATCAACCTTTTCTATCCTCTTGCTTCGGGATAACTTTGCATCAGAAAACCAATAGCATGATATATGAAACAAATTTATCTTATTCTAACAGGTATTTCCTTGATTCTACTGAGTTCCTGCACACAGCGTACCCAGAAAGCCAAAGGCTATCAGACAGTAAAAATAGACACGATCGTTTCTGCCGACAAGCAAACGTTCTTGCAATTTCCGGGAAAGGTAAAAGCCGCACAAGATATCAGCCTTGCCTTCCGGGTAAGCGGAACCATCAGCAAAATACATGTCAAAGACGGCGCCCGTGTACAAGAAGGACAATTACTGGCCGAACTGGACCCCACCGACTATCAAGTACAACTGGATGCTACTGAAGCAGAATACCAGCAAATAAAAGCGGAAGCAGAAAGGGTCATGGCTCTTTACAAAGACAACGGAACCACCCCCAACGCCAATGACAAAGCCGTATACGGGCTCAAGCAAATCACCGCCAAGTACAAACACCATAAAGATCAGTTGGCTTACACCCAGCTCTATGCTCCTTTCAACGGGTATGTCCAGAAACGCCTGTTCGAAGCTCACGAAACCATCGGAGCCGGAATGCCCGTCATTGCCATGATCAGCGGCGGAACCCCCGAAGTGGAAATAAATCTGCCTGCGGCCGAATATATCCGCCGGGAGCAGTTCGACAATTATCACTGCACATTTGATATCTATCCGGGCGAAACCTACCCGCTGAAACTAATCAGTGTCACCCCGAAAGCCAACGCAAACCAACTATACACCATGCGCCTGCAAGTAGTACCCGGCACACGGGCTATCCCTTCTCCCGGCATGAACACCATGGTAACCATCCTTTGCCGTACAGAGCAGGAGAATACTCTTTCTGTCCCTACCGGCGCCATCCTGCAAAAAGAAGGCAAAGCGTATGTGTTCGTCTTTCATCCATCCAGCAATACCGTACACAGACAGGAAGTATCCATACTGCGTTTGTTGAACAACGGACACAGTCTCATCACTTCCAGACAACTGCAACCGGGAGAGCAGATTGTATCCTCGGGCGTACACCACATTGAGGATGGAGAAATTGTAAAACCTTTGTCACCGGTCACTAACACAAATATAGGAGGATTATTATAATGGACATCAGTAAATGGGCATTCCGGAACAGGAATCTGATTTATTTCCTGATAGCGGTTCTGCTACTCGGCGGAGCTACTCCTGCTATCAGATGAGCAAATTGGAAGACCCCGAAATAAAAGTGAAGCTTGCCATGGTGGTCACCACCTATCCGGGTGCTTCCGCGCACCAGGTAGAACTGGAAGTAACGGATGTGCTTGAAAAGAACATCCGCACCATGGGCAACATTGACAATATAGAAGTTATTCATACAAACGACCTGTCCCTGATACAGATAGAACTGCTGAGCACCGTGCCGGACGATGACGTGGAACAATGCTGGGACATGCTGCGCCGCAAAGTAAGCGACGCCCGCGCCCTGTTGCCCGAAGGAGCCACCACCCCGATAGTCAAAGATGACTTCGGAAATGTATATGGCATGTTCTATGCCCTGACAGGTGACGGACTGTCCGACCGTGAACTGTCCGACTATGCCGAACTGGTAAAACGGGAAGTGAACGAACTGGAAGGGGTAGACCGTGTGGAACTCTACGGCAAACGTTCCGAATGCATCAATATCTCCCTGTTGCAAGACCGTATGGCAAACCTCGGTGTTAAACCTGCAGAAGTACTGGCAACCTTGAACGGCCAGAACAAAACCACCTATACAGGATATTATGAAAATGGTGAAAACCGTATCCGCGTCACAGTAAACGACAAATTCAAAACCGTAGAAGATATCGGAAAAAATGCTGATTCAAGGACACGATGACGACCAGCTTCGCCTGAGTGACATCGCCCGTATAGAGAAAGCCTACGAGGACCCCACACGCAATGAAATGTTCTATGACCATGAACGCGCTCTCGGTATACTCATCGCTGCCTCCAGTGGTTCGGACATTATAAAAGTAGGCCATGCCGTAGAAAGCAAGTTGGAAGAACTCAAAGCCGAACGTCTGCCCGCAGGAGTGGAATGCCACAAAATCTTCTATCAGCCGAACGGGTAGGCAGCTCTTTGGGAACCTTTGTCATCAACCTGATAGAATCCGTCATCATCGTAGTACTGATACTGATGATAGCAATGGGATTCAAGAGCGGCCTTATCATAGGTATCAGCCTGATCATCACCGTATTCGGTTCTTTCCTGTTCCTTTATTCGGCAGGTGGAACGATGCAACGCGTATCATTGGCTGCTTTTGTACTGGCAATGGGCATGTTGGTAGACAATGCTATCGTCATCATAGACGGCATACTGGTAGACTTGAAGGCCGGCAAAAACCGGATGGAAGCCATGACCGCCATCGGAAGACAGACAGCCATGCCTCTTCTGGGCGCGGACACTGATAGCCATTATCGCTTTTCTACCCATCTACATGTCCCCCGACACCCGCAGGCGTCTACACGCGCGACCTTTTCATCGTACTTGCCGTTTCCCTGTTACTGAGCTGGATATTGGCACTGATCCATGTACCACTGATGGCCGACCGCCGGCTGCATCCTGCCATAGATACTGACAGTACCGGAAAGCGAGTATACAAAGGTAAAATCTATGCCACCCTCCGTTCGGCACTGCGGTTCGGTCTGGCCCACCGGTGGAGTTTTGTATTTGCCATGACCGGTCTGTTGCTGCTTTCCGTTTTCGGCTACCAATATATGCGTCAGGGCTTTTTCCCCGACATGGTTTACGACCAGCTTTATATGGAATACAAACTTCCGGAAGGGAATAACTATACACGTGTGGTTCGAGATTTGGAAGAAATAGAAACCTATCTGAAAGGACGGGAGGAAATAACCCACGTCACCACCTCCATAGGCGGTACGCCCGGACGCTATAATCTGGTACGGAGCATTGCCAACCCCTCACTTTCGTACGGCGACTGATTATCGACTTCACCTCACCGGAAACCTTGGTAGAACATATAGACGAAATCCAAGCTTACCTCTCCCAAGCCTATCCGGACGCATACATCAAATTGAAAAGATATAATCTGATGTTCAAGAAATATCCCATAGAGGCGCAATTTCTGGGTCCCGATCCTGCCATCCTGCACCAACTGGCCGACAGCGCCCGCGCCATCATGGAAAGGACTCCGGAAGTCTGCCTCATCACCACCGACTGGGAACCTCAAGTACCCGTACTGACCATCGAATACGACCAGCCGTCCGCCCGTGCCCTCGGCCTGAGCCGTAATGATGTCAGCCTTTCCCTGCTCACAGCCACCGGAGGCATTCCTATCGGCTCTTTCTACGAAGGTATCCACAAAAACAACATCTACCTGAAATGCCTCGACGAGAAAGGAGAACCGATAGAGGACCTGGGCAACGCACAAGTCTTCTCGTCTCTGCCTTCCTTGAACGGACTGTTGAACGAGGAAACCATGGTGAAGCTGAAAGCCGGCACACTTTCGAAAGAAGATTTGGTGGAAAGCATCATGGGAAGCACACCGCTGAAACAAATCAGCAAAGAGATTGATATCCGGTGGGAAGATCCGGTAGTTCCCCGTTACAACGGGCAGAGAAGCCAGCGGGCACAATGTTCGCCCGCACCCGGCATTGAAACGGAAAAAGCACGTCTTGCCATCGCGGAACAGATAGAAAACATACCATTACCCGAAGGTTATTCACTGGTATGGCAAGGAGAAAAGATAGCCAGCGACCAGTCCATGAAGTACCTGTTCCAAAATTTCCCGTTAGCCATCATTCTGATGATTGCCATCCTCATCATGCTGTTCAAAGATTATCGCAAACCCATCATCATCTTCTGCTGTATTCCGATGATATTTGTAGGGGTGGTAGTGGTCATGCTGCTCACAGGAAAAGTCTTCAATTTTCGTGGCTATTGTAGGCACATTGGGATTGATCGGCATGCTGATTAAAAACGGTATTGTGCTGATGGATGAAATCACCCTTCAGATCAATGAAGGAGTAGAACCGATCACCGCACTGATAGACAGTTCCCAAAGCCGTCTCCGCCCGGTCATGATGGCCTCGCTGACAACGATTCTGGGTATGATTCCCTTGCTGTCCGATGCCATGTTCGGTTCCTTGGCGGCAGCTATCATGGGTGGATTGCTGTGCAGCACACTGATCACGCTGCTCTTTATCCCTATATTATATGCCTTGTTCTTCAAGATAAAAAACAATTGATTCATTTCACTGACATACAAAACCGAGAATAAATGAAAAAGACAATGATACTCCCCCTCTGCTGTCTGCTGTGGCATCTTGCCACCCCCGCATGGGCACAGGAAACACTGAGTCTGAAAGAGTGCCGCGAAATGGCATTAAAAATACAACAAGGAAATGGCGGCTTCCGTGAAACAGACGGAAAGTGCCCGTTATACTGCCAAGAGTTACAAAGGGAACTTCTTCCCCAACTTCACCGTCAGCGGAACAGGACTTTACAGTAATGCCGACGGTAGTTACGGCATAGCCGGAGGCAACCTGCCCGTCTTTCTGCCCGATGGAACAGGACAGTTCAATCCGGGACAACCCGCAGGCTTTGCCTACTTCCCCGGCATAACCTGGACTATAAAATAGGATGGGTCTATATGGGCGGTGTGCAAATGGAACAGCCCCTCTACATGGGCGGTAAAATCCGTGCCGCCTACAAAAATGTCCTTGCTGGGCAAAGAAATGGCACAAATGAATGAAAATCTGACCGCAACAGAAGTCATTCAGAAAACAGATCAGGCATACGCTCTGGTAGTAAAAGCAAAGGAGATGAAAACAGTAGCCGATGCATACCATGCTGTATTGACGGAATTAAAAAAATAACGTAGAGAGTGCTTACAAACATGGACTTAAACCTCAGAATGATGTATTGAAAGTACAAGTAAAGCTGAATGAAAGCGAGCTAAGGTATCCGAAAAAGCCGAGAATGCTCTCCGCCTGGCTACCATGAACCTCTGCCACCTGATAGGGAAACCACTGACCACACAAATTCATGTTTCCGGAGATTTCCCGGAGATAGAGAAAGACCTGGAAGTACAGGTACTGGATATCACCCGCCGTCCGGAATACGGTATACTGGACAAACAAGTGGCGATAGCCGCCAGCAGGTGAAACTGAACCGCAGTGAGCTGCTTCCCAAAGTAGGGATCAAAGGCTCATATGACTATGTGCATGGTTTGGAACTGAACAACAAGAATTTCCTGGACGATGCCAGTTTCTCTGTCCTGCTGAATGTAAGCATCCCCTTGTTCCATTTCGGAGAACGCAGCAACAAAGTACGTGCAGCCAAAGCCAAACTGGAACAGACTCGCCTTCAACAGCAAAACCTGAACGAGCAAATGTTACTGGAACTGACCCAAGCCGCCAACAATCTGGACGAAGCAAAGCTGGAAAGCGAACTTGCCGACCGTTCCCTGCAACAGGCGGAAGAGAACAGGCGTGTCAGCAAAAGCCAGTACGAAGTAGGTCTGGAAACACTCTCCGACCATTTGGAAGCCCAAGCGTTATGGCAACAGGCTTACGAAACGAAAGTTGCGCCCGTTTCCAACTTTATCTGAACTACGTGGCCTATCTGAAAGCGGCGGGGGGTCTTGCATGACAAGCTGTAAGTCTCTTGTTCCGAGTTCAGATTGAGTACAAATACAAGCAATCCCTCCTTCTCCGGAGTTTTATAAATGTGCTGCCACTGCTACCACCCACTCTACTGGAACCACCATGAACAAGGTGTTTCAACGGGTGGTGGCAGCACATTTTTTTATGGGTAAAAAGTGCTGCCACCACCACTTTCCCTCTATTTTTTATTCCCAAACGGATAAAAAAGGGGCTATACTTCGGCTATACCTTCCTGCTTGCGCAGCACATACACCGCATGAGAATGCTTTCCTTCTTTGTCCAATCTCTTCTCCTCATACCAAGCCTTCAGCTCGTAGGCCGCCGTAGTGCGCGCCACCCCCAGCCATTCCGAATAGGCCAGACGTGTAATGGAACCGTGTTCTTTCAGATAAGCCTCCAGCAACGTCCAACGCTCCTCCTTGCTACGCTTTTTCACCGTAGGCAAGAAGCCGAACTCGGCACGGAGGATGTCTGTTTCCTGCCGCACCCGCTTCACCAGTTCCGGCACCGGACGGAAGTTCACCTTCTTTATCCTCACGGATGCCGCACGTATCTCTTTCCGGTCTGTCACCTCACGCGAGGACAAGGCAAGAGAAAACGTACCCAGGCCGTCCAGCCGCACATTTTTTCCTTGCCGCAAATGGGATACAACCATATCTATCGGCCACCTCCTGTAGCACTCCCACCACACAGCCCGCCGAATATGCGCTGTGCTTGGACAACTCCTTCACTATGTGATCGGTAGTAATCGTTTCCTTCACCACTACCGCCGGATAAAGCACCGGCTTGCCGTCCTTTTCCTTGAAAGGGTTGGCCTTGAAATCATATTTTATATCCATCATTAAAAGATTTGATTTGTATCCGTAAGCCCTTTCTGCTCTATGGTTAAGGGTTCTCTTCCTTTTGTATTCTATCTCCATAAGCTTTGGACTTAACTCCAAAGGCTATGGAGTTATCTCCAAGCTTATGAGTCAACTCCGCAACCTATGGAGATAGAACACATCTGGACAAAAGTACTTAATCTTTAGTGAATAAAGGCTTAATATAAAGGAAAAGATGGATTAAGGAGAAAAATAATCAGGTAGTCGACCCTTTCTTAAAAAACTAAATAATAAACAAAAGGATACGCGATATACAGGGAGATACCCTGATAAAAAGATTGGGTATCTGCGGAGAACAACGGTTTCATTGTATTCTGCGGACAGACAGAACGGTTTATAACCAAACATCAAAGGAAATATATTTGATGACAAAAGAAAGAATATCATTTTTTATCCTATTTTTGTGTTGGCAACAAACTAATACCATAATACACAGACTGATGAAAACCACTATTTTACTTGGCTTATTATTGACCCTTACTGTTTCATGCAAACACCATTCCAACCCCGTAACCTACCGAAGAAAAACTTCCACAACCCAAGGAAGCCCAACCGTCTGGTAGCAGAAGCGAAGGAACCTATGGTTGCCTCCTTTAGACAGCACTTTCTTCTTTAATGACAGTGAACATATATCTATAAACACAAGGAAATATGGGCCAAACTTGACAGCGCATTAGCCATTGACCCTACCAATATAAAAGTATATGTGGGAAGAATCAGTATTTATCAGCCTGCAAAAAGTACCATGAGATTCTGTCTGTACTCCGG
>ENA-OQAX01000223-OQAX01000223.1-human-gut-metagenome-genome-assembly--contig:-NODE-223-length-13425-cov-2.033012_pt1 | contig 13425 bp, 23 predicted proteins | sample MGYA00242741_ERZ504539 | MGnify/ENA primary metagenome ERZ504539 (study PRJEB26092, sample SAMD00036277) | human gut metagenome | host: Homo sapiens | study: EMG produced TPA metagenomics assembly of... | reverse complement strand
TGATTTCCTATACAGAAGGAAGAGAAGTGGTGACTGCGGCGGATATCCAGGCTGTCTGTACCACACAGACAACCAATAAGATCTTTGATATGGTACGTGCTGTTACTGAGAAAAATCAGAAACGTGCTCTGGATCTGTATTATGATCTTCTGACGCTTCGGGAACCGCCGATGAGGATCCTGTTTCTTCTGGCAAAACAGTTCCGCCAGATCTGTCTCACAAAGAAACTGTCCCAGGAAGGGCTTTCGCAGACAGAAATTGCGTCCAAACTGGGAGTACCTTCGTTTGTTGTGCGGAATCTGGCTTCCTGTGCCAGATCCTACACAGTGGAAGAACTGGAAAATGCAGTACGGGATTTCGTGGATGCAGAGGAAGCTGTGAAGACAGGTACACTGGGAGATGTGCTCAGTGTGGAACTTCTGATCGTGAAATACAGTTCGGCGAGAACAAAAAGTGCATGATTACCATTTTCATGGCGTAGGATTTTGCCACAGAGTTCTGCCGTTATCTCTGAGCCATTTTTCGTATGTTTTATATTCCGGCATTACAGATGCCACCACTGCGTAGAAAGCGGGAGAGTGGTTCATTTCTTTCCGGTGGGCAAGTTCGTGGACAACAACATAATCAAGAACCTTTTCCGGAGCGAAGATCAGACGCCAGTTGAAGTTTAAGTTTCCTTCACTGGTACAGCTTCCCCAGCGGGTTTTCTGCTCCCGATGGTAATGCGGCCGTAGGTTACGTCCATTTTTCTGGCGTAGGCTGCGGTTTTTCTTTTGAATATTTTGCGGGCAGATTCCATATAATAGCTGCGGCGGAAATCAGAGAGGGGATGAGATATCATAAAAAAAACTCCTTCAGAAATATATATACAAAAAAGACAGTCGCTGACGGTTCGACTGTCTTTCCTTTTACTTATAAGCTTATAACTAAATATTCCGTGGTCTATTACGCAATGCTGTTGACAGCTTTGGAAAGACGGGAAATTTTTCTGGCGCAGTTATTTTTGTGGTAAACGCCCTTGGATGTAGCTTTGCTGATTGTGGAGATTGCGTCCTTAAGAGCAACCTCTGCAGCTGCCTTATCCTTATTCTCAACTGCTGTCTCAACTTTCTTGATGGAAGTCTTAACTGCAGAACGGATTGCTTTGTTTCTTGCAGCCTTAGTTCTGTTAACTAAGATTCTCTTCTTTGCGGATTTAATGTTAGCCAATTCGTACACCTCCGATTCCTAAAAATATAATATAAATTACATTCACAGGAACAGACACGGGCGCTCCTATGAAACATGCTTATATATATTATTATATGTGAAACAGAATGTCAAGATATTTTTTCAAAAAAAATTACGGAAAAAATGACAAAAAAAAATACCAGATGATGTGGATGCAGGAGAAAAGGATACATATTTATGGGAAAAAGGGAAATAATGAAAACGAAAACACCGAAAAAATGTGGCTTTCATGGCGATGATATGATCGGAAAGCAAGTGGGAGCGGAAAGAGTTTACGATTTTACGGAAAAAGAGGATGAGAGTATGACTGGAAGGAGCAGAATCAGAACAGACCTGGCTCTAGAAGCAACAGAGCGCTTTCAGGAGGAAAATGTAGAAGTACATGGAGTAGAGATCCAGGAAAAATATGATGCGGAAAAAGACGTCCGGACGACTGTGGTACGGATCACAACAGAAAACGGAGCCAGAACCATGGGAAAACCGCAGGGGACATATATCACCATTGAAGCGCCGGATCTTTCTGTTCCGGATGAGGATTATCACAGGGAGATTTCAGAAGAAGTGGCACATCATCTCCGGGAACTGATCGATTTGGGACGGCAGCAGTCAGTTCTGGTGGTTGGACTCGGGAACCAGGAGATCACTGCGGATTCTCTTGGACCACGTGCGGTTTCCGGTCTTCATATGACAAGGCATGTGATCCGGGAGTATGGACTGAAGTCAAATGCACATATGAAAATGCATCAGATCAGCGGAATCGCACCAGGAGTGATGGCTCAGACCGGAATGGAAACGCTGGAGATCGTTCAGGGGGTCGTTTCCGAAACAAAGCCGGATGTGGTGATCGCCATTGATGCACTGGCTGCCAGAAGTACAGCAAGGCTGAACCGTACCATTCAGATCACGGATACCGGGATCAGTCCGGGTTCGGAGTTGGCAATCACAGAGAAGGTCTGAATGAGGAAAATCTCTCTGTCCGTGTGATCGGGATCGGTGTGCCTACGGTGGTAGATGCGGCTACCATTGTCCATGATTCCATGGCAGATCTTCTGGATGCACTGGAGGAAGAAGAACAGAAGGAATTTCTGGAGGAAATGATCTCGCCGAAGCTTTATACCATGTTTGTGACACCGAAAGATGTAGATGAAACCGTGCGCTATTTAAGTTTTACCATTTCTGAAGGACTGAATATGGCATTTTCTGATAGTCTAATCGAGGAGGACAGGTCATAAAATACCATAGAGGTGATCGTGGGTGACGAATATCCAGAAGGCATTCTGTGTGGTTTTGAGCCTGATCTTTCTGTGCGTCGTGGCTGCACTGCCGGGGGATTTTTTCAAGCATGGTGAGATCTACAGACAGCTGCCGCTGTATTGCTTTCTGGAAAAGAAAGCTTTGCAGGAGGAAAACGGGCAGGACCGTGAAACAGAGATGCTTTGCAGGAAAAAAAATGCAGAGCATCTGGGGGAGGAAGTGGAAGCGGAAAACCGGAAAGAGCAGGAGGCGCTTCTTCTGGCGGAGGCGGAGAAGGCAGAGGAAAAAGAATCGCCGGAGTCCGTACAGAAGCTTCTGACAGTGCCGAAACCAAGAAAACTGATGGAAAGCAGAAGGAAAATGTGGAAAAGAAAGATGAAATAAAAAGAGACAAGTCAGAAAAAGAGAAAACGCCGGAAATACGAAACCGGAAGATACCCCTCAGAGAGCACTCCGACAAAAACGGCTCCAAAAGAAAAGAAGACCTCTGGCGAAGAAGCCGGAAAAACTCAGGAAACCGTGGCACTGCCTCATCCGCAGATCGATCTGTCTCCTGCGAAACTGGCAGATTTTGATTATGTGATGAATCAGTTTTTTATCCTGGATTCCAATACGGAGACGAATGCACAGCAGATTTGCGGAACCAGATTCCTGAAAGAAGATCTTTCCATAAAACAGGACCCGGAGGTGCCACAGATCCTGATCTATCACACCCATTCCCAGGAAACGTTTGCAGACTCCAGAGAAGGACAGGTGGAAGATACCATCGTTGGAGTGGGCGACCATCTCGCGGAGCTGCTTGAAAAGACATATGGTTATCGGGTGCTTCATGTGACAGACGCTTTTGATATGATGGGCGGGCAGCTGGACCGGAGTAAAGCATATGATTATGCAAGAGCTTCCATAGAAAAGGTCCTGGAGGAGAACCCTTCTGTTGAAGTGGTGATCGATCTCCACAGAGACGGCGTGCCGGATGACCGTCATCTGGTGACGGAAATAGACGGGAAACCAACAGCGCAGCTGCTTTTTTATAATGGGTTGAGTTATACGGTCAACCAGGGAGCGGTGAGTTATCTGCCCAATCCTTACATAGAAGAGAATCTGGCTTTTTCTTTTCAGCTGGAATACCAGGCAGCACAGTACTATCCAAAGCTTTACCGGGGAATTTATCTGGCAGGGCTTCGTTATAACCTTCATCTGAAGCCCCGGGCCCTTCTTCTGGAAGCGGGTGCACAGACCAATACTGTGGAGGAAGTCCGAAATGCCATGGAACCTTTTGCAGATATCTTAAACAGAGTATTGAAAGGCAGTGACAAAAACGGCTAAAAATATGATATGATAAAGAGCAGTATGGAAAAATATGCTTTGTGAATGAAAAGCGTGAAGTGACTACATTTACAGGCATGCAGCAGAGCGGAACAGGAATGTCCGTCTGATGCAAGAGAAACTTAAGGAGGATTTCCTGAATGATAGACCAGAGTAAAATTCGAAATTTTTTTGTATCATTGCACATATTGACCACGGAAATCAACACTTGCGGACCGTATCATCGAGATGACAGGACTTCTCACGGAGAGAGAAATGCAGGCCCAGGTTCTGGATAATATGGAACTGGAGAGAGAACGTGGAATCACCATCAAATCCCAGGCTGTCCGTATTGTATACAAGGCCAAGGATGGAAATGAATATATTTTTTAACCTGATCGATACCCCGGGACATGTAGACTTTAAATTATGAAGTTTCCAGGAGTCTTGCAGCCTGTGACGGCGCGATCCTTGTTGTAGATGCTGCCCAGGGAATCGAGGCTCAGACCCCTTGCCAACGTATATATGGCGCTGGATCATGATTTGGATGTGGTTCCGGTTATCAATAAGATCGACCTTCCAAGTGCGGACCCGGAGCGTGTTATCAATGAGATTGAGGATGTGATCGGGATTGAAGCCCAGGATGCACCGCAGATTTCCGCAAAGACAGGTCTGAACGTGGAACAGGTTCTGGAGCAGATCGTAAATAAAGTTCCGGCACCGCAGGGAGATGTGGATGCACCTCTGAAAGCCCTTATCTTTGACTCTGTTTATGATCCTTATAAAGGTGTTATCGTATTTTGCAGGATCAAGGCGGCCGTGTAAAAAAGGGCACGAAGATCCATATGATGGCTACCGGATTTACTACGGAAGTCGTAGAAGTAGGATATTTTGGCGCTGGACAGTTTATTCCCTGTGATGAACTGACGGCAGGTATGGTCGGCTATATTACTGCCAGTATCAAGAATGTGAGGGATACCCGTGTGGGTGATACCGTAACGGACGCAGACAACCCCTGTGCGGAGGCACTTCCGGGATATAAGAAGGTAAATCCGATGGTTTACTGCGGACTTTATCCGGCAGACGGTGCCAAATACGGCGATCTTCGTGATGCCCTGGAGAAACTTCAGCTTAATGATGCGTCTCTTTATTATGAGCCGGAGACTTCCGTTGCTCTTGGCTTTGGTTTCCGTTGTGGGTTCCTTGGGCTTCTCCATCTGGAGATCATCCAGGAACGTCTGGAGAGAGAGTATAATCTGGATCTTGTAACGACCGCACCAAGTGTTATTTATAAAGTTTACAAAACCAACGGCGAGGTCATCGAACTGACAACCCGACTAATCTTCCGGATCCGTCTGAGATCGAATATATGGAAGAGCCGATGGTGAAGGCTGAGATTATGGTAACTACAGAGTTTATCGGTGCGATCATGGATCTCTGCCAGGAGAGACGTGGCCAGTATAAAGGCATGGAATATATGGAAGAAACCCGTGCACTTCTGAAATACAGGCTGCCTCTGAATGAGATCATTTACGATTTCTTTGATGCACTGAAGTCACGTTCCAGAGGATATGCGTCCCTGGATTATGAGCTGGATGGTTATGAAAGAAGTGAGCTTGTGAAACTGGATATCCTTGTGAACAAGGAAGAGGTGGATGCCCTTTCCTTTATCGTTCATGCGGATACTGCTTATGAGCGTGGCAGGAAGATGTGCGAGAAACTGAAAGATGAGATTCCGAGGCAGCTCTTTGAGATCCCGATCCAGGCAGCTATCGGAAGCAAGGTCATTGCCAGAGAGACAGTAAGAGCCATGCGTAAAGACGTTCTTGCCAAGTGTTATGGCGGAGATATTTCCCGTAAAAAGAAACTTCTTGAGAAACAGAAGGAAGGTAAGAAACGTATGCGTCAGGTTGGTAATGTGGAAATTCCGCAGAAGGCATTTATGAGTGTCCTGAAGCTGGATGATAAATAGGAGATGACTTTTTGGGAAAAAATATAAAAAGACTGTTTCTGGCAGCAGGACTTCTGGCGATGACCGGAATCCTGCTTACCGGATGCGGTTCAAAAAAAGAAAAACGCGGAAGATGAAAGTGTGATCAAGATCAAGTATGGCACCGGAGCCGACCGCAACACCAGATCCGAAAACGGTAGATCCGGATGCCGTGACAACCAACGGTAATCTTACTATGGTAAATGAGTATCTGGCTGAAAACGGCGGAGCGGCACTGGGAACAGATGCCGTGACACCAACACCGGCAGCTTCCGACGGAAGCGGGAATAATACGGATGAGACCGGATCAGATTCAACATCCGGGGATGGTACGGATACATCCGATACCGGAGACGTTGCTGATGATGGCAGTGATGCCGGAGATGATGAAAGCAGTTATGATACCGGCGATGGAGATACCTCGCAGTATGACGAAACTGACAGTTATGCGGGTACAGAGGAAGGAGACATGGATGAAGAATAAGGCGAAGAAGCCTATGGAACTCTATGTTCATATTCCCTTTTGTGTGAAAAAATGTGATTACTGTGATTTCCTTTCAGGTCCGGCGGGAAAAGAACGGCAACGGGAATATTTCCAGTCTCTTGGAAGGGAAATCGCTGCTGTTCCGGAATTTCCGGACAGAGAGATCACCTGGTTTTATTGGCGGAGGAACACCTTCCGTTCCGGATCCTGCTCTTATGGGAGCAATTCTGGATCAGATCAGAAATAAGTTTTTTATGGCCCCGGATGCTGAGATCACCATCGAAGCAAATCCGGGGACTTTATATAAAGAAAAACTTCAGGAATACCGGAAGCATGGAGTGAACCGGTTAAGTCTGGGATTGCAGTCTCCACAGAATCGTGAACTGAAGATCCTTGGGAGGATACACACCTGGGAAGAATTTCTGGAGAGTTTTTTTCATGGCAAGGGAAGCGGGATTTTCCAATATCAATATTGATCTGATGAGTGCGATCCCGGAGCAGACCTATGAAGACTGGGAAAAAAATCTCCGTACAGTGGCAGAGCTTTCACCGGAGCATATTTCCGCATACAGCCTGATCGTGGAGGAAGGAACTCCATTCTGGGAACGGGGAGCTGGATCTTCCGGATGAAGATACGGAGTACCGCATGTATGAAGATACGGCAGCAATTCTGGGAGAATACGGATTTCATCAGTATGAAATTTCCAATTATGCGAAAAAGGGCCTGGAGTGCCGCCATAATAAAAGGATACTGGCAGAGGACGGATTATCTGGGACTGGGACTTGGAGCTTCTTCTCTTGTGGACCATGTGCGGTTTTCCAATACGGATAATATGGAAGAATATCTCAGAAACAGTGCGTTTCCGGAAAAAATCCGCTGTGACAGGGAAACACTTACGGAGGCGGATGAAATGGCGGAATTTATGTTTCTGGGGCTGCGTATGACAGAGGGGGTATCTGTGCGTGAATTTGAGGAATATTTCGGAAAAAATATGGAGAGTAATTTACGGAGAGGTTCTGAAAAAACATTTTGCCCTGGGAATGCTGAAGAAGAAAAATGACAGGATTTTTCTGACAAGAAGAGGAATCCATGTAAGCAACGGAGTGATGGCAGATTTTCTTCTGTAGCGGATTTTGTCGATTTTTTCACCTTGACGAACGAATGTTCTGATTGTATACTGTAAAAAACAAACAGAAATTTTACAGCAGAATGAGAGACAGATATTCTGCTATAGAAGAAAATACCGGAAGATTTTTGTATGGCCGGGCAGAGTAGGAGGCTTTCATGTCAGCAGAAGTGAACGATAAGAAGCGTTTTATCAGAATACGCGGAGCGAATGAGAATAATCTTAAGAATCTCAGCGTGGATATTCCCAGAGACCAGTTCGTGGTACTTACCGGACTCAGTGGATCCGGTAAGTCATCCCTTGCGTTTGATACGATCTATGCGGAAGGTCAGAGACGTTATATGGAATCTCTTTCTTCCTATGCGAGGCAGTTTCTTGGACAGATGGAGAAACCGGATGTGGAGAGTATCGAGGGACTTCCTCCTGCGATTTCCATTGATCAGAAGTCAACGAACCGGAATCCCCGTTCTACTGTGGGAACGGTAACTGAGATCTATGATTATTTCCGCCTTCTGTATGCCCGTGTGGGAGTCCCTCATTGTCCGAAGTGCGGCAGAGAGATCCGGAAACAGACAGTGGATCAGATGGTAGATCAGATCATGACGCTTCCGGAGCGTCAGAAGATACAGCTTCTTGCGCCGGTGGTACGTGGCCGTAAGGGAACACATGCCAAGCTGCTTGACCAGGCCAGAAGAAGCGGATATGTAAGAGTTCAGATCGATGGAAGTCTTTATGAGCTTTCCGAGGATATCAGCCTGGATAAGAATATCAAGCATAACATTGAGATCGTTGTGGACCGTCTTATCGTGAAACCGGGAATTGAGAAACGTCTTTCGGATTCTATTGAGACTGTGCTGGAGCTGGCTGATGGTCTTCTGGTAGTGGATACCATGGACGGAAAGCTTCTGAATTTTAGCCAGAGCTTTTCCTGCCCGGACTGTGGTATCAGTATTGATGAGATCGAGCCGAGAAGTTTTTTCTTTTAATAATCCGTTTGGTGCCTGCCCCAAGTGCCTGGGCCTTGGATATAAGATGGAATTCGATATTGACCTTATGATACCGGATAAGAAACTGAGCATCAATGAAGGTGCGATCACGGTTCTTGGCTGGCAGTCCTGTACCACACAGGGCAGTTTTTCAAGAGCGATCCTGGATGCACTGGCGAGAGAATATAACTTTTCTCTGGATACCCCTTTCTGTGAATATCCTAAGGAAATCCAGGACATCCTGATCAACGGTACCGGTGGTCACTCCGTGAAAGTTTATTACAAGGGTCAGCGTGGAGAAGGTGTTTATGATGTGGCATTTTCCGGGACATCCGCAATGTGGAGCAGAGATACCGGGAGACCGGTTCCGAGACTATGAAGCAGGAATATGAGAGTTTCATGCGGATCACTCCATGTACCACCTGTAAGGGACAGAGGCTGAAGAAGGAGTCTCTGGCAGTGACTGTGGCAGATAAGAAATATCTATGAAGTGACGAAACTGCCTGTGGGAGAGATTACAGGGATTTCTTCGTGACCTGAAGCTTTCCGAGCAGCAGGAACTGATCGGTAAGCAGATCCTGAAGGAGATCCGTGCCAGAGTGGGATTCTTGCGGAAGTTGGTCTGGAGTATCTTTCCTTGGAAGAGCTACCGGAACTCTTTCCGGCGGGGAGGCACAGAGGATCCGTCTTGCCACACAGATCGGTTCCGGCCTTGTTGGAGTTGCCTATATTTTGGACGAGCCAAGTATCGGTCTCCATCAGCGGGATAATGACAAGCTTCTGGGAGCGCTGATGCGCCTTCGCGATCTTGGCAACAGCCTGATCGTGGTCGAACATGATGAGGATACCATGCGCGCGGCGGATTGTGTAATCGATATCGGTCCCGGTGCCGGTGAACATGGCGGACAGCTGGTTGCCATGGGTACAGCTGAGGATCTGATGAAGAACGAGCAATCGGTAACAGGAGCTTATTTAAGTGGAAGACTTAAGATTCCGGTGCCGGAAGTACGTAAAGAGCCAACAGGTTTCCTTCATATAAAAGGTGCGGCAGAGAATAATCTGAAGCATATCGATGTGGATATTCCGCTGGGTGTCATGACCTGTGTCACAGGAGTTTCCGGCTCCGGTAAGAGTTCACTGATCAATGAGATCCTTTATAAGAGACTGGCAAGGGATCTGAACCGTGCCAGGATAATTCCTGGTAAACATGATGATATTCTCGGGATTGATCAGCTGGACAAGGTGATCGATATTGATCAGTCTCCGATCGGAAGAACGCCCCGTTCCAATCCGGCAACTTATACCGGTGTTTTTGACCAGATCCGTGATCTGTTCGCAGCAACTGCAGATGCCAAGGCGAAGGGATATAAGAAGGGGCGCTTCAGTTTTAATGTGAAAGGCGGTCGCTGCGAAGCCTGCAGCGGCGATGGAATCATCAAGATCGAGATGCATTTCCTTCCGGATGTATATGTGCCATGTGAGGTTTGTAAAGGAAAACGCTACAACAGGGAAACACTGGAAGTGAAGTATAAAGGCAAGAGCATTTATGATGTACTGAATATGACGGTGGAAGAGGCACTGACATTCTTTGAAAATGTGCCGTCAATCCGGAGAAAGATCGAGACCCTTTATGATGTGGGACTTTCCTATATCCGCCTGGGACAGCCGTCTACAACCCTTTCGGGAGGAGAGGCTCAGCGTATCAAGCTTGCCACGGAACTCAGTAAACGAAGCACCGGGAAGACCATATATATTCTGGATGAACCCACGACAGGCCTTCATTTTGCGGATGTGCACAAGCTGATCGAGATTTTGCGCCGTCTTTCCGAAGGAGGAAATACAGTTGTGGTCATTGAGCATAATCTGGATGTGATTAAGACCGCAGATTATATCATTGATATTGGCCCGGAAGGCGGTGACCGTGGCGGAACAGTCATAGCGCAGGGTACACCGGAAGAGATCGCCTGCAAGCCCGGTCTCCTACACCGGTAAAATACGTAAAAAAATATCTGGAACAGAAATAACGGGTAAAAGTCCTTTTCAATTCCGAAGGTTTTGTATATAATGAAGTGCGGGAACTGTCCGGCAGACGCAGATAGATCAGGTTTTGCCGGATGAAAGATAGAACAGAACAAGTCAGAAATGTGTCTGCACGGGAATTTTGCAGACGCAGGCGGGAGGATTTATGCCGGCAAAAGATATCGGAATCGATCTGGGAACCAGAAACAGTCTGGTGTTTTCTACAGGAAGGGGAATCGTTTTAGAGAGCCTTCTGTAGTTATTTATGATAAAGATACAGAGAAGATCAGGGCAATCGGAGAGGAGGCCAGACAGATGGCCAGCCATTTAACTTCCAATATGGAAGTCATATGGCCGATCCGTGGCGGTGTGATCGTTGATTACAATGTTATGGAGAAGATGCTGAAATATTTTATTTCCCAGGCTATGGGACGAAGAGCGTTCCGTAAGCCGAGAGTCAGCATCAGTGTTCCGAGTGGTATTACAGAGATTGAGCGTAAGGCTATGGAGGAAGCAGCATATCAGTCCGGAGCCAGGGAAGTATTTCTCGTGGAAGAACCTATTGCGGCTGCGATCGGTGCGGGAGTAGATATTACCAAGCGTTTGGAAATCTGATCGTGGATATCGGTGCGGGAACTACAGATGTGGCTGTGATATCTGTAGGCGGAGTAGTTGTTTCTGCTTCGGTGAAAGTTGCAGGTGACAATTTTAACCATGCGATCATGAATTATGTAAGAGAGAAACACAGCCTCTTTATCGGAGAGGATGCAGCAGAAAATATCAAGATCAAAATTGGAACAGCCAGTGAAGAAGCAGACCTCCGGACTATGGAAGTGAAGGGAAGAAACATTATCACAGGTCTGCCGAAGGTGGCAACGCTGACGTCAGAAGAGATCAGGACAGCGTTGAGAGAGACAACAGGACAGATCGTGGAAGCGGTTCATGGTGTTCTCGAAAAGACACCACCGGAACTGGCAGCAGATATCATGGACAGAGGAATTGTCCTGACAGGTGGAGGTGCCATGCTTCATGGCATGGATACGCTGATCGAGCAGAAAACAGGAGTAAGTACGCTGACTGTGCAGGATGCCATGCTGGTTGTAGCTGCCGGAACAGGGAAATATGCGGAGATCATGTCAAGAGTATAAATTTTACACCAGATAAGGCGCTGCGACAGCAGTGCCTTTTTGATGTTATTACAGTGTTCCGATAATTAATGCATCATACTCGCAGGGGTATCTTTGATGCGTTAAGCATTTGAACCGCGATGCAGATGGAGAAGAAGATGAGTGAGACAGTTACAGGATATATAGATCATGTGATATTCCGAAATGAAGATAATGGGTATACCGTTATGGTACTGAAAGGAATGGAAGAGGGACAGGAGCTGACCTGTGTAGGCACATTTCCTGCGATCACACAGGGCGTGTCAATTGAAGCTTCCGGAAATTATACAACACATCCGGTATACGGAAAACAGTTTCAGATATCCTCCTATGTGGAAAAAAATGCCGGAAGATGCACTTGCGGTGGAGCGTTATCTGGGTTCCGGTGCGATCAAAGGTATCGGTGCCGCATTGGCGGAAGAATCGTCCGGCGGTTTGGGGATGATACTATGCGGATCGTGGAAGAAGAACCGGAACGGCTGGCAGAGATCAAAGGTATCAGCGAAAAGAAAGCCATGGAGATTGCGGAACAGATGACAGAAAAAGGCGGATATGCGCCGTGCCATGATCTTTTTGCAGAAAATATGGGATCTCTTTGAATCTGGGAGCGAAGATATACCAGAAATACGGACAGTCGGTATATGGTGTCCTTCAGGAGAATCCATACCGTCTGGCAGAAGATATCAGCGGTGTGGGATTTCGGATCGCAGATGATATCGCATCCAGGATCGGAATCCATACAGATTCAGATTACAGAATACGGAGCGGAATGTTGTATACTCTCCTACAGGCTTCTGGGGAGGGCCACATTTATCTTCCAAAGGAAGAGCTTTTTTCCAGAGCGTCCAGGCTTCTGGGAGTAGATGTTTCTTATATGGAGAAGCACCTGATGGATATGGTCGTGGAACGGAAACTGATCCTTAAGGAAACGGAAGAGGGAACTGTCGTTTATCCCAAACGTTATTATAACCTGGAACTGGATTCTGCAAGGATGCTGTGTGAATTGAATATTCTCTGCCCTGAGGATGAATACATGATCCAGAAAAGGATTGAAAGAATTGAGAAAGAGACAGGAACCAAGCTGGATGAAATGCAGAAACAGGCAGTGATATCTGCTGCCCAGCACGGCCTGTTTATTCTGACGGGAGGCCCGGGAACAGGAAAAACAACTACCATTAACGCAATTATCCGCTATTTTGAGGAAGAAGGAGCAGAACTTCGCCTTGCAGCTCCTACGGGCCGTGCTGCCAAGAGAATGACAGAAGCTACCGGATATGAAGCACAGACGATCCATCGTCTTCTGGAACTGAATGGTATGCCGGAGGGAGAGCAGGAAGGCAGAGCTGTTCATTTTGACAGAAATTTCGAAAATCCTCTGGAGCAGATGTGATCATTATTGATGAGATGTCTATGGTAGATATTGCGCTGATGCATTCTCTTCTTCTGGCGATAACTGCAGGAACCAGACTGATCCTGGTGGGAGATGAAAACCAACTTCCAAGTGTAGGACCAGGAAATGTTCTGAGGGATATTATCCGCAGTGGCTGTTTTTCAGTAGTGGAGCTGAAGAAGATCTTCCGGCAGGCTTCCGAGAGTGATATTGTAGTAAATGCACATAAGATCAACCGCGGAGAACAGGTTACGATCAACAATAAAAGCCGGGATTCTTTTTCCTGAAGAGATACGATGCAGATATCATCATTCGGGTTGTGATCGCGCTGATCCAGGAGAAACTTCCACGTTATGTTGATGCGAAGCCTTATGAAATCCAGGTTTTGACTCCCCATGCGTAAGGGGCTTCTTGGCGTGGAAAGACTGAATCAGATCCTTCAGCGCTATCTGAATCCGCCAGATGAGAAGAAAA
>ENA-OQAX01000222-OQAX01000222.1-human-gut-metagenome-genome-assembly--contig:-NODE-222-length-13429-cov-2.356864_pt1 | contig 13429 bp, 17 predicted proteins | sample MGYA00242741_ERZ504539 | MGnify/ENA primary metagenome ERZ504539 (study PRJEB26092, sample SAMD00036277) | human gut metagenome | host: Homo sapiens | study: EMG produced TPA metagenomics assembly of... | reverse complement strand
CGGTCCAGTCCAGCACAGCCGTTTTACCGGTGGGCGCCACGGCCTGCCCGAAACACCGTGCCTGTCGGGCAGTCGTCCGAAATAAGTCGCAGTCCCAGAACACAAACCCGAGGCCATCGGCACGGCCCGAGGGAGCCGTGACGTAGCTTGCAGGCAGGTGGTTGTTCACGGTGCGGATGGTGCACTGCTCAAACAGAGCGTCCGCGCCGCCAAAATAAATCGATATCTCCCGCGATCTCGCAGTGCCGGTAATACTGGGCCGTCGGTCGGCGGGGCGCAAAGCGGCCCGGGCCAAGGAAGCCATCCTTCTCCCGCTCCTTCTCCGGCAGAGGGGCGCAGAACAGCGTATCCTGATTGCTCAGCAGCCGCACATTCTCAAAGAGGGTGTGAGAGCAGTCCACATAAGCCGCCACGGCCTGCCCCACCTTTGCCCCGGGGCCGGCATCGTTTTCAATGGTCAGGTCCCGCACCCGCAGTTCTATCCCCCGGAAAAACGCGGTATAGCTGCGGAAGGTGTGGGTGGGCCTGCTGTCCGGGTGCGGCAGCTTGCCGCCGTCGCCCCACACGATGCGGGTGCTTTCCATGCCTGCGCCGATCAGGGTGATATCCTGTTTTTCGCACACCAGCTTTTCGCGGTAACGCCCGGGCCAATGCGGATCTCTGCTGCGCAGGCATAAGGTACGGCCAGCACCGCTTCGGACACCGAAGCAAAATCGCCGCTGCCATCCTGCGCTACGGTTATGGTAAGCATGTTTCTGTCCTCCCGTTTTGTTTCTATGCTTCCATAGTATACCTTCTCCTCCGTCGAAAATCAACGAAGTTTGTATGAACATCAAACGCATTTTTCCAGCCGCAGCACCGCCGCCGTAATGTCGTCCGGCCTGCCGGTCTTCTGGGCGCGCACGCGGGCCGTTTCCACCAGCGTCTTTGCAACTTTTCCGGCGCTTCTCCTGCCGCAGCGGAAAGCTCCAGCTGCTTTGCCACCCAGCCCGGGCCGTCCACCAGCAGCCCGTCCGAGACCAGCACCGCATAATCGCCCACCGTCAAATGCACCACCCGGCTCTGGCCGTTCACTCCGCCCAGAATGCCCACCGCAGGCTGGTGTCGCCCACAGCACGCACCCGCCCGCCGTGCACAAGGAAGCCCGGTGCCGCACCGGCCTTGAACAGCCTTGCCGTGCCGGTGTAAAGATCCACGCTGATGAGGTCCAGCGTGGCACCGCTCTCATCCTCACTTTTCAGGGCAAGGGCCACGTTGACCAGCCTTGCCGCCAGCTCTGCGGTAAAGCCCGCCTTGAGCAGCCGGGCCGTCAGCTCGGCGGCAAGGTTGCCATCCACGGCTGCAGGCCTGCCGGTGCCCATGCCGTCGCACAGGATCATCTGCGCTGCCGCCGGGCTGCAGAACTGCTGCACCGCATCGCCGGAAATACTGCCCCGCGCCGCCGCGCCCGCCATGCCGAACACGGCCCGCAGCACAGGCTTTTCGCTGAACAGCAGGGTGGTCATTCCCTTGCAGGAAAGCACCTGCGGCACTTCCAGCGTGCGGCGGCAGATGCGGCCCACCTCCCCGGCCAGCGCGGCCAGCTCCTGCGCCGAGAAGCGGGTGCGCGGCAGCGTGACCGCCGCATGGGTGCGGCCCAGATCATCCAGCGTGACGGCACACTCCTGCGGCGGAGTGCCAAGCTGCGCAAAAAAGTCCGCCACCCGGCCGGATTTATAGGGTTCCGGGTCGCCCGGACGGCCCAGCTGTTCTCCCAACACGCCCAGCGCTTCGGCCACGGCGCTGTACTGCTCGGTCAGGGCAGTGCGCATGGCTTCGGCATGAAGGCGGGCCTCCTTGCGGCTGCGGTACAGCGCAAAGGAGCGGTTTGCCGCTGCGCACAGCGCTGCCGGGTGGATGCACCGGGATAATTGCCCGGGCAATTGAGCCGTTTCCAGCCCGCCGCTGCTTTCCAGCAGAGGGCGCAGTGCTTCCATGCCCTCCAGCGTGGCGGCATACTCCTGCTTCCAGCAGGTATCCCGCCGTCCGCAGTTAAACAAGGGTATCATGCGTGTTGTCGATCACCCACCGGAAATCCTCACGCCGGTGCGGCAGCGTTTCGTAGACATCGTTCAGGTCTCTGCCAGCGATGCAAGGCTCTGGGACACCTGTTCCAGCCGGGTGGCCGCTGCACTGTACTGCTGCGGCTGGGCCTGCCCTGCCTGCGGCTTTTCTTCCGGCTCCGGCACAAGCCATGCTGCGGGCATGGCCGCTACGGCCGTGATGCCGATGCAGACGTTCAGCAGATATTGGAACGCGCTCCCGGGCGGCTGCACACAGAGTGCACCGGTCACGCAGCCGCCCGCGTAGGCGGCTACCGTTTCCATGCGCCGTCCGGGTGCCAGCACTGCCGCTGCCACCGTGGCACAGGCAAGGCCGGATGCCGCAAAGCTGAGAGCCGGGTCTGCCGCGCACAGCGCAGCGCCCAGCACCGCGCAGGCCGCAAGCGCGGCTTTGGCCTGCCCTTTGCTGCATAAATACAGTTCCAGCGCCGCGCAGACGATCACGCCCGGCAGCAGCTGCCACAGCTGCACACTGCCCAGCGCCGCCGCTGCCGCCGCACCCACCAGAAGCATCCCGCACCCGGCTTTCGGGCGCAAACTGCCGCAGACAAAGCCCATGGCTGCGGCCAGCAGGGCATCTGCCGCACTGTAAACACCAGCTCTGCCCGCCGCCGCCAAAGGCAAAGCACAGCGCCACGCCCACCAGCGTGCCGCAGCCCGCCAGTGCCGCCGGGGTCAGTGTTCTGGCACCCATCCACCGCGCTGCCACTGTAGCACCCAGTGCGCACAGCATACAGACACTGCGCAGCGAGAGCGCGCCAAACCCGTGCAGCAGCACACCCAGCGCCGCACCCGCCGCACAGGGGGCAAAGCAGTCCTCTGCAAAGCCCAGCACAAAGCCCAGACCAAAAGGCATCAGTGCACCGTACAGAACGGCCCAGCCGCCTGCAAATCCCACTGCCACAGCCGCCAGCCTGCGCGCTGCCGGGCGCAGCTCCGCCCGCCGTGCCAGTGCTGCCCGCTGTCTGTTCTGCCGCCCGACCGCTGCCAGACCCATCCGCTCTGTCATAAAACTCCCGCTTTCCGGCGGGCGTTGTGGTTCTGTTCCCCGCGCTTTCTGCATATACTGTAGCGCGGGCGCGCGGCGATTTTTGGCGCGGTGCAGTGTTCTGCCGCAAACCGGCCCAAAGACGCAAAAAAGCCCTGCAGCGTTCAAAAATGCTGCAGAGCTTTGTGGTTTTTATGGCAAAAATCAGCCGTTCAGCTTTTCAATTGCCGCTTTTACGCGGGCAAGGGTGGTTTCGCGGCCCATCATGCAGGCAAGGTCGGTGCCGCCGCCGGGGGTGCGCTGCTTGCCAGAAAGGGCAATGCCCAGCGGGTACAGCAGCCAGCCGTTCTTCTTGCCCAGCTCCTCAGCCTTGGCCTTGCAGGCATCGAAGACGGCATCGCGATTGCCAAATCCAGTGCTTCGTCGCTGAGCACAGGCAGCAGGGCTTCCAGTGCCTCCTTGGCGGTCTCCGGGGTGGTCTTCTGCTTCTTGTTGGCGTACATGCTCACATCGTACTCGGGCATCGCATCAAAGAAATCCAGCTGCTCCGGGATCTCGCCCAGCACTTCGCAGCGGGGCTGCAGGTTTGCGCACAGCAGCTTCTTGTCGATGGAGGTGTGCACGGCCTTGTCGATCCACGGCTCCGCCTTCTTCTGGAACTCTTCCGGGGACAGGCGGCGGATATATTCCGCGTTGATGGCCCGCAGCTTGAGGGGATCGAAGATGGCCGGAGACTTGGAGATGCCGTCCGGAGACCAGATTTTGACCAGCTCCGGCAGGGAGAAGATCTCCTGCTCGGCATACTCGCCCTTGGGGCTCCAGCCCAGCAGGCAGATGTAGTTCAGCACGGCCTCGGTCAGGTAGCCCTTTGCCACCAGATCCTGATAGCTGGCATCGCCGTTGCGCTTGGAAAGCTTATTCTGCGCATCCTTCATGACCGGCGGGCAGTGGATGTAGGTGGGGATCTCCCAGCCGAACGCCTGATACAGCAGATTGTACTTAGGGGTAGAGGACAGATACTCGCTGCCGCGGATCACGTGGGTGATGCCCATGAGGTGATCGTCCACCACATTTGCAAAGTTGTAGGTGGGCATGCCGTCGGTCTTGATGAGGATCTGGTCGTCCATCTCGCTGTTGTTCACCTCGATGTGGCCGTACACCACATCGTCGAAGCCGGTCACGCCCTCGCGGGGGATCTTCTGGCGGATAACATAGGGTTCCCCGGCAGCAAGACGCTTTTCCACTTCGTCCTTGGGCAGGTCGCGGCAGCAGCCGTCATAGTGGGTCATTTCGCCGTTGGCGCGCTGCTCGGCGTGCAGGGCCTCCAGACGCTCCTCGGTGCAGAAGCAATAGTATGCCTTGCCCTCGGCCACCAGCTGCTCGGCATACTGCTTGAACATGCCCATGCGCTCGCTCTGCACATAGGGGCCCACGGGGCCGCCGATGTCCGGGCCTTCGTCCCACAGCAGGCCGGTCTCCCGCAGGGTGTTGTAGATGACATCCACAGCGCCCTCCACATAGCGGCCCTGGTCGGTATCCTCGATGCGCAGGATGAAGGTGCCGTCCTCGTGCTTTGCCATCAGGTAGGTGTACAGGGCAGTGCGCAGGTTGCCAACGTGCATATAACCCGTGGGCGACGGCGCAAAACGGGTGCGGACTTTATTGCTCGGCATAGAAAAACGCTCCTTTATTCTCATGCAAAAAAAATTTGCGGATAGCTATGTTTTTATTGTACTGATTCTGCGCTGTTTTGTCAATGCGGGATAACATCATGCATTCACATCTAACCCTTTTCCTTTTGTTCGCAACATGCTATACTTGATTCAACAAATCGAAAGTTGACAAAGGAGTTGAGCTGATATGAAAAAGAAAATCATCCTATTGCTGTCTGTTGTGATAATTCTTTTGATGGGCATTGTTGTATGGTTTAATATTCCACTCGACTTGATGGACTTAGACCCTAATGAGGTCATGGAAATAGTTGTTTTCAATGGCAATAGCGGAAACGCAACACATATTACCGACAAAGAGCAGATTCAGCATATTGTCGAAAATTTGAATGGCGTCGAATTAAAGCGGTCAAAGCCGTCTTTGGGATATATGGGATATAGTTTCAAAGTTACTATTTATTTGTCTGATGGCAACGAGGCAGGCGATTGGAATAATTTTATTATCAATTCAGATGATACAATTAGAAAAGATCCATTTTTCTATTCTGTTACAAAGGGAAATATTGATTACAGCTATATTGAAGGTATCGTAGAATAACAAAAATTCCAGTTTGCCGTACAGCGCCAAACAGAGGAAAAGCCCCTGCATTCCAAAAACGGATGCAGGGGCTTTCTCTTGTTTACTTCAAGATGATCTCGCCGTTTTTCACCGGCATCCACCACAAGGGTGCCGCCGGATGCCAGCGTGCCATCGATCAGGCGCTCGGCGGCGGGGTCTTCCACAGCTTTGCGAATGACGCGGCGCAAATCGCGCGCACCAAACTTGCCGCCCTGACTCTTTTGCACCAGAGCCTTGAGGCTGCCGGGGTGTAGCTGTAAGCGATGCCCTTGGCCTCCATGCCGGGCTTGTACTCGTCCAGCATCAGGCCGCGATGCCCTGCAGGGTCTCCTCGGTCAGGGGCTTAAAGGCGATCACTTCATCCACGCGGCCAAGGAACTCCGGGCGCAGGAACTGGGCCAGCGCCTTGCGGGTCTTTTTCCTCGCTGAGCTGTTCCTCGCTCTTATTGAAGCCAAGCCCACCGGTGCTCTGGTCGCTGCTGCCGGCGTGGAGGTCATGCAGATGACCGTGTTGGAAAAATCCACCGTGCGGCCCTGCGCATCGTTGATCTTGCCCTCGTCCAAAATCTGCAACAGAATGTTCATGACATCCGGGTGAGCCTTTTCGATCTCATCGAACAGCACCACGCTGTAGGGACGGCGGCGCACCTTTTCGGTGAGCTGGCCGGCCTCCTCGTAGCCCACATAGCCCGGAGGCGAACCGATCATGCGGGACACCGCGTATTTTTCCATATACTCGCTCATGTCCAGACGGATGAGCGGATCGGGGCCGTCGAACAGCTGATTTGCCAGCTGCTTGACCAGCTCGGTCTTGCCACGCCGGTGGGGCCCACAAAGATGAAGCTTGCGGGACGGCGGCGGCCGGAAAGGTCGGCGCGGCTGCGCTTGATGGCCTGCGCCACCAAATGCACGGCCTCGTCCTGCCCGATGATCTTCTTTTTCAGCTCGCCCTCAAGGTTTGCCAGCTTTGCGAACTCGGTCTCCCGAATTTTGACCGCCGGAATGCCGGTCCACAGCTCGATGACCTTGGCCACATCGTCCATGGTCACCTGGATCTCGCTGGCGGCAGCCTGCTTTGCGGGCAGGTCGGCTTCGAGCTTTGCAATGCGGGTCTTGCGCTCGGCCACGCGCTCGTAGTCGATTGGCTCGTTCACATCCGCATTCTCCATCTCGGCTTCTTCCTGCTTGAGGGCATCCAGCTCCTTCTGCATTCCAAGATACTCGGAAATGACCGGGTGGGCCAGATTGCAGCAGGCGCAGGCTTCGTCCAGCAGGTCGATGGCCTTATCGGGCAGATAACGGTCGGTGATATAGCGCTCACTCAGGGTGACAGTGGCAGAAAGCACATCGGCAGGCACCTGCACATGATGGTGCTGCTCGTAGTAGTGCTTGATGCCGTTCATCACAGCAAGGGTATCGGCCACGCTGGGTTCTTCCACCCGCACGGGCTGGAAACGGCGTTCCAGCGCCTGATCCTTCTCGATATACTTGCGGTACTCATTGAAGGTGGTGGCACCGATGACCTGAATTTCACCACGGGAGAGGGCGGGCTTCAGGATATTGCCCGCGTTCATGGCACCCTCGCTCTCACCGGCAGAGGTGATGGTGTGGATCTCATCGATGAACAGGATCACATTGCCTGCGGCCTTCACTTCGCTCAGCAGGCCCTTGACCCGCTGCTCGAACTGGCCGCGGAACTGGGTGCCTGCCACAAGGCTGGTGAGGTCCAGCAGATAGATCTCCTTATCCTTCAGGCCAATGGGCACATTCCCCTTGGCAATGCGCTCCGCAATGCCCTCGGCAATGGCGGTCTTGCCCACACCGCTTCGCCGATCAGGCAGGGGTTGTTCTTCTGGCGGCGGCTCAAAATCTGGATGGTGCGGTAAATTTCGCGGTCGCGGCCAATGATATCGTCCAGTTTGCCTTCCCGGGCCTTGCGGGTCAGATTCTCGCAATAGGTATCCAAAAATTTGCGCTTAGGCGGCTTTTTGCCGTTTTTGCGGTCGGCCTTTTTGTCGCCATCTTTCTTCTCGCTGCTGGTAAAGCCCAGCGGGAAGGTGGCATTGCTGCCGGGGATCAGATCTTCGTCCATGCTGTCCGGGTCAGCATCCTCGCCGCCGTTCGCCATGTTCATCATCATGGAGAGCGGGTTTGCATCGCCCATCTCCTCCATCATGCTTTCCATGCGGTTCTCCATGTTATCAAGATCCTGATCCGACATGCCGAACTGCTTCATCAGATCGTCCACCGGCTTGATGTGCAGCTCACGGGCGCAGTGCAGGCAGTAGCCCTCCTGCTTCATCTGACCATTGTCCATCCGCTGGATGAAGATGATCGCCGGACGTTTCTGGCATCGAATACAGACCATAGTTCCTCCTTTATGCAAAACCCTTTACAGGAAAGGGTTGAAGAGATTGAAGATTTTTGTAGTAAAGACTGCTGCTCATCACCGTATCGTTGAGCACATTCAGGTTGCCGCCTGTGATGACGATGATGCCCCACAGGATGCACAGCACCAAATAGATATCCAGCAGCGCTGTGGCACCGCCCACCAGCCAGCCAAGGCCGCGGTTTACCGTGCCAATGACCGGCAGCTTGTTCACAAGGCCCAGCACCGTGACCAGCATACTGACCAGCAGGCGCAAAAGCGCGTAGAACAAGAAGAACAGCACCAGCGTGATCACCGGTGTGAGCAGCGGCTGCAGCACGTTTTCCACAATGGAATCGGCCAGCACCACCGCGTTATCGGCCAGCACAGCGCCAATGGAGCGCTCGCAGGCTGCCACGATGGAAGCGCGGAAAGAAGCAGGCAGGAAGCCCGCATACTTTTCCGCAATGCCGGAAAGGTCTACCGCACCGCCCGCAGCAATGTTTGCTGCGATCTGGGTGCGGAAGCCGCCTGCCAGCATGTGTTCGAACACCCAGCCGGCGCAGGCAGCGGAAAGCTCCTTGGCCCCCAGCAGACTGAACAGGTTGCCCACCAGCTGCACAATGGACGAAAGAAAGCCCTTGCGCGCATAGCGCACCACCAGAATGATCCATGCTGCCGTGCATATGATATCAAAAGAAATGACGGATTCTTGAACATACCTTGTTTCCCTGTTATTTTATCACTTTCCCCGCAAGAGTGCTATTTACGCATGATCTTCTCACCCAAAATCACTGTCCGCTGGAAGCTGTCTGCTCCGGCGGTGTGACCACCTGCACCGTGTTGCCGGTGAACACCAAGATCTGCCTGCCCTCGATCAGTGCCCGGGGCCGGGCCGAAAGCGGCTGGCTCCACTGGAACTCGCCCACACTGTTGAAGCGCTCCACTGTGCTGTCGGTGAGCAGGTAGAAGCCGTCGTTCTTTGCCCGGATGATCTGGCTGGCCGAGAGCACGCTGCCGCTGTAACCCACGGTCAACTCCCCGTCCAGCAGCACGGCAGTACAGGTCTGGCCGCTGCTCAGCAGCAGGGCCGCACCGTTACTGGTGTTGGACACGCTGACGAGGGTGCCGCCGCCAAATCGTAGCTGGCGCGTTCGCCTGCGCTGCCGCCGCTCGTGTTGTACAGCACGGCGCGGTTCTCATAAAGCACCAAGCAAAAGCCGTTGGACATCCAGCCCATCCACTGGGGCACACTGTTCTCGGAGCCAAGCATACCGGGTCGCCCTGCGGAGAGGGGCAGTACATAAAGGTTCGTGGTCAGCTGGCCGCCCACCGCCGATACAGCGGCCACGGCAAGGCGGCGGCTGTCCGGCGCAAAGGCCATGCGCAGCGGGGTGCCCTGCTCACTGGTCAGGTTCCACACCAGCTGCTGCTGCATACTGGAATTGTAAACGGTCAGCTTTGCCACGCTGTCGGTGCTGTCGGTCACAACAGCCACCTGTCCGGCATCTGCCACGGCGCACAGCGAGATGGTGCTGTCCATGGTTTTGGTATAAAGGTTCTGGGTACGGCTTTCCACCCGCAGCTCATTGCCGGAGCGGTTGTACAGCACAAAGCGGGTCTTGCCTGCAGCAATGGCCGGGCGGGCATAGCCGCTCTGGATGCTGTTCAGGCGGGTGCCGCCAAGACTGTATACCACGCAGCTGTCGCCGCCCATCTCCACAAAGCTGCCAGACATCTGCGCCACCGCATCCGGGTCGGTGATGCCGGTCTGCTGCGGCCAGCCTGCGGCTGGTGCCAGCGCGATGACGGCAGTATCCACAAGGTCTTTTGCGCGCGCAATGGAAGACCCCACTGCGCCGGTGGCAAACAGGACAAGGATGGTCAGCACCGCTACGATGATGACAGTGCGGCGGATGCGCCGTGTGCGCACCCGGACCCGGGCGGCTTCCAGATATTCGACGCGCCCGGCAGAAAGCGGCTCTCCTTCGGCGGAATGTCCGCCGCGGCGAATTTTGCTCATGAATGGTTCTCCTTACAGATCATGTCTCTGTGCTGATTTCGCACCGATTCCCGGAAGATGGGAAAGCTGCTCGATCAGCTTATTGATATGACTGCTGTAGTATTCCATCAGAATGGAAGACCTCCGCCAAGTCCGCCCAGACCACCTGTCAGTTTAGACATAACAGCTGTAGATTCTTCTTCCACTTTGCGAAGTGCTTCGTTTGTAGCTGCAACGATGAGATCTTCCAGCATTTCGATGTCATCCGGATCTACAACTTCCTCCTGAAGCTTTACTTTTGTCACCTCTCTCTTACCGGAGATAGTTACCTCTACAGCTCCGCCTCCTGCAGTAGCCGTAAATTCTTTCTCTTCCAGAGCTTTCTGGTTCTCTTCCATCTGGCGCTGCATTTTCTGCGCCTGTTTCATAAGGTTATTCATATTTCCCGGCATACCCATTCCCGGGAATCCTCCACGTTTTGCCATTTGTGATGTCCTCCTTGCTATTTATTGCCTTATTATTTACTGCCTTTTCCTGTCCGGAGAATATTTAGTTACTGTTCACTCCGTTCACAGTAACGTAGCCAAAATTCATTCCAGATTGCCTGCGGCAATGGATTTTGCTTGTATGTCTCGGGATTTTGGCATATTCATGCCAAAACACCTCGCAGAATAGTGGTGTGTGAACAGTAACTCCCATATAATTTATAAAATAAAAAGAATATAAAATGCCTTGAAAATAAGAGTAAGTAATGCTAACATAAGTATAAAGCATATTTCTCTTATATTTCAAGCATTTTTGCCGTCTGATTATTCTAATCTCAATTCAGAAATCCATGCTTTTTAATTCCAGTTAATTATGAAAAGCAGGAGCTGAGAAGTGATAAGAATAGCACAAAAATGTTCTTTGACTCCTGCGGAAAACAGGAGGTATTGCCAATGGCAAAAAGAAAGAACAAAAAAAATTATTGTGAAAAGAAACCGATTGAAAGGCAACACAGCAATTGCAAACCGTAAGTACAAAGATACAGTCTTCCGTATGCTGTTTTCAGACAGAAAGAATCTGTTGTCGCTGTATAATGCAATCAATGAAACTTCTTATACAGATGCTGCTCAATTAGAGATTGTGACACTTGAGAACGCAATCTATATGGGAATGAAAGAATGATCTGGGCGTTTTATTATAAATACGAATCTGTTTCTGTATGAACATCAGTCTACGTATAACCCGAACATGCCTTTGAGAGACTTTATTCTACATTTCCAGCGAATATCAGAAAATGGTAGATTGGAAGTCCTTGTATACCTCAACAAGACTGAGAATACCCACACCGAATTTTTATCGTATTTTTATAATGGAACAGAGAAAAAAAAAAGATAGGTGGGTAGATTATCTGTCAGAATCGTATGAAAATATGTCAGGAGAACCAAATCTTGAACTAAAGGTCATCACATTAAATATCAATGTAGGGCATAATAAAAAACTAATGGAAGAATGCCGGACGCTAAGAGAATATGCTCAGTATGTTGATAAAGTACGCAGATATTCTAATGAAATGGAACTGAATACGGCAGTAGAACGTGCAGTGAGAGAAAGCATTCAGGAGGGAATTCTCAAAGAATTTCTGCAAAACAATCGAGCGGAGGTAGTCGCTATGAGTATATTTGAATATAATGAGGAAGAGGAAAAAAGGAAACTCAGGAAGCTGAGTATGAAGCTGGAAAAAATGATGGGATAAAGATTGGACGAGAAGAGGAAAACGTAAAATTGCAAATTCCCTTTTTAAAAGAGGGAGATTCAATTGAAAGGTGAGCCAGGATTCTTTGCGAAAGTGAAGAAACTATCAGAGGATGGGCAAATGAAAAAATGGATATAAGGTGGAGTAACAGAAAAAGAGCGTGCATTTGCTATGCGCGCTCTTTTTCTGTTACTCCAATGATGCCAGTTAAAGATATAGATACCTGTTTAAACTTTGGCAATGAGAAATTCCAATGTGGAACAACTATTAATTCTGTAAAAATTTATAATACTTTTTACATTCCAATGTGGAACAACAGATACAATTAAAGTATATAACAAATCAGTAAACAAGTGCAAGAAATAAAAAATAGATATAAACCAAGTATTATAAAATTGTACTTAATAATAAAAACTATTGTATATAGATAATAAATGTAGTAATATCAAAATATAGGAAAAATTTGCAAATGGTAAGGAAGGAGTAGCAAGTGCGTATTGAATTATATTTTGAACTAGAGAAGAATATTATTCCGTCTGACAATCGGGCAATGTTTGTTTCTTTTTGAAGAAAACATTGGAAGAATGCAATCAGGGAAAATATTATGAACACTATTTTACCGGGACTGACAGAAAAGATTATTGTTTTGTTCCATTATTTGATAAACCGCAATATGAGAAAGACAAAATTATTCTGGCTTCTCCTCGATTGAAATTAATATTTTCAGCAAGTGATAAAAGCAAAATAGGGCAGATTTTTTTATTTTGCTTTTTATTGGAATGAAGCATAAAAGATTTCCTTTGCCAGATCAAAATAGTATGATACTTAAGAAAATTGTAAAAGTACAAGAAGAAGTGATTACGAGTGATAAAGTAATCTTTCGTACTGTTCCAGGTGGTGGATTGATTATTAGAGAACATTTCAGAGAGAACAATACAGACAATTATTATACGATCAATGATAAAGAGTTTGAAGAAAAAGCAGGCGATAGTTTAAAGCGACAAGCTATTTATGCGGGATTTGCTGAGAATGAGGTGCAGGAGATAAAAATAAAAACTATATCAGGAAAAAAGGTTGTAACACGCATATATAAACAATTTTATAGATATATCAATCGGATTTTTCCTTATAGAAGCAAAACCTGAAATTCTGCAATATTTTTTATCAGGTAGGGGTTGGTGGACACTCGTCGATGGGATATGGCTTGTTGCAGATTATTCAGCAGATATAGGAGGGCAGAATGATAAAAAAAAGTAAATGATGCACTTTTTAATACGCATGTTATTCCCTCAGATTGGAGATATTCTGCTGCAATTGTAGGTCTGGAAAAATATTTATATAACCAGAATCTGGAATATGAGATTAAGGACGAGTATTTTGCATTCAATCAGGAAGATATTACTCGGGAAAGATTTCTGGAATTTGCAGAGGAGTATTATTCATTATCGTTTCCGCATAAAAGACTGGAAATTCAATTGAGAAAAGATGAATTTTCACAGGAAGAGAAAAAGCAGATTAATGAATTACTTAAAAGCAATGCGATTATGAAAAAAATATTTGGGAAAATCAAAATTTGATGGAGATAATAAGGTAGAAATATTAGAATGTATAAGAAAAAACAGGTTAATATTGACACAGGAAACATTCCGAAACAAATCGGATATGTATGCTGATTTTGCCAACCCAAATTTATTGTTTGAGGAAAAACGAGATTGTTGCCGACTTTGGGGATATTATATAGATGGTGCGAGAAAATCTAAAAATCTTTCTTTTGCATTTCGAACAGAAAGCTTTGCATCTGAAGACTGCCAGCTATTTGATTTTATCCCATTTGCTTTTTGTGGAGAACGTGAATCTTTATTTATTAATGATAATTATTCTGTCAAACAACTTATAGATACAAATCAGCAGTTAAATAGACAAAACTTAGAGAAAGAAAAAG
>ENA-OQAX01000221-OQAX01000221.1-human-gut-metagenome-genome-assembly--contig:-NODE-221-length-13445-cov-3.659258_pt1 | contig 13445 bp, 18 predicted proteins | sample MGYA00242741_ERZ504539 | MGnify/ENA primary metagenome ERZ504539 (study PRJEB26092, sample SAMD00036277) | human gut metagenome | host: Homo sapiens | study: EMG produced TPA metagenomics assembly of... | reverse complement strand
CGGAGGATGCTGATCCTCATGATATTCTTCTCTGTCTGACAGACAAACAAGAAACTGGCAGACGAGGACAGAATGCGTTATGAGGGCGGCCAGTATTATGTGAAATCCCCGGAAGAATGGCAGAACTTTTCCCATATGCTTTGGAGGCCCTGGAGAATACTCATAAGATTGCACAGAGATGTCATGTTGAGATTGAATTTTGGCGTGACTAAGCTTCCAAGATTCGATGTGCCGGATGGTCTTACATCCTGGGAATATCTGAACAAGCTGTGCTTCGAGGGACTGGAGGAACGTTATCAGCCGGTTACAGAGGAATTAAAAGCTCGTCTGAATTACGAATTATCTACTATAAAAAATATGGGCTACGTGGATTACTTCCTTATAGTATGGGATTTTATTAAATATGCCCGCGATCATGACATTATGGTAGGACCGGGACGTGGCTCTGCAGCGGGAAGTCTGGTTGCTTATACCTTGGGCATCACACAGCTTGATCCTATTCGCTATGATCTGCTCTTTGAGCGATTTCTGAATCCGGAACGAGTATCTATGCCTGATATTGACGTTGACTTCTGCTTCGAAAGAAGGCAGGAGGTTATTGAATATGTCCGCCGTAAATATGGGGATGATTGTGTGGTTCAGATCGTTACTTTTGGTACGCTGGCAGCCCGTGGTGTGATCCGGGATGTGGGCCGTGTACTGGATATGCCTTATGCACAGGTGGATTCCATTGCGAAAATGATCCCGCAGGAATTAAATATTACTATAGATAAAGCCCTTACTATGAACCCTGAGCTGAAAAAAGCATATGAAGAGCAGGATGAAATTCATTATCTGATCGATATGGCAAGACGTCTGGAGGGACTTCCCAGACATACCTCCATGCATGCGGCAGGTGTTGTTATCAGCCAGAAGGACGTATCAGAATATGTACCGCTTTCCAGAGCATCAGACGGGTCTATTGTCACTCAGTTTACCATGACAACACTGGAAGAATTGGGACTTTTAAAAATGGACTTCCTGGGACTTCGTACTCTGACTGTGATCCAGAATGCAGTAAAGCTGATCCAGAAGGATGCAGGAGTGACTCTGGATATGCAGAAGATTAATTATGATGATAAAAAGGTTTTGGATTCCCTTGGCACCGGTCGTTCTGATGGTGTATTTCAGCTTGAAAGTGCGGGAATGAAAAACTTCATGAAGGAACTGAAGCCTCAGAGTCTGGAAGATGTGATCGCAGGAATTTCTCTTTACCGCCCGGGCCCCATGGATTTTATCCCTCAGTATATCCGGGGCAAAAACCGTCCGGATACCATCCGTTACGACTGCCCTCAGCTGGAGCCGATCCTGAAGCCTACGTATGGGTGTATTGTCTATCAGGAGCAGGTTATGCAGATTGTTCGGAACCTGGCAGGTTATACTCTGGGCCGAAGCGACCTGGTACGTCGAGCAATGTCCAAAAAGAAGGCCTCTGTCATGGAAAAAGAGCGCCAGAACTTTGTTTATGGAAATGAAGCGGAGGGAGTTCCCGGATGTATTGCAAATGGAATTGATGAGGCAACGGCAAATAAAATCTATGATGAAATGATTGATTTCGCCAAATATGCTTTTAATAAGTCCCATGCAGCAGCCTATGCAGTTGTTTCCTATCAGACTGCATATCTGAAATATTACTATCCTGTGGAATTTATGGCCGCATTAATGACATCGGTTATTGATTTTCCCAATAAGGTTGCAGAATATATTCTGGTCTGCAGACAGATGGGGATTAAGATCCTGCCGCCGGATGTGAATTGTGGAATGTATGGATTCTCTGTAGATAACGGTGCGATCCGATATGGTCTGTCCGCTATAAAGAGTGTGGGACGTCCGGTTATTGAAAGCCTGGTAAGAGAGAGGGAAGAGAACGGACAATATCGTTCCCTGAAGGATTTTATGGAACGAAACTCTCCGCAGATGAATAAGCGAGCAGTAGAAAACTTTATCAAAGCAGGTGCACTGGATTGCCTGGATGGTAACCGCCGCCAGAAAATGCTGGTTTATCAGAAGATTTCAGACAGTATCAGTCAGGATAAGAAGAATTCACTGGCAGGCAGATGAGCCTTTTTGATCTGGTAAGCGAGGAGGACAAAAAAGAATTTGAAATCCGTATGCCCGATGTGGAGGAATTCGGAAAAGAGGAGCTTCTGGGATATGAGAAGGAAGTTCTGGGAATCTACCTCAGTGGTCATCCTCTGGAAAATTACCGGGGAATGATGGAGAAAACCATTTCTGCGAAAACCTCTGATTTTCAGCAGGATGAAGAAACAAATCTTCCGAAAGTCATGGATGGTCAGAAAGTAATTATCGGTGGAATGATTACGGATAAAACCATCAAATATACAAAGAATAATAAGGTTATGGCATTCCTCACAGTGGAGGATCTGGTAGGAACAGTGGAGGTAGTTGTGTTCCCCAGAGATTATGAGAAAAGTCAGCAGTTCCTGAATGAAGAAGGCAGAGTATTTATTCAGGGCAGAGTATCTGCAGAGGACGATCGCGCCAGTAAACTGATCCTTGAAAAAATCCGTCCCTTTGACAATATGCCAAGGGAAATCTGGATACAGTTTGACAATAAAGAAAGCTACACACAGCAATCTCAGGAACTGCTTGCAGACCTCAGACGTTCACCGGGTGACAGTGCTGTTGTGATCTACCTGAAAGACGTAAAGGCCATAAAGAAGCTTCCGGTTGGATATCATGCACAAATTCAGGACTCATGGCTGAACTATATGTACGAAAAATATGGTAAAACCAATGTTAAAGTTGTAGAAAGAGGATTGAAAAACTTATAGAAATGCGCTAAACTATACCCGAATATGTGTATAGTAAAAATGAGATAGATTCAGAAGATGGAGGAAGAAAAGATGGCAGAAAAACAAGATAAAAAACCATTGGTGTCCTTACCAGCGGTGGTGACGCACCTGGAATGAATGCTGCAATTCGTGCAGTTGTCAGAAGAGGTTTAAGCAATGGATTAAATGTAAAAGGTATTCTGAAAGGATACAATGGTCTGTTAAACGAAGAGATTATTGACATGAGCGCAAAAGATGTATCTGATACAATCGAGCGTGGAGGTACAATCCTTTATACAGCACGTTGTGCAGAATTCCGTACAGAAGAAGGCCAGAAACGTGGTGCAGAGATCTGCAGAAAACATGGAATTGACGGACTTGTTGTCATCGGTGGTGACGGATCTTTCGCAGGTGCTCAGAAGCTTGCGAATCTCGGAATCAATACAATCGGTCTTCCCGGAACAATCGACCTTGACATTGCATGTACAGAATATACCATCGGATTTGATACAGCTGTAAACACAGCAATGGAAGCAATTGATAAAGTACGTGATACTTCCACTTCTCATGAGAGATGCAGTATCATCGAGGTTATGGGACGTGGTGCAGGATATATTGCTCTGTGGTGCGGTATTGCCAATGGTGCTGAGGACGTTCTGGTTCCTGAAAAATATGACTATGATGAGCAGAAGCTGATCAATAACATTATCGAGAGTCGTAAGAAAGGCAAAAAGCATCACATCATCATCAATGCAGAAGGTATCGGTCATTCTGAAGCAATGGCAAAACGTATCGAAGCTGCCACAGGTATCGAAACACGTGCTACAATCCTTGGACACATGCAGCGTGGTGGAAGCCCGACATGTAAAGACCGTGTATATGCATCTATGATGGGTGCTCTGGCTGTAGACCTTCTTATTGCAGGCAAGACATGCCGCGTTGTCGGATATCGTCACGGTGAATTCGTAGACTTCGATATCAATGAAGCACTTGCTATGCAGAAAGGTATCTCTGACTATCAGTGGGAAGTATGCCAGTCACTTTCTCATAACTATGATAAAAACAACAAATAACAAATGAATAAAAAGATGCAGTTATATAACAGACTGCATAAATTAAATACTGCTCAGATAATTACCCTCGGTTTTGCGGGAGTGATTATCTTAGGGGGATTACTTCTGTGGCTGCCGTTTTGTACGGCACCCGGATACCACACATCTTTTACAGATGCCATGTTTACCGCAACCACAAGTATATGTGTAACAGGGCTTGTGACAGTTGTTACGGCAACTCACTGGACTCTGGCAGGCAAGATTATTATTCTTGTCCTGATCCAGATCGGAGGTGTGGGACTGATTTCCCTGGGCAGTATTATTTTTATAAGTCTGAGAAAGAAAATATCGCTGAGGAACCGGCGTGTTATCCAGGAGTCCTATAATATGGATAGAATGGGTGGGATGGTCAGGCTGGTGAAGAAAGTTCTGATCTGTGTGTTTGGAGCAGAAGGAATCGGTGCAGTGTGTTATGCAGTTCGATTTATTCCGCAGTTCGGTCTGGCAAAAGGTCTGGGATACTCTGTTTTTACGGCAGTATCTGCATTCTGTAATGCTGGTATTGATCTGCTGGGAGAGGACAGCCTGGCTCAGTATGTTGCTGATCCGATCGTAAACTTTACAAGTGTAGGACTGATCATTATGTCAGGACTTGGATTTGTGGTCTGGTGGGATATCTGGGATAAGATCAAACGAGTCATCAGAGGGAAACTTCCTGTGGGACGTATATTTAAAAATCTCCGTCTTCACAGTAAGATCGTGTTGATGATGACGCTGATACTTGTTGTGGGCGGTACAGTACTGATCTTTCTGTTTGATCATGGAAATCCGGAAAGTATTGGGACATATTCGCCGGGAACGAAGTGGATGGCATCTTTGTTCCAGTCAGTTACCACAAGAACAGCTGGATTTTTCACTGTAAGCCAGGAGAGATTTTCCAATGCAACTTATATGCTGTGCCTGGTATTGATGTTGATCGGCGGTTCCCCTATGGGAACAGCAGGTGGAATTAAGACAACAACAGTTGCGGTCCTTCTGCTGAGTCTGAAATCCAATCTTCAGGGAAAACGGGATGTGGAAGTACACCACAGGAGAATCAGAGACAGCTATATACGTTCTGCAATCGTAGTGACAGGTATGGTACTTACAGTACTTATTCTCATGAGTATGCTGTTGTGTGCAGCCATGCCGGAAGCACCTATAGAAGATGTTGTTTATGAAATTACATCTGCGGTTGCAACGGTAGGACTTAGCAGAGGGCTGACACCCTGCCTGAATACAGCAGGCAAATGGATCGTGATCCTGACTATGTATCTGGGAAGAATCGGTCCGCTGACTCTGGGAACTGCAGTGACTGTACGTGTACAGAAAAATGCCGGCAGATTCACATCTGGCAGAAGAAGATATTATGATTGGATAGTAACGGTTCGGCAGTCAGGCGGATATTCGCAGAGGATAACGAATACATGTTCAGAAAGAGAAATGAGGAAGAAAATGAAGAACAAATCTTATGCAGTGATCGGTCTTGGGCAGTTCGGGATGACGGTAGCCCTTACTCTAGCAGAGGCGAACTGCGATGTACTTGCCATTGACGATAAAGATGATAATGTGCAGGATATCGCAGAGAAAGTTTCCTATGCTGTCAAGGCAGATGTGCGTGATCCGGGAATTCTGGAATCGTTTGGAGTTCAGAACGTAGATGTTGCGGTCATCGCAGTAGCCGAGAATATGGAGGCCAGTATTACAGCAACGATGCAGGTGAAAGAACTTGGAGTTCCTTTTGTCATGGCGAAGGCAATGAATTCTCTTCATGGCAGGATACTGGAGAAAATAGGGGCAGATAAGGTGATTTATCCTGAACATTCCATGGGTATCAGAGTTGCAAGAAATCTTCTCTCCAGTGGATTTGTCGATATGTTTGAGCTTTCTTCTGATTTCAGTATGGCAGAATTTAAGATCCCGCGGGAATGGATAGGAAAAACACTTCGGGAGCTGAAGGTCAGGGAAAAGTATAACATCAATCTGATCGGTCTGAAGCATGGCGATAAGATGAATATGAATGTGGCGCCGGATGAAGTGTTTCCGGCAGACTGCACAGTTGTTGCAGCAGGAGCAAACAGTGACCTGAATAAGGTTTCGGAAAATTGAGGATAAGATATGATCACCAGTGTAAATAACGGACAGGTAAAAAATATCATACAGCTGAACCAGAAAACAAAAGCCCGCAGAGAACAAGGGCTTTTTGTTGCAGAAGGAAGAAAAAAATGTTCGGCGAAGCACCTAGGGATTGGATTTCGAAGGTGTATGTATCAGAAGCTCTCAGCGGTGATGCAGAACTGATGGCTCAGGTGGAGAAACTTCCATATGAAATAGTAACAGATTCTGTTTTTCGACAGATGAGCGATACGCAGACGCCGCAGGGAATTATGACAGTGCTTAAGAAACCTTCCTATATAATGGAAGATATTCTCGGCGGGAAAAATCCGCTGGTTATGATTCTGGAAGATCTGCAGGATCCGGGAAATGCGGGAACTATTCTCCGTACAGGAGAGGGTGCCGGAGTAAGCGGAGTTCTTCTGACAAAGACCTGCGTAGATATCACAAACCCGAAGGTTATACGATCAACCATGGGTTCTGTCTACAGAATGCCTTTCCTATATGTGGAAAGTGTGGTATCATTAGCACAGGAACTGAAAGACAGAAATATCCGCACATTTGCAGCGCATCTGCATGGTAAGAACTCTTATGATCAGGAATCCTACACAGGAGGAACTGCTTTCCTGATCGGCAATGAGGGAAAAGGACTGACAGATGAAGCGGCAGACAGTGCTGATTGTCTGATACGGATTCCTATGTGTGGAAAAGTAGAATCTCTGAATGCTGCCATGGCATCCGGAATTCTCATGTATGAAGCTGCTCGTCAGAGACGATAGCAGACGAAAGGAGGAGTTTCATGCAGCCTTTGATCTGGCTTGGGATTCTTGCGTTATTGCTTGTTGTAGAGGCAATTACGGCAGGACTGACCACCATCTGGTTTGCCGGCGGCGCACTGGTCGCTGCTATTGCATGTTATGCAGGAGCGAACCTCACTGTACAGATATTGCTGTTTCTGTGTGTTTCATTGGTACTTCTCATCTTTACCAGACCACTGGCAATGAAGTACTTCAACAAAGAAACCATACAGACCAATGCAAACAGTCTGATTGGAAAGAAAGCAGTTGTGATTCAGGAGATTGACAATCTGGCGCAGACAGGCCAGGTTCGTATCAATGACATTGAATGGACTGCACGTTCTGCTGATGACGAAAAAATCGGCGAAGGCACCGTTGTAACGATCGAAGAGATCCGAGGTGTGAAACTTATCGTAAAACAGAATAAGGAGGATTAGTTATGGGCGTGGTTTTTCTGATAGTTATTATCGTTATTGCGGTATGGGTCCTTGCATCCTGCGTCCGCATTGTACCACAGGCATATGCAGTAATCCTGGAACGTCTGGGAGCTTATCAGGCAACCTGGAGTACAGGAATTCACTTCAAGGTTCCGTTTATTGAACGAGTAGCCAGAAAGGTAAATCTGAAGGAACAGGTAGTGGATTTTCCACCGCAGCCGGTTATCACAAAGGATAACGTAACCATGCAGATCGATACTGTCGTATTCTTTCAGATTACAGATCCGAAGCTTTATACTTACGGTGTGGAGAATCCGATCATGGCAATCGAGAATCTGTCCGCAACAACCTTAAGAAATATTATCGGTGACATGGAACTGGATGAGACACTTACATCACGTGAGACGATCAATACCAAGATGAGAGCTTCTCTTGATGAAGCTACTGATCCATGGGGAATCAAGGTCAATCGTGTGGAACTGAAGAACATTATTCCTCCGGCAGCTATCCAGGATGCAATGGAGAAACAGATGAAAGCTGAGCGTGAACGTCGTGAAGCAATCCTGATCGCAGAAGGTCAGAAGAAATCTACGATCCTTGTTGCAGAAGGTAAGAAACAATCCGCAATTCTGGATGCAGAAGCTGAGAAACAGGCAGCAATCCTCCGCGCAGAGGCTCAGAAAAGAGCGTATGATCAAGGAGGCAGAAGGACAGGCTGAGGCAGTTCTGAAAGTTCAGAATGCCAATGCAGAGGGTATCCGCATGATCAGAGAGGCAGGAGCAGATGAGGCAGTTCTGACACTGAAGAGTCTGGAAGCATTTGCCAGGGCAGCAGACGGTAAGGCAACCAAGATCATTATTCCGTCGGATATTCAGGGAATCGCAGGTCTGGCAAGTTCGCTGAAAGAGATCGTCACTGATCCGAAAGCGGAGACAGACAAATAACAAAAGAGAATAAATGACATCGGGGAGAGAATTATTATGAACTTAAAAGGAAGAAACTTTCTGACACTGAAAGACTTTACACCGGAGGAGATCACATATCTTATTGATTTATCCGCAGAACTTAAAGCAAAGAAGAAAGCCGGCGAGCTTCACGAATATTACAGAGGCAAAAATATTGCACTTATTTTTGAAAAAACAAGTACAAGAACCCGCTGCTCTTTTGAGGTAGCTGCCCATGATCTTGGAATGGGAAGCACATACCTGGATCCGACAGGTTCTCAGATCGGTAAGAAAGAAAGCATTGCAGATACAGCAAGAGTTCTGGGAAGAATGTATGATGGTATCGAATATCGTGGATTTGGTCAGGAAGTCGTAGAAGAGCTTGCAAAACATGCAGGTGTTCCGGTATGGAATGGCCTTACGAACGAATATCATCCGACACAGATGATCGCTGATATGCTGACAATCCGTGAGCATTTCGGAGATTTAAAAGGACGTAAGCTTGTATACATGGGTGATGCCCGTTACAATATGGGTAATTCCCTGATGATTGCCTGCACAAAACTTGGCATGCATTTCGTAGCCTGCACAACTAAGAAATATTTCCCGAATGCAGAGTTAGTTGCTCAGTGCGAGGAATATGCAAAAGCATCCGGCGGAAGCATCACTCTGACAGAGGATGTTCAGGAAGGAACAAAGGATGCAGATGTTATCTATACAGACGTATGGGGTATCTATGGGGTGAGCCGGATGAGGTATGGACAGAGAGAATCCATGATCTGACACCTTATAAAAGTAACAAAAGGACGTTATGAAGAACGCAGGAGAGAAAGCAATCTTCCTTCACTGTCTGCCTGCATTCCATGACCTTAAGACAAAGATCGGCAAGGAAATGGGCGAGAGATTCAATCTGACAGACATGGAAGTAACAGACGAAGTATTTGAATCTGAGCAGTCCAAAGTATTTGATGAGGCAGAGAACCGTATGCATACCATCAAAGCTGTTATGGTAGCAACATTAGGAGAGCCGGAGAACAAATAATGGCACATCTGTATAATGAAGAAACAATTTCACAGGCAATAAACACAAAATGGGCGGGCAAAACCGTCCATTTTGCAAAAGAAACAGATTCTACCAATTCATGGATCAAGCGTCTGGCAAAAAATGGTGCAGAGCATGGAACTCTGGCAGTTGCGGAATTCCAGTCTGCGGGAAGAGGACGTTTTGACAGAAGATGGGAAGCGCCGGAGGGCAGCTCTATTATGATGACACTGCTCCTACGTCCGGAATTTTCACCGCAGTATGCGTCTATGCTGACACTGGTTATGGGAATGGCAGTGGCACAGGCAGCAGAGGAACTGGGGTTTAACGTAAGTATTAAATGGCCCAATGATATTGTAATCTCTAAGAAGAAAATCTGTGGTATCCTGACCGAGATGGGAACAAATGGTGTGAAGATCAATTATGTTCTCATCGGAGTAGGAATCAATGTAAACCTGAAAGAATTTCCGGAAGAAATGCAGGACAAAGCGACTTCACTGATTCTGGAGGGCGGTCATGAATATGACAGAAATCAGGTGATTGCACTGGTGATGAAATATTTCGAGATCAACTATGAGAAATTTATCCAGACCTGTGATTTTACTCATCTGCTGGATGATTACCACAGAATCCTTGCAAATCTGAACCAGCCGGTCAGAGTGATCGATGGTGACAGAAGTTTCGAAGGAATCTGCAGGGGGATTGATGAAAAAGGTGAACTGCTTGTGGAAAGGCAGAATAAAGAAGTTGTGAAAGTCAGCGCAGGAGAGGTTTCGGTGCGTGGACTTTACAGCTATGTATAAAGATTCTGAATAATTTCGAAAGAGGGAAACAGTAATTTATGTATCAGGACAACATTACTCTCTGCGGCGCAAGTGCCTATGAGAAGAAATTTTTATTTTAATCAGGATTTCAATGCACTTCCGGATCATGTGAAGAAAGAACTTCAGATCATGTGTGTTCTTTACACAGAGGATGTAGGAGGAATCCTGACTCTGGAATTTGACGAAAACGGCAGACTTCAGTTTAAAACAGAAGCTCTGGAAGCAGATGCCCGCTACGATGAGATCGGAAGCGGACTGAAGATCAAACAGCTTCAGCAGGACAAGAAAGAACTTCTGGAATCTCTGGAAATGTATTATAAAGTATTCTTTCTCGGAGACATCCCGGAAGAAGAACTGAAGAAAACATCGGGCAGTGAGGACTGAATCCATGCAGACAAGGAATGAGCCGGTACGGGCAAGAGAACTATTCATGGAGATGCAGTGGAAAATAGGAAACGTACAGATTGATAATCCGTTTGTTCTTGCACCAATGGCAGGTGTCACAGACCTGCCATTTCGAACGCTCTGTAAAGAGCAGGGGGCCGGACTGATCTGTATGGAAATGATCAGTGCAAAAGCGATTTCTTTTCACAATAAGAACACCATTGCCCTGATGGAGATTGATCCATGTGAGCACCCGGTTTCCATGCAGCTTTTTGGCAGTGAACCGGATCTTATGGCAGAGGTTGCGAAATCCATTGAGGACAGAGATTTCGATATCCTGGACATCAATATGGGATGCCCTGTGCCGAAGGTTGTCAATAACGGTGAGGGATCTGCATTATTGAAGAACCCGAATCTGATTGAAGAGATCGTTCGAAAAGTATCATCTGCAATCAGTAAACCGTTGACTGTCAAGGTGCGAATCGGATTTGAGAATGAACCGGTAGATATTGTTGAGATCGCGAAACGTATTGAGGATGCGGGAGCAGCAGCACTTGCAGTGCATGGGCGCACCAGACAGCAGTACTATTCCGGCACTGCAGACTGGGATACGATCCGCAGGGTAAAAGAAGCGATTACCATCCTGTAATTGGAAACGGAGATGTAGATTCTCCGATGAAAGCAGAAGCACTGGTAAAACAGACCGGATGTGATGCTGTTATGGTGGGACGTGCAGTAAGGGGAAATCCCTGGTTGTTCCGCGAACTGAACCATTATTTCCGGACAGGGGAACTGTTGGAACGCCCGTCTGTAGAGGAAATACGTGAAATGATCCTGCGTCATGCCAGAAAACAGATTGAATTAAAAGGGGAGTTCGTAGGAATCCGTGAGATGCGTAAACACGTTGCCTGGTATACTGCAGGTATGCGTCACAGCGCAGGGCTCAGAAGAGAGTCAAACACCATAGAAAGTTATGAAGCTCTGGAGGCGCTTTTATCAAGATTAGCATAAAAGTTAAACCATGTGAAATGAGAAATATAAACAATAGCAAAGGCGCTCGGAATGCTTGACAATCCGGGTGCTTTTTTGTATAATACAGAAATTGTGAATATCCTAGAATAAGTCTGCCCTTTTTCAGGTATGATGTATCAGGAAGCACATAAATCCATGTAGTGATCCGGGGCGAAAAGAAACGCAGAAGACTATACCGGATGTTGAAAGGGAGTAAGGTTATTATGGAAGAAAAGAAAAACTTACTAACTTATGCAGGACTTAAAAAATTAGAAGAAGAGCTGCATGATTTAAAGGTAGTAAGAGAAAAGAAGTAGCAGAGAAAATTAAGGAAGCCAGAGAACAGGGCGACTTATCTGAGAATGCGGAATACGATGCAGCGAAAAGACGAACAGAGAGACATTGAAGCACGTATCGAAGAAATCGAGAAGATCTTAAAGAATGCTGAAGTTGTTGTAGAGGACGAAGTAGATCTGGACAAGATCAGCGTTGGATGTAAGGTTAAAGTACACGATTTTGAATTCGAAGAAGACATCGAGCTGAAGATCGTAGGTTCCACAGAGGCTAACAGCCTTGAAGGCAAAATCTCCAACGAATCTCCCGTAGGAAAAGCACTTATCGGTGCGCATACAGGTGATGTAGTAGAAGTAGAGATGCCGGCAGGAATCATGAAATACAAAGTTCTGGAGATCCAGAGAAACGTATAAGAGACAGATGACTGAGGTGCGCGTAGAGATTTATCATGCAAAGGCATAACGCGCACCTTTCTCTGACTATATAAGCAGATAATAAGAAGACAATAAGAAGTTTGTTATTTCTTATTTTTGTCTGTATATCTGATAAATTGATATTTGAAAATACAGGATTCTGTTGAATGGAATCTTCTGTTATATCTGATATCACATAGAAATGTAGAACAAATAATAATTATACAAGTATATAAGGAGGAACCAAGGTGGCACAGCAGAAGCAGGAACAGGATTTAAACCAGTTACTGAAGGTACGTCGCGATAAACTGGCAGATCTTCAGGCTAATGGAAAAGACCCATTTCAGATCACAAAGTTTAACCAGACTCATCACTCAATGGAAGTGAAGAGTCTTTATGAAGCACATGAGGCAGAACTTCTCAAAGATCGTGCAGAAGTAGATGTAACAGGTCTTGATGAAGAACAGGCAAAGGAAGCTGTTAAGAAAGATTACGAAGAGAGAAGAGAAATCATGGACGCAAGCCCGATTCACGTAGCGATCGCAGGCCGTATGATGTTCAAGAGAGTTATGGGTAAGGCTTCTTTCTGCAATATCCAGGATTTACAGGGAAATATTCAGGTATATGTAGCAAGAGATGCGATCGGAGCAGATTCTTATGCAGATTTTAAGAAATCCGATATCGGTGATATCTTCGGACTGGAAGGTTTTGCATTCAGAACAAGAACAGGTGAGATTTCTATCCATGCAGAAAGCATGACTCTTCTTTCCAAGAGCTTACAGATTCTTCCTGAGAAATTCCATGGACTGACAGATACAGATATGCGTTATCGTCAGAGATATGTAGACCTTATCATGAATCAGGACAGCAAGAACGTATTTATCAAAACGTTCCCAGATTCTGAAAGAAATCCGTAACTTCCTTGCAGACCGTGACTTCATGGAAGTGGAAACTCCGATGCTGGTTGCAAATGCAGGCGGTGCTGCAGCAAGACCGTTTGAAACTCATTATAATGCACTGAACGAAGATGTTAAGCTTCGTATTTCTCTTGAACTTTATCTGAAGAGACTGATCGTTGGTGGTCTTTGAGAGAGTTTATGAGATCGGACGTGTATTCCGTAATGAAGGTGTAGATACCCGTCATAATCCGGAGTTTACTCTGATGGAGCTTTATCAGGCATATACAGATTATGAAGGCATGATGAACTGACTGAGTCTATGTTCCGTTATTTGGCAGAGAAGGTTTGTGGTTCTGCGA
>ENA-OQAX01000220-OQAX01000220.1-human-gut-metagenome-genome-assembly--contig:-NODE-220-length-13454-cov-1.849403_pt1 | contig 13454 bp, 19 predicted proteins | sample MGYA00242741_ERZ504539 | MGnify/ENA primary metagenome ERZ504539 (study PRJEB26092, sample SAMD00036277) | human gut metagenome | host: Homo sapiens | study: EMG produced TPA metagenomics assembly of... | reverse complement strand
AAGAAGCCACAAACGAACCCACTTCATGTTTTCCCAACACCCCTGCTTTTTATTTTTTCTGTCAAAAATCATTCATGTCTGTTTCCTCTTTCGCTGATTAATCAAAATTCTATGATATATTGGTGAAGCTTCTGTCAGCCTGCCCCCAGCAGAAGCCATGCGTCACCTGACGGATCATAATAATAAACCACATTGTCTCCTACTGCATAATAATGTTCTTTTGTAAAATGATCCTCATGATCCGTTCCCAGAACAAATACCGGACAATTTCTTCCTTCAATGTACTCATCAGTGCCTGTATACCACAGAGACATTCCAAGACCAAGGTAATAGCTGACTTCATCTGTCTCAGAAAGCTGTTCTCTGGCAATCTTTATATTCAATGCTGAATCATGCTCCGGATTACACTCTGGATCGTACTCTGACTCATACACGGGATTATATTCCGGATCATACTCATCCCAATTATAATATATGGAGAAATCATAGCAGTGGGTTTCTGCTGCAAGATGTCCATCCTTTAACGACACCATAGGATGGTATTGTATACTCATATTCTGCTTCTGTACAGAAACCATCACATTGGAATGAATCTCACTCACATTGCAGCGCAGGATAATGATTTCATTCTCCTTCCCTGTATAATATGGGGCGTCAGATCATCCAGATATTCCCCTTCTTCCGTAGCTGAGCCGGATAAACGCTGACCCTGCAATCATCCCCCGGGACAATGGCATAAATTTCATATCCCCCTGCATCAACCACTGTTCCATCCTGTAAAAAAGGATACGCAGCTGCCACTTCTCCCTGTCTGGTATATTCAAGTATCTCTGCTGCCTCTGCACCTTCATAGGTATATCCCAGAAATGCCATTCCGGCCTGACATTCATTTTCCCTGATAATGTCCTGCAGAATTGCCAGATTCTCATCTGCCCCAGGTGCTCTGGCAAATACTTCTCTCATACCTCCGCCATGGATACCAACAGAAAACAGTACCGCACAAACACATACAGCAATCGAATATTTTTTCATACTCTCATCTCCCTTCTTATCAAGCGGATATTTGCACTCCGCTTCGCTTTCTGCTCATAATAGAATAACTTCGTAGTTTATCAGCTTGCTATTTTAACGTAGTTACGATTAGCTTACTTTCCAGTGCAGCCGCTATCAGATCTTCTTTACAGCTGTATCCTCCTTGGCGATCATTTCCTGAAAATTCCATCTCACCCCGGAGGTAGAGCATTTCATTTCTCTTGCAATCTCTGAATATGACATTCCACGGATATACAGGCGGAGCATCTCAAGCTGCCTGGGACTGATATCGCCGCTTGTGATCCAGTTAAGCTCCACCTTTCGGCGTCATATCCGGAAATACATGCTCACCATTTAAGGTTCTGTGGATCACACTCCGTATTTCCTCTTCCCCGTGATCCTTATACCAGAGACTGTCTGCACATCCACTTTTTTGCCCTTTCCAGCACCTTGGGATCGATCAGGGAAGTAACGATCAATACCTTTGTATAGGGATACTTCTCCCTGATCACTTTTCCGGCACTGAGTCCATCATGATTATGAAACGTCTGCACATCCATGATCATAAGATCAATTGCCGAATAATCACAGATTTTTACAGCTTCACGTGCATCTGAAACTGTCTGGACATGTCGGAATTCCGGCTCCTGCATAATAATATATTCAAAATACTTCTGCATGATCTTCTGATCTTCTACTATCAGTATCCGTACCATCGAATCCCATCCTTTCTGTCAGTGGCATTTTCAATATCAGACAAAACTCAGGGGAAAAAGAAACCTGCATCCTGCATTTTCCTGATTCAGCTGCCTTTCTCAGTGCAGATAAACCACCGCCTTCTTCCGCATTTTTGTCAGGCACCTCTCCATATTGGTAATCTGAACAGTATATTCATCTGCATTTTTGTCTATCTTCACCCAAACAGTACTGCCATGGGCATGTCTGGCACAATTTGTCACACATTCGCGGATTGCCCTGTCTGTCAGCAGCCTGTAAGATGGATGCATGGGAAAGTTCCCACTGATCTGAACTGAAATTCCAAGCTCTTCTGCATGTCTGATCGTATCCTTATATACTTCTTCCATACTCTCAACAGCAGAATCGGTAAGAATATAAACCAGATGTTTCAATACAGACAACTGTTTATCCATTTTATCCGGGTTCTCCTTTTCTTTCCAGTATTCTTCGTATTGACAGAAGGCTTCGTCCAAAATTGTCATGAACCTGCATTTTCATGACAAGCGTCTCCTGCTCTCTGATTTTTATCTCCGATTTTTTCGTACATTTCCTCCAGCTTATGATTCAGGATTTCCAACTTTTCATTGTTTGCCCTGATTTTTTTCACCATTGTAATAAAATTTCTGATACATTAACTGCCACTGTCTGCAGATATCCTGCACAATCCGGCTCCTGCAGACTATATTCCTGAAACATCCAGACGGAACCATCAGGAAAATAAAACACATTACTGTCTTTGCTCAATCTGCAAAAGACCTTCCGATTCAGGTTCCCCACTCATTGCTTTCCTTAATGCGTCATAATCCTGCAGATAAGAACCTGTCATGATTCTGCTCAGCTCCTGCATCTTGGTATTACACAAAACAATCCTTCCAAGAGGATCCGAAAAACAGACTCCACAGGGAACGTCATTCACAGCCTCGTTCACAGACCAGTAAGACAGAGAATGATAATATCTGCGTTTCTCGCTCCGGATTGCCCAGCAAAGATAAAGCAATAATCCTATAACCACCGTCATTAAAACACTGACCGGATAACCCTGAAGCATTGGCTGATAGGAACTTTCTCCCAGGCAATATCTGTGATCATTCATCAGAACGCCCATAAATACAAAAGAAACAGCAAAGACAGCCACTGCCGTTACGATTTTCTTTTTCCCGGAAAAACAGGTGATTCTTACCAGCAGGAGAATTAATTCCAGAATCATACAGATTTCAAGAAGAATCATCAGAAAATCCTGCATTGCCATACTGCATTCCACAAAAACTGATCATCTTCCGCCTCTCTTTCTGAAGACGATACATCTGATAAACCATTCGTTTTCATCTTCCTGCTGCACTTTTAATTCCGGCCTTTCCGACATGAATCCACGCAGATCCACCTCTGATACAATATGAACTGAAATCCGCAGAGCATCATCAATCTGCGACACACGGTAAAAAACAGACTGCATGATATCAACCAATCGTTCCACAAGCCATTCAAAGGTGTCATAGCATTTTAGTATATCCTCTGCATTCAGCTGCACATCCGCATTTTCCACGTAGTAAGCTGCCCGGATCCTGCATAATTTTAAACTGTCACAGGATTCCGCCAGGCTTTGTCTGAGATCTTCCATTGTAAGCAGATTTCCATCTGATGCATATTGTGTCAGCACCAGATTCTTTCTCCGCTTCAAATACGTACCAACAACTACAATTTTACCGAGAATCCGATCATATTGTTCCCTCGATTCTGTCCGCTCCAGCTCATTCATAAACTGTGACAGCAATTCCAGCTGACCGACGGTCTGATTCTGTATCATATTTAACAGACGGTTCTGTTCTTCTGTCTTTCTACGCTCAGCCTCTTTCTGATAAGCTTTCTGTAACAGACGGTTTCTGGCCGTCAGTTCCTCCTGCTGTTCCCGAATATCCTGATACTGATCCAACAGTACCGAAATATCCTCTGACCAAAACAAATGTCCTCCCCTTATAGGAATATGGTTGATCCGGATTCCCTGTTCCTGTACGGATGATCTGTCTATTATGATTCTACGCAGTTCAGGCGACAGCTCTGGAAAATCACCGGAATGATAATAGCGCTGAAAGAACAATCTGTAATCTCTGCATCCAGTCCTCCGGAAGTCTGGAATAATTCAAAATATCGATTATTGGTCTGTATCAATCCACATAATATACAACCCTGAAAAAATTGCCGCCATTAAAAGACAGCACACTGCCGTCATATCCCCTGCAATGATTTTGATGAAAGGCAGGCGGAGTATATTTCCGATATTCCACCCCAGAAGCAATATTCCCGGAATCACTGGCAGCCAGAACTGTTTCTTTCCCGGAATTCTGCTTTTTCTGATCAGAATGATTTCCATCCCTGTCAGACAGATCAAGATCCATCCCTGAATCACCATAAAAACAATACCATAGCTGTAATCTTTATCCGAAAATGGGGGCTGTTTGGAAAAACGAAATACCAGCTGATGCAAATCATTTGTAAAAACACTTACGATCAATATCGCTGCAACGGTCAGCAAAATTATAATCTTTCTGATCGTTTTCTCTTCCTCCTTTTCGCCCAAAAACATTGCTGCTGCCAAACCCAGAACCGGAATCAGAATCATGGGAATATAATATAGATACCAGCAGATATGTTCTCCAAGAGGATCATGAAAAATATGAAATTTTACTGTCCGCACAAAGAACCAGAATACCATCAGACAGCCAATTGCAGTCAGACATCTGCGCGTTTTTCTATGCACTACATGCTTTTCCAGATAAATCACCCAGGCACAATACATTCCCAGATAAATACAGTTACGACACTGATCTGCGAGATTTCTCATAAAAACATTTTCCGTTCTCACCTGCCTGCAGAAATAAGCCAGCAACACACTTATCAGAATCACTCCATATGACAGAGTCCTCTTTTTACTGTATGTCATGAAAGTTCCTCTCTTACCGGAGCGGGTTTGAAAAAATGCTTTACGCAAGATGTGCGTCACAATTTGCAGGAATGATTTTTCAAATACGCTCTAATCCATTTTTGTAATAATTATACTATAAAGCACCATTTATCATATAGCTTTCAGAAGAATCATCTATTTTCAGAGTTTTTATCACAAACAGAGTGAACAATCCTGTCCACTCTGTTTCCCATTGCTTAAAACGGTCTTGGCTGACCACAGTATTCACAAAACTTTCCGGTATTCTCTGCACCGCACTGGCATTTCCACGAACTGTTATTCTGTTGCATTCCTCCGGTCATGTTCGTTTCTGACATTCCCGTCTGCTGCATTCCTCCGTTCATGTTCATTCCGGACATTCCGGGCTGCATTCCTCCGTTCATGTTCATTCCCGGCATTCCGGGCTGCATCCCTCCATTCATGTTCATTCCTGGCATTCCGGGCTGCATTCCCGCTGCATTTGGTGTCAGTGCCGCAATAATCTGATATGCGGTCTGCTCCACTTCCATCAATTCCCTTCTGTTATCACTGCTTATAAGAGAAAGTATTCAAGCGAAAATCCATATCATCAAACCACTGGTTCTCACTTTAATACGCATAGTATAATCAAATTCATATTTATATACCGGTGGCTGATAACTTACAGTTTCTCCATCCTTTGTATATGTTTCCTCTTGCTGCTGTTGGTCTACATCAACCCTGCACTGTACAATGGCTGATAAAGGAACTATGTCCGGGTTTTCATTAACATCCAGTTTCCGCGCAACAGTAAAATTCCCCTTATTATCATCAATAAAAACATTGTAATTTCTGGTATTGATCTGACGGGTTATACAAAAGTCCATTACCGCTTTTTTGTTTTTTTCACTGATATTCCAGCTGGCGTTTTGATATCCTCTACCGTACTATGCCGCCGCTCCTCAAACCATGGTGATAATTTTTTCGCACAATCCTTACACAGATTTCCGTCATCCAGTTTTCGATTTCCCAATAACCCAATTTTCTCTCCGCAGATGTCACAGATTTTCTTATCAAATAATCCCATACCCTATCCTCCTTTTTTATCTGAAATCCCATACTGCCGCACCGGAATGGTGCGGCAGTATTTTACCTTATTCTGTAACAATTATTTTTTCAAAATATGTCTTTACGGAAAAATCAACTTCACCTGTTTCAGAATCATCTGCTTCTTCGCCGTCATCAGATTCCTCTGCATCATCTTCTGCTATCAAACACAGTTTTCCATCATCCAGTAAATTGAACTTCATATTATCAAGACTGAAAAACATAGTTCCTGCCTCATCCTCTGTTACAGCCTTTAATACCAGTGCGTTTCCTTCCACGTCGCCCTGAAGTTCTACTTTTGTCTCTTCTCCGCTCTCTATTAAGATAATTTCAGCCTTTCCGTCTTCCACAGACATACTCATTTCAAATCCTGTAAAGTCAGCATTAACCGGCATCTGCATTCCAAATGCTTCCATCAGAGTACAGCTCCATTCTCCTTCAAAATCCTTCATGGTTGGATTTTCTACCGGTTTGCCCGGTACATAAGGCTCATACTCTTCCTTTTCCTGACTCAGGATCATTGTCGTTCCATCTGCTGTTAAGGTTATCTTACCGTCCTTGTACTCGCATTCCCCTGTCTGATCATTATGAGTCATCAAAATTTTATCATTTTCTATTTTCCACTCTGATTCATCTACTTCAGGCTCTTCCCCATAAACAGAACTTGTTGTTTCCATTTTACCGTCTTCTTTAATGTCCACGGTCACTTCCATTCCCATTGCCCCCGGATGAAAGGATGCACCTTCGCCCATAGAAAGCTCATTTACATACCAGGTTCCAATAACATCCTTTTCTTCAAGGGCATAAACACTTACGCTCATAAAGCCTGCCATTAAGACTCCTACTGTTCCTGCCATCCACAACCTCATTTTTTTACTCATACAAACATCTCCTTTCTTTTTTAATGTACTCCTCGGACTCTTTTTTACTTAATTTTGTGAGAAGATTTTTTGTTTATCTACATTATACGTGAACGCTCAGATATTTACACTAGCACTTCTGACAGTATGCATGTAATTTTTTGGATAAATTAAAACCTGCTGAAAAGTTTTTAACTTTTCTCAGCAGGTTCATTAAAATACTTTCTGTTTTAGCGCATTCTCTCCAGATTTTCCAGAATTATATCTGCGCTGATTGGTTTGGCAATATGAGCGTTCATACCCGCTTTGATTGCCTTTTACGGTCTTCTTCAAAAGCATTGGCAGTCATCGCAATGATTGGTATATTTGCGCATTTCGGATCATTCAATGTACGGATTTCCCGGGTTGCGGTGTATCCATCCATCTTCGGCATCTGAATATCCATGAAGATCAGATCATATTTTCTGCCTTCTGCAGATGACATGATATTCACAGCATCTGTACCATCCTCAACGCAATCCACATCCAGACCAATTTCCTCCATGATCGCTGTTGCGATCTCCCGGTTCAGCTCATTATCCTCTACAAGAAGAACTTTCTTCCCTTCATAACGCCTCTGGATTTCTGCCCGGATTTTCTGCTTCTCATTCTTAAGGGGCTCTCTTTGCTCCGAATCAGGTTCCTCCTTCACAGTCGTCCCTGATATTTCACATTCAAGCATAACCGTAAACTCCGTTCCCCTTCCTACTTCGCTTTCAACCTGAATCGTACCGCCCAGCATATCCACAATGTTTTTGGTGATTGCCATTCCGAGACCGGTTCCTCCTATTCCATTCTCCGTAACGGTATGTTCTCTTGTAAATGAGTCAAACACCTGCTCCCTGAACTCCGGCGACATCCCAATTCCATTATCCTTCACACTGAATACCACTGTTGTACATCCGTCTCTTCTGCATGGTTTCTCAGAAACACGAATGTTAACCGTACCCCCGACCGGTGTAAATTTCACAGCATTACTGCTGATATTCAGAAGCACCTGCGTCAGGCGCAACTTGTCGGTAATGATATCTTCATGGAGTACATCCTGTGTATCAATATACAGCTCCTGCTGTTTAGAATGTACAGATTCCTGTATAATTGTATTTAAGTCATGCAAGATATCCGGCAGGTGTACAACTGTATATTCAATCCGTACGGAACCGTTCTCGATTCTGCTCATATCCAGCACATCATTGATTAGGCTGAGCAGATGCTGACCGGATATATGGATTTTTTTTCAGATAATCCAGAACAAGCTCCTTATTGTCAATATGTGTTGTCGCAAGCGCAGTAAATCCAATGACCGCATTCATCGGCGTGCGGATATCATGAGACATATTATTCAGAAACACAGTCTTCGCCCTGTTCGCATGTTCTGCAGCCGCAAGTGCATTTCTCAGATTCCTATCCTGCGCAATCTCACGTTCTTTTTCTTCTGTCGCATCACGGATTGCAACCAGAACTGTACACAATTTCCCATCTTTATCATATCCCTGTGGCACAATGATCATTGTCATCCATCTTTCATCCACTGTCCGAGCTGTAAAACTCAGCGTTTCACGTTCTTCCAGACGTTTTGCCACCGTACTTATATCGACAAATTCCCAGTATGCCTTCTGAAATGGCTCTGCAATCACCTGCCTTATAAGTTCTTCCTGATGCGCTTTGAAAAGCATATCCCCTTTCTGATCTGGCTTCATATTTCCTGAAGATTTCAGGATTTCGATTTCCTCTGTTTTTAGATTCACAAGAGAAATAGAGGCATATGCATGCCCCAGTGCATTGATCACCCGAAGTCTTTTTCTGGTCCTGAAGGATACTTCTCTTTTCTGTTCTGCTCCTGTTCACCCGATAAAGTAAGAAAAGGAGCAGTGCAAGCAGCACATAAATCACACATATAATATTTCGTGTGATGTACACCTGACTTTCCGGGAAAAAGATATATGCATCGTAGTCTTTGATCTTCTCCCGACGTCCGAACCAGTTTCCTGTCTCTGAACGAAGATGGACAATTCCATTCTCATCTACCTCAATTTATTTTATACTGACTTTTTGCTTCTTCTATAGAGCGGGCAGTCAGCTCCTGTCTGTTTGTACTGACAACCTTATCATCATCACAGATCACAACACTTCCATTCATCTCAAAAGGAAAGTCAGAAAATAACGATGCCATCGTCAGATCTCCGTTAAGCTCATTTACTTCCTCCTTCTGCGCATATGTGATCAGGATACCTGCTGCATCCTGTCTTGCCACTGCCGCAAAATCATAGATCTTTCCTTTATTTCTCAGACGAGTGGTATAAGTCTTTTCCGGATGCTCTGCAATATCACGTACATAATCACTTTTGATCAGCTTCTGCCACAGCGACATAGTATCTCCATCTTTTGCACTCTGTTCTGTCACCTTCAGATTCTGATCCAGTACAAGGATTCCTGTCAGGCGCTGTTCCCTGGCATATTCGTCTAGCATTTCTGTACTGAGATTTCCTTCCTGTTCTATGACTCTGCTTAATTCTGTTGTTTTGTCCAAAAGACGTACCAGGCTTTTCACCTGATCATTGGTGTTATAAATCTCATAACTTTCAATTCGGTTTTTTACAAAATCAAAGGTCTCATCCAGAGTACTGTTCAGCTTGCTATTATCTCTCGCTGTCAGCAGAAGAAAAGTCAGTATTCCGGAAAAAATCAGAATAAACACAAGCAAACACGCATTTCTGTCGACCCTCTTTTTCTTCTGTTTCTGCGGTATCTGCCTTCTTATCTGTCTGCTCATTTACTTTCTCCTCCCGGCAGAGTTTCGTCCGCATCCAATCCGTATTTGTAACTATTTTTCTGTAATCCCTTCGCTTTGCATCTCTGTAAGCGTTTCTGTAAGCTTTTCTGCCAATTCTTCGTGAGTTCCTTTTTTGAAAGCAATTCCAAGTTCTGATTTATAAGGACTTTCCTCCAGCATACGGTAAACGCCCTTGCCATCCTGTATCAGACTGCCAAGCATTGCCTCATGTCCCGCAATCGCATCTGCATAATTTTTTTTAAGTGCAGCATAAAAGCTCATTCGACGAAAGAAAAACAGTTCACCTGTTCTGCATGCGGAAGATCTGATTTTATATTATGAAGAAAGAGATCTTCTGCTTTTGTAGTCGCCTGAACTGCAATCCTCTTCCCTTTCAGATCCTGAAGTGTCCGGATTTCACTCTCGGCTCTTACAACCACCATCTGACGACTGTACATATACGGTCCTGCCCACTGATATTTGTTTTCTCTTTCATTCATGGAATAGCAGCTCCACAGACAGTCTATTGTTCCATCTGACAAAAGTTTCTCTTTATCTTCCCAGACAACCTTCTCAAATTCAGGCTGATAACCCAGCCTCTGAAAGGCTTCCTCTGCAAGTTCCACATCAATACCTTTATACTCGCCATCACTCGTCTGATAGCTGTAAGGTTCAAAATAATCTATTCCGATAACAATCTCCGGCAATTCACTGTCCGATGTTTTCTCTTTCTTTATTCCACATCCTCCCGGTATAAGGCTGCCTGCCAGAAGAAGTGCTGCAATACAAATTCTTTTTCTGCGGGTATGGGAGTCATTCTTTCGATTTTTTCTCATATCCAGTTCCTTTCCATTTATTACTGTTTCATAACCTGCGTGTCAGTGACCTTGTTTTCCCAATTAAAACAGAGGGCTTATCCAATTCGGGTAAACATCAAAACGGTGCAAAAAAAGTCCCACGTAAAAAACTTTTACAGGAACTTTTTTCATAATCATCTCAGTTTTTGACTGATCTTCCTATAAATCTATCAACAAAACTTCTGATACAGATTATACATTTCATATACTTTCATGTCTACAATTATTTACTGCTCTGAAATATAAAACACACGTTACTGTTCACAGTAACGTAGCCAAAATTCATTCCAGATTGCTGCGGCAATGGAATTTTGAATAGGACCTGCTGATTGCGGGAATGACTTTTTTATTTCCAGTCAGAAGCAAGGCATACAGGTACCGGATCCTGAATTTCCATTCTGTCAGGTTCTACCAGGCAGTCATAGGCCAAAATATGCACTCCTGCCTTTTTTGCCTCCTGCAGGGTTTCTCCAAAATTCCCGATGAGTCTCCCAGTTGGGCTCAAACCTGTCAACTCCCTTCATCTGGATCACCAGAAGCAGATAAGCTTCGTATCCTTCCTGCATACAATGGATCAGCTCCTTCAGATGTTTCACACCTCTTTCTGTCGGTGCATCGGGGAAGCGTGCTATATTATCCGACTCCAGAGTGACACCTTTTACTTCTATAAAAGCCTTGCGTTTCTCTGAACAGACATAAAGATCAAATCTGGAATTTCCATAGGTCTTCTCCGGCGTTACCTGAACTTTTCCGGAAAAAGATGTCCTGCCTTTACCCACTCCAGTGCTGCTTTATTGGGAATCTGAGAATCCATATTAATCAGGCCCCTGCCCTTTTTTATTTACGCAGATTAGATCATAGGCTGTCTTTCTCGCCGGATTGCTACTCTTTTCCAGAAAAACCTGTGTACCCGGGACCAGAAGCTCCCTGCACCTGCCTGTATTCTTTACATGAACCGTTTCCACCTGCCCATTGATCTCCACATGTGCAATAAACCGATTAGGACGATCTATGAAACGGCCCTCTGTGATATGTTCGTACTTCATTTTTTCTGCTCCTCTTTACGCATTGTATACATACCATAACATGTTTTCCTCATACCTACAACATTTTCATTTTGGAAAACTATTCTCCAAACAAAGTGCCCCCGAGGATGTCAAGTCATTGCTACAAAAAATATGCGGCTCTTTTGCCACCAAAATGGCTTAAAACCGCATATTTCTGTATAGAGGACGTATATAATTGTCACAAAGTAGGTGGGGAGGATGTAACGTCATTGCTACATCTTTTCTATCCTAATGCGTCAATATTTATTCCTACTTTCGCAAATAAAAATTGTAGCAACACATGCATTTGCGTATCTGGATTATCATAATATCTGTTTTCTTTTGGCGTTTTATTTGCCTCTTTACCCTGATTATCCTCTGATATTTTTTTACCCCTTTGAATTGCATTCTTTATATCAGATAATCCGATTTGATTGACTATTTCCGTTACCCTTTTTTCTTTTTTTATGTTTGCATCTGCTGCTAACCCCAAAAACTTGTCGTAATTTATCAGCATATGCATCCTGATTTTGTACTATATCAAAATAGTCTTCTTTATGAAGAATCAGCCATAAATCAAAACAATAATTTGTATATCCTAATTCAATCTTATTTTCTATTGCCAAATCTATTGCTTCTTCATACTTATCCTTTTTTCCGTCATAATCAAAAACAGATACTTTGTTTTCCTTACCAATAGATTTCTGAATAGTTCGTTCTACCACACACTTAGGATTTCCGCCATATGGTTCCGCATAATCAAATACTAAATCATGCGTTCTTTCTTCAACGCAATTCACTAATTCTGCTACTTTATCAAAATATATTCTTTCCTGGTTTTTTCCCTCACATCCTACAATGCAGAGGAATTGTGGTCTTCGTATTTTTATTGTTCTTTGGACGATTCAAGATTATTCGCCTCTCTTTCCAATATGTGCTTAAATGCAATTTCCAAATCCATATGTGGCAATGCTCCATATTTTCCATTCAAATAATTTTTAATATTCTTTCTTCTGGACGTAATTTGTAATCTGCTAAAGAATATATCTCGCTCACCATATCATTCCTTCGCTTTTCAACCATTACAATTTGATCATGTCTAAGCAATTCACCGTCTAAATATATTGGATTATGCGTATTGAAAATTAACTGAGCATTATTTTTATTGATATCTTTATTGTTAAAAATTCTTATCAGCGATACAACAATTTCAAAAATGCAATGAAGCATCCATTTCATCCAAAACAATGACCCCGCCATTATCTAAAACATCTATAAACGGTTGTAACAATCTAATCAAATGGATAGTTCCTCTCGATTCCATCAGCTCTGAATCTACAATCATGGATATTGCATATTTTTTTTTGTGGTTGCTCATCTTTTTCTTAATGGTACTTGATACATTGAACACATAGATAATTCATCATTATCTGTTTCTGCCATAAATCCAATTTTTTTTTGATTTCCAAACTCAGCTATATTCATAACTTCTTTAACTGAGGCACTTTCGAAAATATTTCTACGAATATCTTTATCTGGTTTTTTATTAAATATCGTCTTTAAGTCTTTTTTGTCTAAAATTCATGTCATTTGCATTCATAATAACATTAAATTTTTCAAACCATAAATTAAAATCCTCAAAATATTTTTTTATCAAACAAATTGCTAATTGCACCTGCTACAACTAACTTTTTGTTTTATCCAATGTCTGGTTCAATTTGTGAATCAAGCGTTCAGAAAAATCCGCATCATCCTTATTAATATAACCTTTTTTTACTAATTTCTTTACATCCACATAAATTTGATTTTCATCATCTCGTGAAAAGAACAAGTCATCATTAACATAAAGAACCTCTTCTTCAATTTTATATACATCAATATCCGTAAACTTAATTCCGTATCTATAAATATTATTTTGAGTGGAAAATGTAATTTCTAAAGAAACCGGATCATACCAACTTGTATCTCTAATAAAAAGATAACATACTTTTATAAGATTCCAGCTCTTTGCAACTTAAGGTTCCTTTCATAACCATTTTTTTTTAATATATCCATTGCAACACAATGTTGGATTTTCCACATGCA
>ENA-OQAX01000219-OQAX01000219.1-human-gut-metagenome-genome-assembly--contig:-NODE-219-length-13501-cov-2.457006_pt1 | contig 13501 bp, 21 predicted proteins | sample MGYA00242741_ERZ504539 | MGnify/ENA primary metagenome ERZ504539 (study PRJEB26092, sample SAMD00036277) | human gut metagenome | host: Homo sapiens | study: EMG produced TPA metagenomics assembly of... | reverse complement strand
GGCAACACCTTCGTGGACGGGGTGTCGCGGGCATCGACAGCGTCAGCTACCAGGGCATTGCCGAACCGCTGGCCTACGAGGATTTCGTCGCGCAGGAAAATCTGCCCGACGATTTCGGCAGCATCTGCGTCCGCTTTGTGACCGACGAGGATTCGCTGGTCCAGGAATACCACATCCCGTACGGCAGCGACTTCCCGACGGATCAGCTGCCGCCGGTTCCCAACCACCAGGGCCAGTACGGCAGCTGGGAGGATGTGGATCTGACCGGCATGACGTTTGACGCGACGATCCACGCCGAGTACAGCGACATGAACACGGTCCGCCAGAGCCAGGAAAAGCGCGGTGAACGCTCCCTTGTGCTGGTGGAGGCAGCTTCGACACCACCGACGAGCTGATGCTCCATGAGGTGGACGACGCGCCCGAGACCCCCGGCACGCTGGTGGAGGCGTGGGGCCTGGAGCTGCCGCCGACACCGGCCACACGCTGCGCTATATGCCGCCGGAGACGACGGACAACACCGTGCTGTGGGTCAGGACCGACGCAGGCTGGCAGCAGGCCGACACAAGCGTGGACGGCAGTTATCTGACCTGCACCGCCCCCGCCGGTACGACGGCCTTTGCCGCTGTGCAGATGCCCGCCAGCAAGGTGCCCCTGCTCGCGGCGGCTTGCGGCGCCGCAGCCGCACTGCTGCTGGTGATTTTGTTCATCGCCCGCAAGAAGAAAAAGAAGAAGGCCGCGGCAAAGAAAACCGCGTAAGGCCCTGCCGGGGCCGATGCTCGTCATCGACCCGCGCATACGGCAGATGCCTCGCACAAAAAACCGCTGCAGCACAGAAGCCTGTGCTGCAGCGGCTTTTTGTTTCAGCAGCTTTCTATAAACAAACGCCTTAAAAATCTTTCGGCTGTCCTCATTCACGCGGAATGAAAATTCGGGGTGCCACTGCACAGCCCAGACGAACCTTTTATCCGGCAGGCATACAGCCTCTGTCAGTCCATCCTCCGAGACGGCCATAGCCGCTAGCCCCGGTGCAAGCATTCACACCTCACTGTAAAAAATAAAACAGAGAAGTCCTGTGCGACCTCTCTGTTCGTTGTGCTGATTATACCGCAACGCGCGGCGGATTGCAAGCCCTTACATCGGCGGGTGGCTGCCCTTGAAGCGCTTATCCGTCGGCAGGGTCGTGTATTTGTCGTACAGCTCCCGCAGCAGCACGGTACGGCGCACCATGCCGATGAACACATTGCGGTCATCCACCACCGGCACAAAGTTCTGTTCGATGGCTGCCTTTAAAAAGCGTCGCATGTCGGTGGTCACGGTAACGGCCTTGTAATCGCGGCGGCGGGGGAAGCTGGAAATCGGCACGTCCTCGCTGGCCTCAAGGTCCAGCCCGTGCAGATTTTTCATGCCCCAGAGGATGTCGCCCTCGGTGATGCTGCCGACATACTCGCCGTTGCGCTTCAGAACAGGGATGGTGGCGTAGCGCTGGTTGGACCATTTTTCCAGCGTCTGGCGCAGGGTGAAATCCTCGTAAATGTACAGGACGTCCTGCTTGGGTGTCAAAAGAATAAAAGGTTCATGGTTAAACCGAGCTCCTTTGGTAAGGTTGTCATACTTCTGTAAACAGTATATACTCTTGCGCTGTAAACTTTGTGAATGGAATGTTAAATCCACGCGCCAAAATAAATTTCTCCGAAATGCCCTGTTCAAGCAGGGAAAAATGGTGTATAATAGCTAAAGATTCATATAGTACAGCTGCGGGCTTAGCCGCAGCTAACCCTGAAAAGGAGGATCGCAGATGATCACCAAGGTCAATCCCTATGGACATATTTCGCTGACGAATGACTACTTCTCCGGCCTGGTGGAGCAGGCCGCTAAGCAGTGCTACGGCATTGCCGCCATGGGTCAGGCCCCGGCTGAAAGCGTTGTGCGCAGCGCCTGCGCACCGGCAGCCTGCCGCCGAAGGGCGTCACCGTCACGCAGGAGGCCGGCAAGCTGGTCATCGCCCTGCATATCAAGGTCGGGTTCGGTCTGAACATCTCGACCATCACCCAAAGCATCACCCACCGCGTCAAGGACGAAGTTGAACTTGCCACCGGCTTAAAGGCGCCCGCATCGATGTCTACGTGGACGACGTCATTGCCGACTAAAGACTGTTTTACCCAAAAAATATGAGGTGTAACGAAACCATGATTACTGGCCAGACCCTGCGCGACGCCATTCTTTCCGGCGCCAACAACATTGCCAACCAGCGCACCCGTGTGGATGAGCTGAACGTTTTCCCCCGTTCCGGACGGTGATACCGGCACGAACATGAGCATGACCATCGGCGCCGCCCGCGCCGAGCTTGAGGCCATGCCCGACAGCTGCACCGTGGCCGAGGCCAGCAAGACCGCTGCCTCCGCTATGCTGCGCGGCGCCCGCGGCAACTCCGGCGTCATCACGAGCCTTTTGTTCCGCGGCTTCTCCAAGGCGCTGAAGGACAAGACCGAGGCCTCCTCCGCTGACCTGGCTGCCGCCTTGCAGCAGGGTGTCGAGGCCGCCTACAAGGCCGTCATGAAGCCCACCGAGGGCACGATCCTGACCGTCTCCCGTCTGGCCGCCGAGAAGGCCGCCGAGTGCACCGAGCTGGACGTTCCTGCCATGTGGGACGCCACGCTGCAGGCCGGCCAGGCCGCGCTGGACGACACCCCGAACCTGCTGCCCGTGCTGAAAAAAGCCGGTGTCGTGGACGCCGGCGGCCAGGGCATCATGCTGATCTTTGAGGGCATGAAGCAGGTGTTCGACGGCGGCGAGATCATCGCCGGTGCCGAGGTCGCCGCCAAGCCCAAGGTATCCAGCGAAGCCGCAGGCAAGGGCGTTTTTTTTTTTTGCCGACGACCTGATGAAGGTCGAGGACATCAAGAACGGCTACTGCACCCAGTTCCTGCTGCACAAGGATGCCGATGCCAGCGTTACCCGCCTGCGCGCCTTCCTTGAGTCCAACGGTGACTCCGTTGTTGTGATCGAGGACGACGACGTTGCCAACTGCCATGTCCACACCTCCGACCCCGGCATGATGCTGAGCGAGGCCATCAAGTATGGCTACCTGACCAATTTTAAAATTGAAAACATGCACGAGCAGTTCCTGGCCCGCCAGAAGCAGGCGAAGGGGCTGGAGAAGCAGGCCGAGGCCGAAGAGAAGAAGGACAGCGAGTTCACCTACGCCGCCGTTGACCCGAGCGCGAGTACGGCTTTGTGGCCGTGGCCGCGGGCGAGGGCCTGAAGGCTGTGTTCGGCGACCTGGGCGTGGACGCTGTCGTCAGCGGCGGTCAGACGATGAACCCCTCCACCGAGGACATCCTCGCCGCCATCCAGAGCGTGCCCGCCAAGACCGTGCTCGTTCTGCCCAACAACAAAACATCATCATGGCGTCCGAGCAGGCGCAGAAGCTCGCGGACCGCAAGGTCATCGTGCTGCCACCCGCACCGTGCCCATGGGCATTACCGCCATGCTGAACTTTGATCCCTCCGTGAACGCCGAGACCAACACCATCAACATGATGGCTGCTGCCGACAAGGTGTCCACCGGTCTGATCACCTATGCTGCCCGCGACAGTGAGTACGACGGCAAGCGCATCAGGAAGGGTGAGATCATGGCTCTGGAGAACGGCAAGATCGTTTCCACCTCCAACGATATCACCAAAGCTACCTACCGTCTGGCACGCGGCATGTGCAAGAAGGATTCCAGCTTCGTCACCATCATTTCCGGCTGCGACGTGAGCGATGAGGATGCCGAGAAAGTGACCGAGATCGTAAAGGCAAAGTGCCCGAACCACGTTGAGGTCAGCCACATCCGCGGCGGCCAGCCCGTTTACTATTATATGATCAGCGTGGAGTAAACACTCCCCCGTTCTGCTGAATTTTTAAGCACCTGCGATTTTTGCCGCGGGTGCTTTTTTAAAGCAAAAGTGCCTGCACAGCTAAAGCCGTGCAGGCACTTTTGCTTTCAGAATCCTCAGAAGAAGCTTACCTGACTGCTCTCCGGCAGGTCGCCCAGAGCGCCCACCTGACGCAAACGGTCCAGAATGCTGCTGCCGACACCGGAAGCCTGCTGCAACTCTTCCACCGAGATATATTCTTCGCCGTGGATGGTCACCTTTTCCAGTGCATCGGCGGCAGCACCGCCAAGACCCTTCAGCGAAGAGAAAGGCAGACGTACCTTGCCGTCCTCCACCACATACTTGGAGCCGCGGCTCTTGCCCAGCTCAATGGGCAAAAACTCGTAGCCGCGCACCAGCATCTCGTTGACGAGCTGCAGGCTGACCAGCACATCTTCGTCCTTGGCGTTCTTCTCTTCCTTCAGGCGGCGCTTGACTTCTTCCATGTGGGCGCGGGCCACTGCCGCACCGCCCACAGCGGCCTCATAGTCGATGTCGTCGCCGCGTACGGTAAAGTATACCGCATAAAACTCCGGTGGACGGTAGATCTTGAACCACATCAGACGAATGGCCGACATCAGGTAGGCCACGGCATGGGCCTTGGGGAACATATACTTGATCTTGCGGCAGCTCTCGATGTACCAGTCCGGCACCTCGTGCTCCCGCATGGCTTCCTCCCAGCCATCCTTGAAACCGCCCTTGGCCACCTTGCCCTTACGCACAGCCTCCATGATATCAAAGGCCATCTTGGGTTCCAGCCCCTTGCGCAGCAGGTACAGCATGATGCTGTCACGGCAGCCAATGACCTCCGCAATGGTGCAGGTGCCGCTGCGGATCAGCTCGTCCGCGTTGCCGGTCCACACATCAGTGCCGTGGGACAGGCCCGAGATCTGGATCAGTTCAGAGAAGTTCTTGGGCCGTGCCTCCACCAGCATACCGCGCACGAAGTTGGTACCCATTTCCGGGATTCCGAAGGTGCCGGTCTGGCTGTCGATCTGTTCCGGGGTCACGCCCAGCGCTTCCGGGCTGGTCAGCAGGCTGTACACCTTGGGGTCGTTCATGGGGATGCTGTCGATGGGGATTCCGGTGTACTCCTCAAAATACTTGTAGAAGGTGGGCATATCGTGGCCCAGTTCGTCCAGCTTGAGCAGGGTATCGTGCAGGTACTTGAACTCGAAGTGGGTGGTCAGCAGGCCGCCTGCCACATCGTCCGCCGGGTGCTGGATGGGGCAGAAATCGTAGATCTCGTAGGTGTCCGGCACAACGACCATGCCGCCGGGGTGCTGGCCCGTGGTGCGCTTGACACCGGTGCAGCCCAGAGTCAGGCGGTTCTCCTCCGCATGGTTCACCGTGCGGCCGCGCTCATCCAGATATTTTTTGACATAGCCGTAGGCGGTCTTGTCCTGAATACCGGACACGGTGCCCGCCTTGAACACGTTGCTTTGCCGAACAGCTCCTCGGTATAGCGGTGCACATTGGACTGATATTCGCCGGAAAAGTTCAGGTCGATATCCGGCTCTTTATCGCCGTAGAAGCCGAGGAAGGTCTCGAAGGGAATATCGTGGCCATCCACCAGCATCCGGGTGCCGCAGTTGGGGCAGTTTTTATCCGGCAGGTCAAAGCCGTCGTCCACGCTGCCGTCGGTGATGAACTCGCTGTGCTTGCACTTGGGGCAGCGATAGTGGGGCGGCAGGCTGTTCACCTCCGAGATGCCGGAGAAGTGGGCCACGGCCGATGAGCCGACCGAACCACGGCTGCCCACCTGATAGCCGCCCGCGTTGGAATAGGCCACCAGTTTGACCGCAATGACGTACAGCACGGCGTAGCCATGGCCGCAGATGGAGTCCAGCTCCTTCTGCAGCCGCTTTTCCACAATTTCGGGCAGCGGGTCACCGTAATCGCGCTTGGCGTGTTCCCACGTAGCATCGCGCAGCTGCTGCTCTGCACCCTCGATGCTGGGCGGGTAGGTGCCGCGCGGGATGGCACGAACATTGTTGTCGATCATCGCCGCGATCTTGCGGGGGTTCTTCACCACTACCTCGTAGGCTTTTTCCTTGGGCAGATAGTAGAACTGCGCCAGCATATCCTGCGTGGTGCGGAAGAACAGCGGCGGCTGGTTGTCGGCATCTTTAAAGCCGTTGCCCGCCTGCAGCACAGCGCGGTAAGCCGCATCCTCCGGCTCGGTAAGTGCACGTCGCCGGTGGCAATGACCGGCTTGTGCAGATCTTCGCCCAGCTTGATGACCGTGCGGTTGAAGTTTTTGATGTCCTCTTCGCTGTCCACCTTGCCGTCCCGCACCATGTAGGCGTTGTTGCCCAGCGGCTGGATCTCAAGAATATCGTAGTAGGACGCGATCTTTTTCAGTTCTTCATAGCTGGTGCCATCCACGATGGCCCGGTACAGCTCGCCGGCTTCGCAGGCGGAAGTGAGCAGCAGGCCGTCCCGGTATTTGTTCAAAAGACTCCGAGCACCCGGGGCTTTTTGAAAAAGTAGTTCACATGGGCTTCGCTGACGATCTTGTACAGATTTTTCAGGCCCATTTGGTTCTTGACCAGAATGATGAGGTGGTAATACTTCTTTTTCAGCACCTCGCGGTTGCCGCCAAGGCCGGTGTTGATCTCACTGACCTTTGCTACCTGCTTTTCTTTCAGGTCGTTCAGCATGACCCCGAAGATGCGGCCCAGCGCGGCAGAATCCTCACAGGCACGGTGGGCCTCGTAGGCAGGCAGCTCCAGATGCTTGTTGATGGTGCCCTGCTTGTAGTTGTGCAGGCCGGGGTACATGGCCTGCGCCATGGTCAGGGTGTCGATATAGGTCGGCTCCAGCTTGATGCCGCTGCGCTTGGCGGCGGCGCGCAGGAAACGCATATCAAAGGCGTGGACGTTGTGGCCCACAAGGATGCGGTCTCCCGCAAATTTGAGGAAGGCTTCCAGTGCTTCCTTTTCGCCGGGAGCATCCGCCACCATTTCGTTGGTGATGCCGGTCAGCTCGGTGATCTTGGGGGTGATGGGCTTGCCGGGCTTGACAAAGGTATCAAATTCCTCCACCACTTCGCCGTTTTTCACGATGACGGCACCGATCTCGGTCATATACTCCACGCCGGGGTCAAGGCCTGTGGTCTCGGTATCAAACACGCAGAACTCCCCGTCCAGCGGCTGATCCTTCACACCGTATACACAGGGGATCATGTCGTCCACAAAGTAGGCTTCGCAGCCGTAGATCAGCTTGAAGTCCGGGTCTGATTTATGGATATCGTCCGCTGCCAGCATGGCTTCCGGGTAACCCTGACACACACCGTGGTCAGTGATGGCAACGGCCGGATGTCCCATGCGGTGGGCCAGCTTGACGATGCCGCCGGGGTCACAGAAGCCGTCCATGCTGGAAAGCTTGGTGTGCAGATGCAGCTCCACACGCTTGACCGGTGCGGTATCCTCCCGCTTTTTGCGCTCCACGATGAGCACATCGTAGGGGTAGGACGATATAATCGTGTTCGTACTTGTCGTAGGAGCAGTCGCCGCGCACGATGAGGGTGGTGCCCTTGCCAAGGCTCTCCCACTTGGAGCAGTCCTCACCTTCCTGCGCGCGGATCTTCAGGTTGATGGAGCCTGATAATCGGTGATGGATACGGTATAAATTTTGCGGAAGTTGCCCTTGACCTCCGAGAAGAACACATCGCCCCAGATCGTGCACTTGCCGCCCTCGCCGCCAAGGTCTTTCAGCGGGGTGAGGTTCTTGGGGGTGAACATCTTGCCGTGGAAAATGGTGACGGGCTTATCGGTCAGGTCCAGACCATCCACCTTGATGGACGGTGCTGTGTTCTTTTTCTCAAACTTGACCACCGGTGGCGCGATCTTGCGCTCCAGCTTTTCTTCCATCTGGTGCTGCTCGGCTTCGCTTACAGCGCTTTGCAGCGTTACCTGCGGCGTTACCCCGGTGTGGGCCGCAACGCGCTCTGCCAGCAGCTTTTCAAAGTGCATCTCCTGCAAAACTTGGTGCCATGCATACGCCGATGGTGATCTTCTGTCCGATGATGTTGATCTTGCACCGGTCCAGAAAGCCGTTGATGGGCACGCCGTCCCGCTTCATCTCTTCCATCAGATCGCGCAGGGCCGCTTCGTCCAGCATGGCATAGCCAAACAGGTTCTGGATGCGCAGCTCAAAGCCCTCATAATCCGGCTGCAGGGATGCCAGCAGCCGGGCACAGAGATTTTTGTCCAGCGGCGCACCGCTGCGCAGGGTAAAGATGACCTGCCGTTCCTGCCGCAGCATCTGCGCATGCTCCACAATGACCTGCCCGAAGCAGGCCGCAAATGCCGGGTCCACCATGAACTGCGGCCACAGGTTGGATACGAGTGGTGTCACAAATGGTACTCCTTTTTTATACAGCACAAACTGCCGCACCCGTTTTTTTGCAGGTGTGGCAGCTGTGAAAAAAGCCAAATTACAGTTTATAGATCTCATCCATGAACTGATCCAGGATGTTGTCTCCGGTCAGCTTTTTGATGGGCTTGCCGTGGATGAACAGCACCGCCTCGCCCTTGCCGCCGGCAATGCCGATGTCTGCTTCGCGGGCTTCACCGGGGCCGTTGACCACGCAGCCCATCACGGCCACCTTGATGGATTTTTGCAGCCCTGCAGCCGCTTTTCCACCTCATTGGCGATCTCGGTGCAGGGATACTGGGTGCGGCCGCAGGTGGGGCAGGTGATGACCTCCGGGCCTGCTACCGGGAAGCCCACGGGCGCGCAGGATGTTGTAGCCCGCTTCCACTTCCTTTTCCGGCTCTGCGGCCAGCGAGACGCGGATGGTATCGCCAATGCCTTCCAGCAGCATTCCGCCGATGCCCATGCCGCTTTTCAGCAGACCCATCTGGTAGGTACCCGCCTCGGTAACACCCACATGGAGCGGGTAATCCGTGACAGCGCTGAGCTGGCGGTAGGCCTCCATCATGCGGGGCACATTGGAGTTCTTGATGGAAATGACGATGTTGTTGAAATCGAATTTTTCCAGCAGGCGCACATGGTACAGTGCACTCTCCACCATGGCCTCCGGCGTGGGGGCACCGTATTTTGCAAGGATGTGCTTTTCCAGACTGCCGCCGTTCACACCGATGCGGATGGGGATGTTCTTCTGCTGACAGGCATCCACCACAGCCTTCACCCGGTCATCGTCGCCGATGTTTCCGGGGTTGATGCGGATCTTATCCACGCCTACATCTGCGCAGGCCAGAGCCGCCTTGTAGTCAAAATGGATGTCTGCCACAATGGGGATGTTCACCGCATTCTTGACGGCTTCGATGCACTTTGCATCCGCCGGGCTGGGGCAGGTCACGCGCAGGATCTGACAGCCAGCAGCTTCGCACCGCTTTGCCTGCGCCACATTGCCCTCAATATCCTCCACCGGCACGTTGAGCATCGTCTGCACCGCAACAGGATTCTTGCCGCCGATGGTCACATTGCCGATTTTCACTTCCCGTTTTACTGCCGCATAAAGCTTCCCTTTCTGTTTTTGCTTACATTACACCGGTCACAAGCCGGATGATATCATTATAGGTTGCAAAGAGCATCAGGCCAAACAGCAGTGCAAAGGCCGCAATGGTCAGTGTACCCTGCAGCTTTTCCGGCACTGCATGGCCGGTAACGCCCTCAATGATCAAAAATACCACCTTGCCGCCATCCAGTGCCGGGAAGGGCAGCAGATTGAACACGCCCAGATTGATGGTGATGAGGCCAGCAGCTCCAGCAGATCCTGCCAGCCGTAGCTTGCCGCCTGACCGATCGCTGTCACGATACCCACCGGGCCGGACAGATTGTTGATGCTCTCACGTCCGCGCACAAGGTCTGCCAGCGAGATAAACGCGATGCGTCCGTAGTACAGGGTACTGTTCCATGCTTCTTTTAACACATTGAGCGGTGTTTTTTTGATGCCGTACACCGTAAAGCCAAGGGTCATATGGGTCTGGCCGTCCTCGTCCTGCCAAGTGTCGAACTGCACGTCCGGCAGTTCCACCTTTTTGGCCGTCCCGCTTCACGGTGAACCGGGCGCGATAGGCTTCGGTGCGCACCAGCTCATAAAGGATGTCGTTGGCCACAAAGCAGCGCCTGCCGTTCACGGCAACGATCTCGTCCCCCGCCTGCAGGCCGGTCTGGCCGCAGAGGGCATCGTTCTCAATGGAATAGATGGTCTTGCTGGTGATGGCTCCTTCCTGTGCTGCCACAAGAATGACCAGCACCACAAAGCCCAGCACGAAATTCATGAAGGCACCTGCACCATCACAAGCACACGCTGCCATACCAGTGCCTCGTTCAAAGGGATGCCGGTGCGCTGCTCCGGCGGGACAGGGTTTTCGTCCTCTGCTTCCCGTTCGTCGCGGGCCGCCTCGGCCTGCTGGCTCTCGGGGCTTTCCTCGCCCTCCAGCGCCACATAGCCGCCTACCGGCAATGCACGCAGGCTGTACTGGGTGCCCTTGTAAATTTTCTTCCACAAAGCCGGCCCCATGCCGATGGAAAACTCGTTGACCTGAATGCCGCAGAGCTTTGCCACGGTAAAGTGCCCGAATTCATGAATGGCGATCACAGCGCTGAACACGATCAGTGCGGCGATCAGGGTGATAAAAATTGACATTGCGTCTCCTAAAGATCAAAGATGTGCGCGCACGAACTCTCGTGCCATGCGGTCGCACTCGTACACATCGCTGAGGGTATACTCGCCGCCAAAGCTGTCGCTGTCCACGACTGCTTCCACCAGACGGCCAATATCGAGGAAGCCAATTTTGTCCTCAAGGAAGAGCTTGACAGCTCCTCATTGCGCCGTTGGCGCGCATGGGCCGAGACCTCCCTTTTTGATGGCCTTTTTGCAGGCGGCAAGGCAGCGGAAGGTCTCGTCGTCTGCCACATCGAAGGTGAGCACCTTGAGTGCGGCAAAGTCCAGCTCCGGCACAACGCCGGGTACGCGCTTTGGGTAGGTGAGCGCATACTGGATGGGAATGCGCATATCCGGCACACCCAGCTGAGCAATGACCGAATTATCGCTGAACTGCACCGCCGAATGCACAATGCTCTGGCGCTGCACCACGATCTGGATCTTCTCCGGCGGCAGGCCGAACAGCCACACTGCCTCGATCAGCTCCAGACCCTTGTTCATCAGGGTGGCAGAGTCAATGGTGATCTTTGCGCCCATGTTCCAGTTGGGGTGCTTGAGGGCATCCGCCTTGGTCTTACCGCGCAGCTCCTCGGTCTTCATCCCGAAGAAGGGGCCGCCGGATGCCGTGAGCAGGATCTTGGTCAGGCTGGGGGCACTCTCCTTATCCTGCAGGCACTGGAAGATGGCCGAATGTTCACTGTCCACCGGCAGCAGCTTTACACCATGCTTTGCCACGGCCTGTGTGACCAGATGGCCGCCGGTGACAAGGCTCTCCTTGTTGGCAAGGGCCAGATCATGCCCGCTTTCGATCGCGCACAGGCTGGCACCAAGGCCTGCAATGCCCACCACGCTGTTCAGCACCACATCGGTGCCGTCCAGTGCGGCCAGCTGCTTGAGCCCTTCTGGCCCTACCAGCAGCCGGGGCGCATCTGCACGACCGGAAAGCTCCGCATCCAGCCTGCGGGCCGCATCCGGGTCGGTCATGCAGACATAGCGCGGATGAAACTCTTCGATCTGCTGCAGGATCTTGTCTACATGGCTGTGGGCAGAAAGGCCGAACACCTCATAGCCCTGTGCACGGATCACATCCAGACTCTGGGTGCCGATGGAACCGGTAGAACCCAGCAGAGTGATTTTTTTCGACATCACACGTTCCCCCTTTTAATAGTAGAACACCGCCGTAATGACCATGGTCACAAAGGGCGCAATGAACATCACACTGTCAAAGCGGTCCAGAATGCCGCCGTGCCCCGGGAAGATGGTGCCGTAATCCTTGATGCCGCACTGGCGCTTGACCACGCTGGCAAACAGATCGCCATAAATGCCAAGCACCGCCGCCACGCAGCCCAGCAGCGCAATGATCACGTACATGGAAACGCCGATATTGGTGCGGGTGAAGGCTTCCATCCGGTTTGCCGCCACTGAGTACACCAGTGTGATGATCACACCAAACACCATGGTGCCCAGAACACCGCCAATGGCACCTTCCACGGTCTTTTTGGGGCTAACCACCGGGCAGAGCTTGTGCTTGCCAAAGGCACGGCCTGCAAAGTAGGCACAGGTATCGCCGCCCCAGGCAAAGCAGAGGATGAGCAAGATAAAGAACACCGCATCGTAGCCGTACTGCTCCACCGGCAGCAGCTCCTTGAGCCGGATAAAGGAATAGAAGCAGAAGATCACGATACCGGAGAACATCAGCAGACCGCTGGCCTTCTGATAGCTGATGGTACCATTGCGCACCACCAGATAGATGGCATAAAAAGGTGACCAGCAGAAAGGACATCGGCATCACCAGACGCCGCATGACCTGATAGTTGCTCGTCATGACCAGCAGTGTATACGGCACCAGAACCGCATACATCAGCCAGTCCTTCTTTTCAAAGCCGAGGGCACTGTAGATCTCGTGAACGGCGATCAGCGTAATGGCCGCGATGACCAGATTAAAGATCAGAGTGTTGAAGGTGAACATCACGCCGATCAGTACGATGATGCCCACGATCGCAGTAATAACACGTGTTTTCATAGATTGGATCTCCTTTTCACCGGTCGGTGCCGCACCCCTCTGGATTAAGTTTGGCTCCGGCAAAGCCGCCGGGCCGTCCGGTCCCTGCACCGTGTGCAGGAGGTCTTGGGTTTTACAGTCCGCCAAACCGGCGGGAACGATGATTGAACTCCTCAATAGCAGCGTCCAGATCGCTGCGGGTGAAATCCGGCCACAGAACGTCCATTTCTACCAGTTCCGAGTAAGCTGCCTGCCAGAGCATGAAGTTGGACAGCCGCTTTTCTCCGCTGGGACGCAGGATAAAATCCGGGTCCTTCTGGCCAGCGGTATACATGGCATCGCTGAGCAGCTGTTCCGTGATCTCTTCGGGCTTTATCTCCCCTGCCGCCGCCTTTGCCGCCAGTTGCTGCGCCGCCCGCACGATCTCCGGGCGGCCGCCGTAGTTGATGGCAATGTTCAGGGTCATGCCGGTCTTGACCGAAGAATCTGCTTCCAGCTTGTTCATCAGCTGCTGCAGCTTTTCATCCAGCACCGTGCGGTCGCCCATGAACTTGATGCGGATATTGCGGTTCTTGTAGTCAAAGCCCTTCAGCAGATATTCGCCGAACAGCCGCATGATGGCGTTGACCTCTTCCAGCGGCGCTTCCAGTTCTCGGTGGAAAACGCATAGAAGTACACCGACGAAACGCCCAGCTCATCGCAGTAATCTGCGATATCGCTGAACACCTCTGCGCCTCTTTTGTGCCCGGCAGTGCGGGGCAGGCCGCGGTTCTTTGCCCAGCGGCCGTTGCCGTCCATGATGATGCCGATGGAAAGGCCCTCGGCAAATTCTTTCGGATGCGCCATTGTTTCCTCCCGGCAGCAACGCCGCCTTCAACAAAAAGTGCCGCGCACTCTTCTTCAGCGCACGGCACCTCCAGTTTATTGCATCTGCGCAGATCAG
>ENA-OQAX01000218-OQAX01000218.1-human-gut-metagenome-genome-assembly--contig:-NODE-218-length-13571-cov-1.973594_pt1 | contig 13571 bp, 15 predicted proteins | sample MGYA00242741_ERZ504539 | MGnify/ENA primary metagenome ERZ504539 (study PRJEB26092, sample SAMD00036277) | human gut metagenome | host: Homo sapiens | study: EMG produced TPA metagenomics assembly of... | reverse complement strand
CCATGCCAACATCTGGTCTAGCGAAAAAGCCCACCATTGAAGTCATCCATTCCGGCTCGATAACCTCAGTGTCATTATTTAGGAACAAAAAGATCTCACCAGAAGCGAATGAAGCCCCGTAATTGCAAATTGCGGAATAATTGAATCCTTTACCCGGCCACTTAACTACGCGCACATTATCATGACGCTGTTCAAGCTCATCATAGTAGGTAAAAGTTTGCGGTTCCACGCTATTATTTTCCGCAATAATGATTTCATAGTTGCGTACGTGGTTTTTTCAATCACCGAAGTAAGGCATGCTCTCAACAAGTCGATATGATCTTTGGTTGGAATGACGATGCTCACTTTCGGCTCATCGGTATGCTCATACCGAACGCGATATCGAAACATCGCAGGCAAGCTCTCAACCTTTGCAGGCAGATTCATCCGATCAAAATGCCGCTGGAGCGCAGCTTCCCGCCTCCACCGCATACGGTTGCTCTGTGCATTGGCACTGGTGGAACCAGGATGTTCTCTCCAGTGGTACAGCATATGAGACACATTACGTATATCACGTGCGACTTCCACGCATTTCAGTGTCAGATCGTAGTCCTGCGCCCCAGAAACATCCGCTTCAGACAAGTCGACCCGTTTTAAAGCATGCCACTAACCATAAGCATATGCGTCACATAATTGTAGGAATATAGCAGAATCCTTGTTAAAGGCAGGTTTGAAGACAGGCCACACGTAACGACCGTCCTGGAGCTTGTCTTCATCGCAATACAACAGGTCCACCTGTGGATGTTGCCTGATCTCGTGTGCATACCAATACAACGCATCAGGTTCGATTACATCATCATGATCGATAAACGCGATGTAGTCGCCTTGCGCCACAGCAATACCAACATTGGTATTTTCAGCAATACTCTTGTTTTCCGCCTTGACCACTCGAATACGATCATCGTTATATCGAGCCAGCACATTCTTCACCGTCGTAGAACCTGCAGTACTAACATCAACCACAATAAGTTCAAAATGCGTATAGGTCTGATTCAGCACAGACGACAGCAATTCCTTAAAATACTCTTCAGAAGTATTGAATGCCACACAAATCAAACTCAGCAACGGCTTCTGTTTCCAAGCTCCGCATATCTCCTTCTGAGCACGTGCATCAGCAGGGTTCAGTCGATGCTTCCTGAAGAAAAAAATCATAGCTCGGATCCAGAGAAGCATGGCGCAGCTCCGCCACAGAACCGTCAAGCAGACGCTGAAACTTGGGAGCCAGCATGCAATCCGATGCGGCATCAAGCACATTATTCTCGGCCTGCACTGTTACACAGAACATGCGTGGATTCATATCCATAGCAAACGCGTAGGTCAGCCTACGATGTTTTATGGCAGTATCCTTACCTTCCGAACACATAGAATCTTCCAAGACCACAGGAGTCACTGAAAGGGGTTGCGCACACTCATCAAGCACCTGCACGACGTATGACTCGTTCTCGTTTCCGTGCATCGTGGCGGTACAGCGAACAATAACCTTCCCTTTACCGTCCGGGTAATTCCCGTGACTTCAACATGTGGGTTCCCGGAAATGAGCCGTTCACTAATATCGCGTATGACAGCCGCTTGATCAGGATGCATTTTGTATGTCAGACGGGAACGTATCTTCGACTTCAATGGATCAACTTCAACAGTGAAGTACACCTTTCCCTCATCGTTTCGATCCACAATATCAATAAACAGATTCGTACCGTCAAGCAGTGGAAAAACTATAACCGCATCTCGATTCGAGACACTAGACCACATGTTTTCCACAGCGTCAAGCCAATATAAGTCACACGGAATCACTTGCCCTGAAACCACGGCACGGGCTGTTACCACCAAATCCGCAAAAGAAACATCTTGCAAATCCGAAAATGACAACCTCACGTACCCTTGACCGTCACCTCGGCATAACGAAATGGTTTCAAACGTTCATATTGCCCTTCCCTACGGATTACCATGCATAGCACATCTAGTATTAAGCTAAAACGATAGTACTATTCCCCTAGCAAAGAGAACGTATGCCGCAACTATCCATCGTCATTCCGGCGTTAATAACAGCCGATATCTCCCGGATTGCGTACACAGCGTCACCCATCAACATTTCCGAGACGTTGAAGTAATCATTGTAGATGACTGCAGCACCGATGACACATACGAAGTCGCATCGCAACTTGAGCACGAAGATTCTCGAGTACGACTCATCCAACATGACAAGAATTCGGGAACCTTAGCATCAAGGAAAACAGGAGTGTTGGCTTCACAAGGTCAATTCGTCATGCTCATGGATCAGGATGACGAATTGGCAGATGGGGCACTCCAAAAGCTTATTGACTTCGGCAATGCAAATCCCGCAGATATTTATCATTTCGGAGTGCAGGTTGTGGCCGCAAATAAATCGGCACAGGACGCTGCTGCCGGAATGACGTCTTTCCTCACCCCCTGCGCACGCACTTTGCATGACGCTGACATTTTGAAAGCACAGTTCAACACCGATAACGGGTTCGATTGGCATGTTCACCACAAAATGTACCGAGGCGATTTTGCTCGCACCGCATATTCATATGCGGCAGATCAACGTCTCGTGTTGTCCGACGACCTATATATGAGTTTCATTTTTGGCACTCTTGCCTCAACGTATATTGGTATTCCCGATTCACCTTGGTATCTCTATCATCTTGGTCGCGGAGATACGTTGGGAACGCAGCTTACTGTACAGTCCATCAGCACCATGGCACAGCGTGACGCACAAGCGTTCTCCATGGTCAGCGACTTCGCGAAGCGTGACAATATTCTTCCGCTTCGCAATGATTGGCATGATCGTCTCGACGATGTTCGGAATCGTCTCATTGAGCACGCTATGAACGAGTGGCAAGATAATCTGCCCTCATCAGACAAGTCTGAAGGATTGCAGAACATACTCACTCATTGGCAAGCCGATGCAGTTTGTGGTGAGCTCTACCGTTATATTCGAGATTATGCCTACGCCTATCTGGTAGCAGACAATCGATCTTCCGACGTTGCAATAAACAACCGTAAACTTGCCAATCAGTATTTGCAAAACGTAGAGCTCATCGAATCCGCACATTCCTTGCCTCAGCATTCGACCAACCAGCACTATCTTGATTTACGCACTATCGCAAGACAGCATCTTCTTGATTCGGGAATCATAAATGCCGAAACAAATCAGGATCAATCAACCAGAGCTTCCCGCTTGAAGATTATGTTGAAGAAGCTTTTTTCTTCTCATTAGAGAATGCCTATTAGTTAGACTTTAGAAAGTTTTGGATTCAAGCAAGGAATACAATGCCGAAAATTTCGATTATCATCGCGGCCTATAACGTAGGCGATTACCTCGAGCAATGTCTTGACAGTGTTCTGACACAGACATACGCCGATTTTGAAGCCATTGTAGTAGACGATGCAAGCACTGATAATACGGCTGATATTATCCAGCAGACAGCAGCTAATGATTCTCGTATCACGCTTGTTCAGCACTCTCAGAATCTTGGCTTGCATCTCACACGTAAGACAGGCGTCGAAAAGGCTTCGGGAGAATATGCATTCTTCTTGGACGGAGATGACGATCTCGCACCTAATGCCTGTGAGCAATTCGTCAATGCAATGGAACAGCATCCCGTAGATATCCTTCATTTTGGCATAACCGTCATTGGCGAGAACGGTATTCATGATGATGAGCGCAAAGCCTTTGAGTCATTCAATAACGCACCCACTCCGGATTCAATGGGCAAAGATATAGTTCGAGATATCTTCGATGAAAGTCGCGGACAACGAGTTGATTGGCGAGTCACGCAGCGACTCTTCCGAACCGATTTATTGAAGAAATCCTTCGCATCTATGAGCAGCAGCCGACTTGAACGGGCAGAAGATGGCTACGAATGCCTCGTGATCTCTTCCCTTGCCAGCTCTTACCGCTCCCGAAAAGACTGCCGCGGATATCAGTATCATTACGGACGCGGAGTTACTGGCACCAATCAGATTTCCGCACAGAAATATGGTCTTTTTCTGCGAACAGTTCAAAGCCTGTTTCGATGCAGCACAAATCTATTCCTATAGCCACTCTGAACTCGATCTACAAGATTGTGTGGATGGATATCGTTGGAAAGCCACCGAACTACTTGCCAACGATCTCAATGTCCGTGTTGCAGATGACGAAAAAAAAGACAGCAGTTCAATCCATGATTGCTGTATTTGGTCAAAACATCACCGCTTGCGAAGTATGGCGATTCATACGAGATAATGCATGGAATGCCTTAACAAGTAAGGATAACGCTGAATACATGTCCCGAGTTAATGCATGGCACGATATTTCAAATATTTTCGACTTCACGCAATCAAATTCGGTTGAAGACAATCGTTATCAAAAAATGTCCGGCACAGGGCAGAAGAACTACTTTCCGATCTGGCTTCCGAACAGAATGTGGACAACTACAATAACCAGCGCGTTCGCCTGTTCGTCACCACGCATAAGAATGTGAATCGATTTGAGAGCGATATCATGCAGCCTGTGCAGGTTGGCCTGCACGAAGGCAGCTATCGTTTCCCCTGGGCGTTCCACGATGACGAAGGCGAGAATATCTCTGACCGCAATCCAACGCTATTGCGAACTGACCACCCAATATTGGCGTGGAAGAATGTAGATGCCGATTATTACGGCTTCTGCCATTATCGCCGCTATTTTTGATTTTCTCCGACACTCCTCACAAGGAGAATCCATACGGCGAAATCATGGATGACTACATCGACGCCAGAGCCGCGAAAGAATATGGGCTCGATGATAAAAACATCGAGCAGATAGTTCGCCAATACGATGTCATCACCACCCCGTTTGGAGATCTCACAAAGATCATCGACAAGCATGGTACTCCTCGCGCATTGTGGGAAGCCGCTCCCCTGCTGCACGATGATGATCTGCTCCGCTGTTATCGGATTCTATGCAAGATGTATCCGGATTACAAAGAGGATGCCGATGCTTTCTTCAAGGGCAACAAGGCATGCTTCTGCAATATGTTCATTATGAAGAAGGAGATCTTCTTCGACTATTGCTCTTGGATGTTCCCGATTCTTGAGGAGTTCGATAAGAACACCAACTATAGTGCCTACAGCAAGGAAGCGTTGCGTACTCCGGGGCACCTTTCCGAACGCCTGTTGAACATCTATTTGATGCACCATAAGCGCATCTGCTCTAATTGGAAGTTCAAAGAACTGCAGTGCGTACATTTCACCAATCCGGAACCTGCCGAAGAGCTGAAGCCTCTTGATGTGTTTGACAAGCCGATTGTTCCAGTCGTGTTTGCCGCGGATGATAATTATGTTCCACAGCTCACCACCACGGTTTATTCGGCCATGAAGAATGCTGATCCGACATATTTCTATGATGTTGTGGTTCTACAACGAAACATCGCTTGGGATAAGCAGGAACGACTGCGTGACTTCTTCAAGCAGGTTCCCGAACATGTCATTGCGATTCACCAATGTGGAGCGTGAGCTGTCTGGATACGATCTTTCCACGAATAATGCTCATATCAGCATCGAAACCTACTATCGATTCCTGATCCAGAAGCTATTGCCGTTCTACGACAAGGTGCTGTATTTGGATTCGGATATCGTCATCAATGGCGATATTTCCAAGTTGTACAACACCGACTTGCAAGGCAAGTTGCTCGGTGCGATTCGAGATATCGACTTCCTTGCCAACCTCAACGTCAAGCATGGCAAGCGCATGGGGTATGCCAAGAATGTGCTGAAGATGAAGAATCCTTACGATTACTTCCAAGCTGGCGTTCTCGTGCTCAACACCAAGGCCATGCGCGAGCGCTACACCATCAAGCAGTGGCTTACGTATGCGTCTAACCCTGCGTTCATCTATAACGACCAAGATGTGCTTAACGCACACTGTGAGGGAGAAGTACTGTATTTACCGTGGGAGTGGAATGTGGTTCACGATTGCGGCGGACGTGTCGGCAATCTGTTTGTGCAGGCTCCGAACGACATTTATGACGCCTACATGAAGTCACGCAACAATCCGCAAATCATCCACTACGCCGGCTTTCAGAAGCCGTGGACTGATCCGGATTGCGATTTCGCATCCATTTACTGGCGTTATGCGCGCGAAACACCGTTCTATGAACGCTTGTTGAAGCGCGTGGTGAAAGCCACTGCTCCTTCGAAGCCTGTTGTTGAATCCGTCAAGCCACCTCGTGCTATTGGCGAAGACAATGCCATTCGACGCATTATCGACCCAATCATGCCGATCGGTTCTCGTCGACGTGAACTTTTCAAGGCAGTCGGACGCATAGCACGAAGCCGACACTAATTAACACTGAACAGTAAGCCGGTGAGGGGCATTGATACTGCCTTCACCGGCTTACTGTTCATCCTCAGCTGTTTGTTTGCTCACCAGCCCCGAGCATTCCAAACATAAGCGGCACAATCATGACCATTGGTATGAGATATCTCATACCTTCTATGGTCACGGTAGCCGGTGAAATCCATAAGAACAGGAACGTGGCAACATAAGGTGCCAGCCACGCGCAATGTCGCTTTTTACGACGTATGCACTCATAGAGAACAAACACGAACATCCATGTCGACCATACCGCACGCGAGCATAATAGATTCACTATTGGAGCTCGTGCTATGTGATCATTAATCGTCTCTTGAAGTTTCTGCACTGCATTTTTGAAGCCACCAAAGCATAGTCCTAATTCCACCGAATCAGGTAATGCATAATGATCACTCCCTAAAGCGTACGTCTGCATTACCAAATCACCAGCGTTCGAATCAGTAGGTGAAGGAATGCCTAGCCAAGCCTCCTGCAAAGCGACATATGCTTCAATATATGTTTCCGGATGGGATGCCAGCCCATGGATCCAAGCAATCGCATATTGGCCTAAATATTGATCATTCTGAGAGTCCCAAGAATAACCTTTCACATTGTCCGACGCCCACCATTGGTATCGGTCGGCTACATCATCACCTAGGATTTTGTAGATAGCTTCTAGATCCTGTATCGAAATATCATTTTCATGCTGCTTCACCAGTAACGCGGATTGCTGCAACGGAACGGCAAGCATCTCTTGTTTTCCACCTTCCTGTATACGGAGTGCAGGGAAAACAATTTTCGGCATCAGTACCATAAATACTGATATAACGACAATAAAAACAGCGACAACACGCTTACGAATAATCGCTGATACTGCGAAAAATAAGATAATACAGCATATAAGCACGATGTAGACGCCAGTTTTTTTCGTAAGCCCCATCAAAGCGCAGTCAGTAAAAAACGCCGTAAAAACTGAGGCTGTTTAAGTAATACTCCCTGAGTTCTTACCGCTTCAACAAATATCATGGCAAACCAGATAAAAAACGGCATGAACAATGAATCTTTGACCATCGTCATGGAAAACAGCGCAGTAAACGGGAATACCGCAAAGAAAATCATTTCAGCAAAACAGAATCGCCATCCAGCGCCAATATGACGACAGTAAAGAATCATGACGCAAGAGCTGCAATGGTGACCAGTTCGATAACTATGCACCCTAGATACAACCCTCGATCAGCCGAGCCGAAAAACGCTCCTAATCGCAGAAAAGTACCAAATATCATAGTGTCGAAAACAGGATGGTGATCAGAGAGATAACTACCATCAGTAAAAGTATTCGGCTGGCCATTCCATTGGAGCAGTTGCTGCTCAGTGTCATACCAGATAACGCCCGGATAAGTAACAATCAGATACGGAAGCCAGCACAACACCAACACAACCGCAATTAACGCAAACTGTTTCTTCGACGTCCTAAAAGAGAAGATCTCCCGCAACTTACGCGAAAATGTTTCGATACGTTTCAGGCTCCCGATTCAACCAAGCCAACACGCGCTCTAAAAGCAACACGAAAAGGAAGAAGAGGGTTGCGATTACGAGCGTGCACCAAAGCATACGAGGAGTGCACACCAACTGGTTATACTGTCGGACGGAATCCACAAGCGACGCCAGAAAACCACAGACTATCGCAAAAACGATTAGTAACGCACACTGCTCCGTACTCTTTTGAATCACGGCCACTCCCTCAAGCCTCCGGCGACATCCCAGTACAAAGTCGAAAATAGCTTATCAAACTATGGTCGCCGTTGGCTATACTCTGACCGGCATAACCTTCGATACTGCAGATACCACAGCATATGGAAGGAATTGTGTATAGCCAGCACACAATGAAAGACAGTCGTAGCTTTTCCTTAAAGTAGAAGAGGACGATTAGCAAACATAGGGTGCGAAAGATAGTATGCGACTTTTTTATTCAGATTCCATGTCTCAATGAGGAAAGACACTTCCACTGGTACTGGAGCATATGCCGACCCAGATCCCAGGAATTGATGACATTCAACTGCTCATCATCGACGATGGCTGCTCAGATAAAACCGTTGAAGTAGCCAGAAAGCTTGGCGTTAAGCATTTTGTGCATCATGCCAAGCCAATGGGTCTGGCTCGCGCGTTCCGTGACGGCGTTGACTATGCGCTCAAGCATGGTGCCGATATCGTGGTCAACACCGATGGCGATAACCAATATCCGAGCGAAACCATCGGAGAACTTGTTCAGCCTATCATTCGACATGAAGCCGATATCGTAGTGGGCGATCGCCAGACCGCCACCATCAAGGAATTCAGCTGGTTCAAACGCAAGATGCAGCATTTCGGCTCTTGGGTGGTCAATAAGGCCGCTGGAACCAATATTCCGGATGCGGCAAGCGGCTTCCGTGCCTACTCCAAGAATTCCTTACTCAAGCTCAATATCGTCACCGAATTCAGCTATTGCATGGAAACCATCATCCAAGCCGGCAACAAGCGCATCGCCATTACCTCATATGCAATCACCACCAACCCGAGACGCGCGAATCCCGCCTGTTCAGCAACATTTTCGAACACATGGCCAAATCCGGCGGCGCTATTATTCGCAGCTTCCTGATGTTCAAATCGAACGTCATCTTCAATGGGCTGCCATCATCTTTGGCGTACTTGGATTGATTCCAGTAGTACGTTTTCTAGTGCTTGCCTACATGGGACACACTGCCGGTCATGTGCAATCCTTACTACTAGGCGTCATTCTGCTGATGCTTGCAGCGTTCTGCATTGCCCTGCAAATCATCTCCGAAGTCCAGCGAATTCAACGCAAACTCGTCGAGGATCAGCTTGAAAGAACCAAAGAAATCCTTTATTCCGCTGAATACCAGAAAATCTGGGCTCAGCAAAACGAGTACGGAGAATTCCCTCCAGCCCAGCAACTTAGCTGATTTATTGCAAGGTTCCATACACCCTATAAGGAAACCCAACATTCATGTCTACAGTTCTTGCATTTGGCACCTATAGCGTGAGGAAGCATCCACGAGTCGGCATTCTCATCGACGGGCTACGTAAGAATGGCTGCAACGTCGAAGAAATCAACCAGCCTCTTTTGCTTTCCACAGCACAGCGCGTTGAAATCCTGAAAAAACCATGGAAAGTATTCGGATTCGGCTGGAATTTGCTTCGTCTTTGGAGATTACTCAGCAAACAAGCACATGCATGGACGAAGAAGAATGGCAAGCCGGATGCCGTGCTGGTCGGTTATATGGGGCATTTCGACGTACTACTCGCCCACCATGTATTTAAAGGCGTGCCGATTATTCTCGATCATCTCATTTTTGCAGGAGATACCGCGAAAGATCGTGGCGCTCAGGGACTAAAAGTCAAACTGCTGAAAAGACTCGACCGCATGGCCATCAACGCAGCATCGCTCGTGGTACTGGATACAAAAGAGCATCAGGCCATGCTCGAGCCTGAAGATCAAAGCATGGTGATTCCAGTAGGAGCCCCAGACGAATGGTACCAAACAAACAAATATGACAATACGCGCAACGCTAGTATCGTGTTTATGGACTATATACCCCATTGCAAGGCGTTCCGGTCATAGCCAAAGCAGCACGAATACTTGCTGATCGAGGAATGACCCCACAATTCACGCTCATCGGCAAAGGCCAAGATTATGATGAGGTCCGTTCACTTTGCGAAGGGTTGAATAACGTCGAATTCCGCGAATGGGTCGAGCCGGAAGAACTACCTCAAATAGTGGCATCACATGACATCGCTTTGGGTATTTTTCTCCAACACCCCGAAGGGACTGCACGTGGTTCCCAACAAGGTGTATCAGTCCATGCTGCCGGATGTGCGGTTATCACCAGTGATACACCTCCGCAACGCCGAGCACTAGGCAATGGCGTAGTATATGTGGCTCCGAACAATCCACAAGCATTGGCAGACGCCATAGCGTCTCTTATTTCCTCTCCCAATATTCTTGCGCGCAAACAGAGCGACGCCGCTAAAAACGCACAACGATTCACTAGTGACATCATCACACGCGAACTCTCCCAATGGATTAAAGAACATTAATCACGCTGCAAGGACGGCAATGAACAAGCTAAAAAAAAGTTATGAACTCGCCACTAATCCGTTGGTTTTTCCTCGCCATCGCTTTAGCAGCACTCATATGGGTTATCATCAAAAATTGGAATCCTCTTGTAGCTGCACTTACCACACTATCGTGGCAAATCGCTACGGCTGGATTTCTCCTGGCCGTTGTATACGTCTTTTTCACCCTGTGGTCTTGGCGCGTCATTCTTGCCGATTTGGGATCTCCACTCGATTGGAGCACAGCCACCCAGTTATTTGGCATCAGCCAAATAGGTAAATACATTCCTGGCGGCGTATGGAATATTGTAGCCGCAGCAGAAATCGGCCGAGATCATGACATTCCAGCCCGCCGTTCAGTAACGGCCATGACCGTAGCCGTGCTTATCTCGTTACTTACCGGAACTGGAATCGGTGTCATCACTATACTTGGTACCTCTGTAGCCATTCAGGTACCAACTTGGGCAATCGTACTATTGCTAATCGCGCTAATCGCGTTACTTATGCCCCCTGTCTTGAATCGACTTATCGCATTTGGATTTAAGTTGCTTAAGAGGCCGACACCGGAACGCCAGATATCATTTAAAGGTTTGGGACTGTCCACATTATTAGCGGTCATTGCATGGTGCATTGCCGGCGTACAAGTATGGCTGCTAGCTTATGGCTTCGGCATGGATCTTTCCATTTCCAATATGGCACTTTCCATCGGAGCATACGCATTGGCCTGGGTAGCGGGATTCCTTGTAGTATTCGTGCCTGCAGGAACAGGTGTCAGAGAAGGAGTTCTAGGTCTCCTATTCGCAGGCTCGCTTTCATCTGGAGGCATACTGGCAGTTGTGTTAGTAAGTCGCATACCATACATTCGCAGACCTCGCTTTCGCAGGAGCTGGCGCACTTCTGCGGATGTCAAACAAAGATAACACCTAGTTCTTGTCCTTCAAAATCGGGAAACGCCGTTCAGCTACATCCCAAAGGACATCAAACCAATGACCTTTGTTCCTATCAATAGTCAACTTGAAAAGCAGTGCACGCACCTTGTCTAAAATCAACGTTACAACAAATACAGCTATCCCAATAACAAAAACGATCAGAAGGATGACCGGCGCAGAGTATGTGTCATACCAATTCGAAAGATTGAACCACTGCTGCCATAATATCCCTCGAACATAATAATGCTCTGTAATTAGGTATGTCCCAAACGTCGAGGCCGCACAACTATTGACAATACGACTTTGGAAATGTAGTCGGCAAAATAGCAGGAACAGCCCAAAACTTAGAGCAAGTGAAAGAACCGACCATTCTCTCTCCAAACACAATAAGTACTCATAGATCCTGTCGCTATGACCTACAGTAGCAAATGACACAATTACGTTCCAGAGTAAAATTACTACAATTGAGATTAAAAACATTTTCCATGCAGTGGCAGTTTGAAACGGTCTCATGTACCACTTGTAGTATGCGATTAGCACAAAAACATAGATAAAGCCCATGGAATTAAGGCTGATTTCTAGATTTGAGTTAGGAATCAGCGTCAATACTCCCCATAAAAATCCCATCGCGAGACAACACTGTCCATGGTATTTCTTTCCCAATGCACGTAGTCCACGCACTAGAAATGGAGATAGGAAAAGGAAAATAGCATAACTCGTCGCATACCACCACGTATTGCGAGACAGAGGGAACAATATTTTCCAAAGGGATTCTATGGTTCTTTCCTCGGGTACTTTTATACAGAGTCACAGCACCCAAACATAAACTCCAAAAAAGAAGTTCTCTCTCTAAAATCCATACTTTTCGACAAGATAAACGCAAAGAAGGCGTCTTATCCACGACGAACCATGCGGAAATAATAAAGAACAGCGCAATTCCTACTTTACCTGGAGTGAAATAGAATAATTGCAAAGTTAGTTTTCTTACAGATAGTTCTTGATCCAACACAGGCAGCGCATTATGCATCACCTCGTGGTGAAGCACAATAAGCAGCATCGCGATAATTCGCAGTAATTCAATACCGGACTCACGGTTTTTGAATCGTTTCTTTACACCCATTCAACACCTGTTTCAACTATCGTCGCACCATAAAAGTATCTTTGCCGTCGCCATCCCAATCACCAACAAGAACGGTATCGCTTGTTTTGCCATAACTGAATGCTTCATCAGCGACACCACTGGCAATGGTATTTTTCACATAGAAAGTGTTACCGCGACGCACGGCCAAGGAATCTTTGCCATCACCATCCCAATCACCAACATATACTTGATCATCATCACGACCGTATGTAATCACAGTGTCCGCATTGCCACCAGTCAGTGAATTCTTAAAATAGAACACATTGCCCCGTCGAACAACAAAAGTATCATGTCCGTCACCATTCCAATCGCCAACATAAGTTTGGTCTTCGGAACGACCGTAGATAAACGACTTATCGGCAATTCCACCCTCTAGCGAATTTTTATATATACGTAGACCTCCTACGCACTGCAAATGTGTCTTTGCCATCGACATCCCAATCTCCAGGCAGTACAAGATCTTCGTTCTTCCCGTAACTGAATGCACAATCAGCATTTCCTCCGGTCAACGAATACTTCGTATAAAACATATTTCCACGACGCAAGGTCAGGGAGTCCTTACCGTCTCCATTCCAATCACCTGCGTAGCTTCGTCACCAGCACGACCGTACCCGAACGAAAAATCGCAGCGCCGCCCTTCAAAGAATTAGACATATAATATCCGGTTCCTTCCGGATAATCAGGAACAAACTCCTTATTCCCAAACGCATTCATATCCACATTGCCGCTGATACCGTCCACTTTGCCGGTGCTGGTGTATTGCCATCGCGACTGTTGGTCGGGAATGAGTCGAATCCCATGCGAGCGCCGTACTGCGCCACCCACGTGGTTTTGGCGTAAATGTCGACATGTTTCAGTGGCCCCTGCAGGTAGCTGGTGTACGAGTAGACGCCCAGGTTCTTGTATCCGGCGGACTGTAGTGCGCTGTACCAATTGTTGACGATATTGTTGTACACGTTCGGGTCGGTGGGCGGCTGATGCCCCTCCCAGGTCCACTTTTCCAGGTCGTAGTACACGG
>ENA-OQAX01000217-OQAX01000217.1-human-gut-metagenome-genome-assembly--contig:-NODE-217-length-13577-cov-1.857249_pt1 | contig 13577 bp, 18 predicted proteins | sample MGYA00242741_ERZ504539 | MGnify/ENA primary metagenome ERZ504539 (study PRJEB26092, sample SAMD00036277) | human gut metagenome | host: Homo sapiens | study: EMG produced TPA metagenomics assembly of... | reverse complement strand
GCAAACAATGTAGCAACATATAATAGACAAATAACGACTATAATCCAAAAAGTAACATCCATATACTCCGGAGTAAGTTTGGCAAGCAATCCGGCAGGTCCTGCACAAAAACCGCTCCGACTAATATCATCAGCACAACCGTAAAACCGCGCATCAACTGCTTTGTGGGAAGGCCCAAGTAACGACCGATAATTTCCGGCAAACTCTCGCCATCATGCCGAATGGAAAGCATTCCGGACAAATAATCGTGTACCGCCCCGGCAAAAATGGTACCTAAAACAATCCACAAATAAGACGCCGTACCAAACTTCGCTCCCATTATAGCACCGAAAATAGGTCCTAAGCCGGCTATATTCAAAAATTGAATCATGAAAATCTTCCAAGTAGGAAGTGGAATAAAGTCAACACCATCCGCCATGGTCAGGGCAGGTGTCTTCCTAATCTTGTCAGGACCGAACACACGTTCCACATAACTTCCATACAAAAAGTATCCGCCTACAAGAACCAATAATGCAATAATAAAGGTTATCATATTCTATTTTTGTTTTGTTGGGGCAAAAGTAACGAATTAATTGATTACTTCGTATCTTTGCCCTAAAATTAAAAGTAAATGCGAACATTCTTTATAACTTTATTACTAGTCATAGTGAGTTTCTTATCAGTTTTCTCACAACCTAAATATGAAATCCGTGCCACCTGGCTCACTACGCTTGGAGGAATGGACTGGCCTCGTAACAAGGCAATAAACGCATCAGGCATCCGGCGTCAGCAAAAAGAATTATGTGATATACTGGATCGTCTGAAAGCCGCCAATTTCAATACGGTATTGTTGCAAACCCGTCTGCGCGGAGATATGATTTATCCTTCCGCCATAGAAACTTTCGCCGAATCACTGACAGGTAGCACAGGAGGGAATCCCGGATATGACCCTTTGCTTTCGCCATCGGAGAATGCCACAAACGCGGCATGGAACTACATGCATGGATTGTTACGATCCTGCCGGAAACACCCGTCAAGTACAATTGCAAGGACGTAGCTCCGTAGTACGGAAAAACCGGACTATTTGCAAACTTTATAAAGGTAACTGGTACTTGGACCCGGGAAATCCGGGAACCAAAGAATATCTGTCATGCATCGTAAAAGAAATAACTTCCCGTTATGATATAGACGGCATTCATTTCGATTACATCCGCTACCCCGAGCAAGCCGATAACTTTCCTGACAAGGACACCTACCGGAAATACGGTAAAGGTAAGGAGTTGAAACAATGGCGGCGTGATAATATCACAGATATTGTGCATAGGCTCTATACCGACATCAAGACTATCAAACCCTGGGTGAAAGTCAGCAGTTCCCCTATTGGCAAATACCGAGATACCAACCGATACCCCTCCCGTGGATGGAACGCTTATCATGTAGTTTACCAAGATGCTCAGAAATGGCTAAAAGAAGGTATTCATGATGCATTGTTCCCGATGATGTATTTTCAGGGAAATAATTTCTATCCTTTTGCATTGGATTGGAAAGAGAATTGCGGTAACCGCTGGATAGTACCAGGTTTGGGCATTTATTTCCTCTCTCCCGACGAACAAAATTGGCCGTTGGACGAAATAGTCCGCCAACTTCATTTCACCCGTCAGATAAAACTAAACGGACAAGCCTACTTCCGCAATCGTTTTCTATTGAACAACACCAAAGGCATTTGGGACGAACTCCAAGAGAATTTCTATACCACTCCGGCATTGATTCCCCCAATGACCTGGATGGACAGCATCCCCCCATCCACTCCGGCCATGCCTTCCCTGCAACTGTTGCCGGACGCAAAATGCACATGAGCTGGCAGATTTCCACAGATAACAACGGAGGTCTTGTCACCTATCATCTTTATGCCTCGGATACCTATCCGGTAGATATCACAGATGCCGGAAACTTACTGGAAACCTATCTCACCCATACGGAATACGAATATACCCCTATTTCACCTTGGCGACAAAAACGTATTTTGCCGTAACAGCTGCCGACCGTTTTGGAAACGAAAGTGCTCCCTTGGAACTGAATGCAATTTCAGAAACGGACATACCTTTACTAAATGACGGAGATATTCTCACCCTGCCTGAAATAAAAGAGGCAAAGACAGTGAAAATATTTACTGCTACCGGTGAAGAAATAAAATATTTTGTTTATGCACCCCAAATGTCCATAGCCTCATTACCCGGCGGATTCTATACAGTATATATCTTGAATAATGCAGGAGCACAAACCTTTGTCGGAACAATCGTAAAATAAACACATAGCAAAAAGTAAATTTGGGCAAAGCGTAGCGAAGTACATTCAAAGTGTTATTCTACGTGAAGAAAGGCAGTGCCAAACCCAACGGCAACCTGCCTCTGATGTGTTGTATCACGGTGGACGCGGAAGTTGTAACAAAAATACTCAAAGATATAGGCATACAATGCGGTTTCAAGGTTTGTTTGACCTACCACGTGGCAAGACATTGTGCATTGTCTTTATCGCTCAAATTGAATGGGTTGCAAAGATTGGCTTCTTGATAGGTAACGATTTAGAAACGAGCGAAGTTCTGTATTCTGCCTTGTTAAACCCAAAGAACGCTGACTTCAAATGCAAAGGTAGTGGATTAGTTTGGATTATTATCATTCTTGTCCTTTAATCTTTTGATTTCTTTATCAAAATCACTTTCAAGCAAATCCATTTCGCGTTTGCGATAGATGGCGAATTCCTTTTCTGCCTTTTCAATCGCCTGTTTATGTGAAATACGTCCCTTATCAATCAAAACCTTTCGTTTATGGGCAATAATCTGATTATCCAATGCCTCTATCCAATCTTTCATGGTCATGGGATTCATTTCCAATGCCTGGAACTCGGCAAAGTCCAAGAAACCGGAAACAAGCAGATTCAAACGCTGGAGTTCTATTTCTGACAAATAGTTCTTGGCAATCTTCACATCATCCTTAGTCACATAGTTGCCTTTGAGTTCATCATACCCACAAACGGCTTCTCATTATCCACACGATTGTAGATAAACTTCCGCTGCCGTATTTTCGTGAACGGCATAATGGAGCTTTGTTTTGCACGGTGGCAAAAAAACATCTTTGTCATCTCGTCCCGTGGGTTATAGTCCGTGGCTGTGGCATATATGTCCGTAACCTGTTGATAGAAGTTACGTTCACTACTACGAATATCCCTGATGCGTTGCAGCAACTCACGGAAGTAACGATTACCCCCTTGCTTCAACCGCTCATCATCCATAGCAAATCCCTTTTGGATATATTCATGAAGCCGTTGAGTCGCCCAACGGCGAAAACGGGTTGCAACCTGAGATTGCACACGATAGCCCAAGGCGATAACCATGTCAAGATTGTAATGGTCAATGTTACGTCTCACCTGACGATTGCCTTCCCGACGAACTAACAAGAATTTCTTGTTAGTTGCTTCTGTGAATAATTCTCCGTCTTTATAGATGTTATCTACATGTTGGCTGATATTCTGTTGTGTAGTACAATATATTTCCGCCAACTGATTCTGTGTCAGCCACAAATCTTCATCGGAAAAGCGAACAGACACACGTATTATCTCATTATCGTCTTGATAAAGTATTATTTTGTTATTCTCACTCATGATTAGCGATTGTCTTTTTTTCTTGGAATTTGAATGATAAAGCTATCAGTGATGATACCTCTAAATATATCTTCATTAAGAAATTCTAAAGTACGATTTAGCTCAACAACATTATTGGTCGTAACACTAACTCATTGTTCCCATTAATTTGTGCATTGATTCCATATTTCTTTAAAAGACTTGTTTTTCGTTCGAAACGTCTTTCGCATAAAAAGTAGCAATGTTGTTTGTGCTAGATAATAATTTTATGAGTCGACGAGTTTTTATGTTTGCGATATGTTTTATATTCTCTGCATTTACATCTATACCTTTTATTTCGCCAAATAATTCAATTTCTGTATTTGTGGCTTCTGTAACAAAATCTATTAGCGAAAATATTTGATTTGCAATTGTATAACTTTGAAAGTACAATTTCCCATTTTCATATATTGCATGAATTTTATCTTCTACGATAAAGGCAGAAGTATTCATTTTAGCAAAAATGTTTCCATGCTCATCTTGCAGTTGGCTTCTTGCCATGTCTGTAAGGCTGATATAGTCTTCTTCATTGTATTTGACAACGCTAATATCTGTATTTTGAACGGTAATTTTTTGCCATTGTAATTTGATGCATTGAGTTTCAATCACAAAGATAGCTATAATTTGTGAGGTTGCATTCTTTTTATATGGACTATCTACAAAGATAGGATGCAGTTTTTTTGATAGTAGGCATTATTCCCCGAATAATTTTATTAACTTTATAAATGCAAAGAGTTGTTTGACAGCATAGCACCGCAAATCGCTGATATTCGCACGGTTACTAAATCGTTACCTCTGTTTCTCAAATACTACGCTAAAAGTTTATTCTTCAATCGGTTGTATCAAACTGATGAAAATCTAAAATAAAATGCAAACTGCTTCTTTGGCATGACACATTATGTCGTTGCAGATGCCCGGCTCTCAAAAAGTTTGTCTGCCGGGCATATCCATCTTTGTCGTTAAGTTATAATCTGATAAAACTTTACGTACTGTTATTTTTTATTTCCGCACTGCAATGTTTTTGTTCCGCCACCGCATTATACTGATAATACAACGATATGCAGTTGACAGAAATTTTCTGTATCCCCACAAAGTGTTTTTTTTCGTTTTTCCTTGCGGAAGCCAGCTCGTCAGATGCCGGTTGTCATATTGGATACGTAATCTTGGTATATTTACGGCAGTATCCGTGCAAGAAGAGTGCACCATCTGTACCATCACCCAGATGAACAGGCCCTATCATTCGGGTGAAGAGCCGTTGTCACCTGTGTGAAACTGCCGCTTCACACAGGTGAAGCAATAAAGCCATAAGGCTGTTTTCATGGTAACATACTGCCGGCAAGGTACATCTGTTGGAGTTTTGCCGCTATGGGTATGGTGGGCGCAATGTGGTACATTGACCGGCGATTACCAACGTTTCGGGGCCTTTACAGATATTTTCACACCGGAACATACTGATAATGAAGACGATGAGATGACGGGGGAATTTTATATTTCACGTTAAATTAGGCCGTGTTTTCTTTTATAGTCTTTAAGATCTTTGATATGGATGGGGGGGGTGGTTGTACTATGCGTCTTTCTTTATAACGCTATATTGACAAGGCATTTGTAACATATAAAATAGTGTATGATATTTAATGCCTGTTCGATATACATATTTAAAATTTTACTTGTCTAAAAAAATAAAGAGCATAACAATAAAATCTAAAAACAGGAACGGCAATAATATGGGAACAGAATAAAATCCCTTCTCCTCTTTTTATTTTCATAAAAACTCAAGGCTATAAGCAAAAATAATAACTAATTTTTTGCACATTCAATTAAATTAAAAATATATAACTCATGAGCAAATCAAACGATACATGCAGCGCGGTGTGTCAGCATCCAAGGAAGATGTGCACAACGCCATTAAGAACATTGACAAAGGTATTTTTCCACAAGCTTTTTGTAAAATCATCCCCGATATTCTAGGCGGAGATCCTGAATATTGCAACATATGCACGCTGACGGTGCAGGTACCAAATCATCACTGGCTTATTTGTATTGGAAAGAAACCGGCGATTTAAGCGTATGGAAAGGCATTGCACAAGATGCACTGATTATGAACATCGATGACTTGTTGTGTGTAGGTGCAGTAGATAATATTCTGGTTTCATCAACTATCGGCCGTAATAAGCTACTCGTTCCGGGTGAAGTCATTTCCGCTATCATCAACGGAACGGATGAACTGTTGGCCGAACTTCGCGAAATGGGTGTAGGCGTATACGCTACCGGAGGCGAGACTGCTGATGTAGGTGACTTGGTTCGTACCATCATCGTAGATTCTACCGTAACATGCCGCATGAAACGTACCGATGTCATTAACAATGCCAATATTCGCCCGGGTGACGTCATCATAGGTCTGGCATCTTACGGACAGGCTACTTATGAAAAAGAATACAACGGAGGCATGGGCAGCAACGGACTCACCAGTGCCCGCCACGACGTGTTCGCAAAATACCTGGCCGAGAAGTATCCCGAAAGCTATGACAAGGCAGTACCCGAAGAACTAGTGTACAGTGGCAATTTGAAGCTGACCGATGCTGTGGAAGGAAGTCCGCTGGATGCAGGAAAGCTGGTACTCTCACCTACCCGTACCTATGCTCCGGTAGTGAAGAAATTACTGGATGCGCTCCGACCTGAAATTCACGGAATGGTTCACTGCTCAGGCGGTGCTCAAACCAAAGTCCTGCACTTTGTAGGAAACAATTGCCGTGTAGTAAAGGACAACCTGTTCCCCGTTCCCCCTCTGTTCAAAACCATCAAGGAACAAAGCGGCACCGATTGGGAAGAAATGTACAAAGTATTTAATATGGGCCACCGCCTGGAAGTTTACCTCTCACCCGAACATGCCGAAGAGGTGATCGCCATCAGCAAGTCATTCAATATTGACGCGAAGATCGTGGGACGTATAGAAGAAAGTGACAAGAAGGAGCTAATTATCAAAAGTGAGTTTGGAGAATTCAAATACTGACAAGCAATATTATAATAACGCTTCCAAGCCTGCTACATTGAAAAAAAGATTTTTTTATGGCATAGGAGCAATAATATGCTCACTAGTTACGATTGATACAATACGCGAGTTGTATTTCATCTCTACCGCATGGGGTCATGAAACAACTTGGCATGACATACTATATACAGTAAGAAAAGTACTTGCCATACTTGGGTGGATATTACTCACTTGGTATGTCGCAAATAAATGTTTAGAAAAGAATGGCAGAAAACAATAATACATTACTTGAGAAATTAGACGGGTTAGTGGCTCGCTTTGAGGAAGTTTCCACCCTCATTACAGACCCTAATGTCATAGCTGACCAAAAACGTTATGTCAAGCTCACCAAGGAATACAAGGACTTGAATGACATCATGAAAGCCCGTAGAGAATATATACAATGCCTGAATGGACTGGAAGAGGCCAAACAAATCATGACTAACGAATCCGACCCGGAGATGAAAGAGATGGCACGCGAAGAGGCAAATCTCTGCGAAGTCCGCATCCCAGAACTGGAAGAGGAAATCAAACTGTTACTCGTTCCTGCGGATCCGCAAGATGACCGAAATGCCATTCTGGAGATACGCGGTGGTACGGGGAGGTGATGAAGCCGCCATTTTTGCAGGCGACTTGTTCCGTATGTACTCCAAATACTGCGAGACAAAAGGTTGGAAACTGGAAGTATCCAGCGCCAATGAAGGAGCAGCAGGAGGTTTTAAGGAAATTATCTGCTCCGTAACCGGAGATAAAGTATATGGCACTCTGAAATATGAATCGGGCGTACATCGTGTGCAACGTGTACCAGCCACCGAAACCCAAGGACGTGTACATACTTCAGCCGCATCAGTCGCCGTTTTACCCGAAGCCGAGCCTTTTGATGTGGAAATTAACGAAGGGGAAATCAAATGGGACACTTTCCGAAGCGGTGGTGCCGGCGGACAGAATGTAAATAAGGTGGAATCCGGAGTACGCCTGCGCTACAACTGGAAGAACCCCAACACCGGAATAGTAGAGGAAATCCTGATAGAATGTACCGAAACCCGTGACCAGCCGAAGAATAAAGAACGAGCCCTTTCTCGCCTGCGTACCTTTATATATGATAAAGAACACCAAAAGTACATTGACGACATTGCCAGCAAACGAAAAACAATGGTATCTACCGGAGACCGATCGGCAAAAATACGTACCTACAATTATCCGCAAGGACGTATCACCGACCACCGCATCAACTATACCATTTACAATTTGGCCGCCTTTATGGATGGCGACATTCAAGACTGCATTGACCATTTGACTGTAGCCGAGAATGCCGAACGTTTGAAAGAGAGCGAATTATAATTTAAATATCGTAAACCATAAACTGTAAACATAGCAATGAACAAGCAACAATTATTTGAAAATATCCAAAAGAAAAAATCATTCCTCTGTGTAGGGCTAGATACCGACATAAAGAAAATTCCCAAACATCTGTTAAAAGAAGAAGACCCGATTTTCGCCTTCAATAAAGCTATCATTGACGCTACTGCCCCTTATTGCATCGCCTATAAACCCAATCTGGCCTTTTATGAAAGCATGGGCGTAAAAGGATGGATCGCTTTCGAAAAGACTGTATCCTACATCAAGGAAAACTATCCCGACCAATTCATCATTGCCGATGCAAAACGTGGCGATATTGGAAACACTTCGGCTATGTATGCCCGCACATTCTTTGAAGAGCTGGACATTGACTCAGTCACCGTAGCTCCTTACATGGGTGAAGACAGCGTGACTCCCTTCCTGAGTTACGAAGGCAAATGGGTAATCCTGCTAGCACTTACCAGCAACAAGGGTTCCCACGACTTCCAGCTGACCGAAGACACCAACGGCGAACGCCTTTTCGAAAAAGTATTGCGCAAATCACAAGAATGGGCCAACGATGAAAACATGATGTATGTAGTAGGCGCCACACAAGGACGTGCTTTCGAAGACATCCGTAAAATTGTCCCCAACCACTTCCTGCTTGTACCTGGAATCGGTGCACAAGGAGGTTCTCTAGAGGAAGTCTGCAAATATGGCATGAATAGTACCTGTGGACTTATTGTTAATTCAAGCCGTGCCATTATCTATGCGGATAAAACTGAGAATTTTGCGACTGTAGCAGGACAAGAAGCTCAGAAAGTCCAGGCACAGATGGAGAAAATAATGTGCCAATAAAACAATGTGCTAATATGCAAATTACCAGGTAGATACATAGCGTAGTACATTGGTTTATTAGCATATCAGCACACTGAATAATCATTCCCCATGAGTGACCGAAAAATTATAAATGACCCCGTCTTCGGGTTTATCAACATCCCGAAGGGGTTACTATATGACATTGTATGTCACCCATTGCTGCAACGTCTTACCCGCATCAAGCAACTGGGCCTGTCCTCTGCCGTATATCCGGGAGCACAACATACCCGTTTCCAACACTCATTAGGCGCTTTCCACTTAATGAGCGAAACGATCAAGCACCTTACCGCCAAAGGTAACTTCATCTTTGACAGCGAAGCGGAAGCCGTACAAGCTGCCATCCTGTTACACGACATCGGACACGGTCCCTTCTCCCATGTGCTGGAAAACACATTGGTAGGAGGTGTTTCACATGAAGAAATCTCCTTGATGCTGATGGAACGAATGAACAAGGACATGAAAGGTCAACTCAATCTTGCCATACAGATATTCAAAGATGAATATCCCAAGAAATTCCTGCACCAACTGGTCAGCGGTCAATTGGATATGGATCGTTTGGACTATCTGCGGCGTGACAGTTTCTATACCGGTGTATCCGAAGGCAATATCGGGTCCGCCCGCATCATCAAAATGCTTGATGTAAAAGACGATCACCTGGTAGTAGAATCCAAAGGCATTTACTCCATCGAAAACTTCCTGATGTCCCGCCGCCTGATGTACTGGCAGGTATATCTGCACAAGACCTCCGTTGCCAGTGAAAAAATGCTGGTCAACACTCTGACACGAGCAAAGGAATTAGCCTTACGTGGCGTAGAGCTGTTCGCCTCACCCGCTTTAAGATTCTTTTTATACCATCCTATTGATAAAAAAGAATTTTATAACAGCCCGGATTGTCTTGAAAATTTTATTCAATTAGATGATAATGATATATGGACCGCACTGAAAGTTTGGAGCAATCACAGCGATGTGGTATTGTCCACTCTGAGCCGTGGAATGATTAACAGGAGACTATTCAAAGTAGAGGTGACCTCCTCTTCTATCACAAAAAACGCGAAAAGAAGAAATTCTTTCTAGGATAAGTAAACAACTGAATATCAACAAAAAAGAAGCAAAATACTTCCTATCTATATCCAGTATAGAAAACAATATGTATAAAAAGGAGGATGACAGTATTGAAATCATCTATAAAGATGGAAGCACCCGCGATATAGCCAAGCTTCGGATATGCTCAACATCTCTCTTCTCTCCCGAAAAAGTCAAAAAAATATTATATATGTTACCTGCGTTCCGAAAAACGACGGACATTAAATAATTAGCGAATTGTACGGATATATAAAAAAAAATAACGTAATTTGCATAATTAATGATGTGTTTACACTAACATGTAACACGCAAGTAACAAAACTGAAACAATTTAGAACATAAAGAATTAGACAGTATTATGGAGTTCTCAGCTAAACAAATTGCGGAATACATCCAGGGAATTATTGTTGGCGATGAAAACGCAACTGTGCATACTTTTGCTAAAATAGAGGAAGGCGTGCCGGGAGCGATTTCTTTTCTTTCAAATCCTAAGTATACTCATTACATTTACGATACTCAGTCTACCATTGTGTTGGTAAACAAAGATTTCGTTCCCGAGCAAGAAGTAAAAGCTACCTTAATCAAGGTAGACAACGCCTACGAAAGTCTGGCTAAACTACTGACCCTCTATGAAATGAGCAAACCTAAAAAGACTGGTATAGATCCGCTGGCATACGTTGCCCCCACTGCGAAGTTGGGGAAGGATGTATATATCGCTCCGTTTGCCTGCGTAGGCGATGGTGCTGAGATTGGTGACAACACTTCCCTCCACCCGCACGCTACTGTAGGAAGCCATGCCAAAGTAGGTAATAATTGTACACTTTATCCACATGCCACCATCTATCACGACTGCTTGGTAGGAAACCACTGTACCCTGCATGCAGCTGCGTAATCGGTGCTGATGGATTCGGGTTCGCACCTTCTCCCGAAGGTACGAAAAAATTCCACAAATAGGTATTGCCATCATAGAAGATAATGTGGAGATTGGTGCTAATACCTGCGTAGATCGTGCCACCATGGGCGCCACCATTGTACATAAAGGAGTGAAACTGGATAACCTGATCCAGATAGCACACAATGTGGAAGTAGGAAGCCACACTGTCATGGCATCACAGGTGGGTATTGCCGGTTCCACCAAAGTAGGTGAATGGTGCATGTTTGGCGGACAAGTAGGACTAGCCGGACATATTAAGATAGGTGACAAGGTAGGTATCGGCGCACAAGCAGGCGTTCCCGGTAACGTGAAATCCAACGAGCAAATTCTAGGCACTCCGGCCATCGATGCCAAGAATTTCATGAAATCATCGGCCGTATACAAAAAACTGCCCGAAATTTACACCACACTGAACGCCATGCAGAAAGAAATAGAAGAATTAAAAAAACAACTAAATAAATAAACCCCATGTTGAAACAGAAGACATTAAAAGGCAGTTTTTCTTTAAATGGAAAAGGCCTTCACACCGGAGTAAACTTGACGGTGACATTCAATCCTGCACCGGACAACCACGGGTATAAAATCCAACGAATTGATCTTGAAGGACAACCAATAATTGATGCCGTAGCAGAAAATGTAGGTGATACCACCCGCGGCACTGTGCTGATGAAAAACGGAATAAAAGTAAGTACAGTAGAACATGCTTTGGCAGCTCTTTATGCAGCTGGTATAGACAACTGCCTGATTCAGGTAAGCGGTCCCGAATTCCCTATTCTGGACGGCAGTGCCAAAGCGTATGTAGAAAATATACAGCGTGTAGGAATCGAAGAACAGAATGCTGTCAAGGATTACTATATCATAAAATCAAAATCGAATTCAGGGACGAGGAAACCGGATCTTCCATCATTGTTCTTCCGGACGAAAATTTCAGTGTGAATGCACTGATCTCTTATCAGTCTAAAATACTGTCCAATCAGTTCGCCACACTGGAAGACATGGCTAAATTCCCCACCGAGGTAGCTTCCGCGCGTACCTTTGTATTCGTCCGCGAAATAGAACCATTGCTGGGTGCCGGACTGATTAAGGGAGGCGATCTGGACAACGCCATCGTAATCTACGAAAAAGAGATGAGCCAGGAAAACTACGACAAGCTGGCAGACGTCATGGGGGTTCCCCACATGGACGCCACCAAACTGGGCTACATCAACCATGTTCCCTTGGTATGGGACAACGAACCGGCCCGCCACAAACTGCTGGATATCATCGGCGACCTGGCACTGATAGGCAAACCCATCAAGGGACGCATCATCGCCACCCGTCCGGGGCACACCATCAACAACAAGTTTGCCCGCCAGATACGCAAAGAAATCAAACTTCACGAAATACAGGCTCCGTCCTATAACTGCAACGAAGCTCCCATCATGGATGTCAACCGCATCCGCGAACTGCTTCCGCACCGTTATCCTTTCCAGCTAGTGGACAAAGTCGTTGCCATTGGCGCCAACCACATTGTCGGTGTGAAAAACGTAACCGCCAACGAACCCTTCTTCCAGGGACACTTCCCACAGGAACCTGTCATGCCGGGTGTGCTTCAAGTAGAAGCCATGGCACAATGCGGTGGTCTGCTTGTTCTTAATTCAGTGGACGAACCCGAAAGATACTCCACCTACTTCATGAAAATAGACGGTGTGAAATTCCGCCAGAAAGTAGTACCGGGAGACACTTTATTGTTCCGTGTTGAATTGTTGGCTCCTATCCGCCGGGGCATCTCCACAATGAAGGATATGTGTTTGTAGGCGAGAAAGTAGTCTGCGAAGCCGAGTTTATGGCACAATAGTAAAAAATAAATAACCACTAAAAAACAACATGATTAGTCCATTAGCATATATACATCCCGAAGCAAAAAATTGGTGAGAATGTAGAAATCGGTCCTTTTGTGTTTATCGACAAGAATGTAGTTATCGGTGATAACAACACAATCATGCCTAACGCCAATATACTGTATGGCTCACGCATAGGGAACGGCAACACCATTTTTCCGGGAGCTGTTATAGGCGCTATTCCCCAGGATTTGAAATTCCGCGGTGAAGAAACGACTGCCGAAATAGGTGATAACAACACCATTCGCGAGAATGTAACCATCAATCGTGGTACAGCGGCTAAAGGCAAAACCATAGTGGGCAGTAACAACCTGTTGATGGAAGGGGTACACGTAGCACATGATGCCATCATAGGCAGCGGTTGCATCATAGGCAATGCCACCAAGATGGCAGGTGAAATTATCATTGATGATAACGCCATTATCAGCGGCGCCGTATTGATGCACCAATTCTGCCGGGTAGGCGGTTATGTAATGGTACAGGGCGGTTCACGTTTTCAGCAAGGACATTCCTCCTTATATTATAGCAGGGCGCGAACCCATTGCCTACGCAGGAATCAATATCGTAGGACTCCGCCGCCGCGGATTCTCTAATGAACTAATAGAGAATATACACAACACCTATCGCATTATTTTATCAAAAGTGGCATGAACTTACCGATGCCTTGGAACAAGTACGCAAAAGAAAATACCTATGAGCAAAAGAAAATAGAAATATATTTATTTTCTTTTCATAGAAAAATTCTCAAAAGAGGTATCATCAGATAACAAATTTATTTATA
>ENA-OQAX01000216-OQAX01000216.1-human-gut-metagenome-genome-assembly--contig:-NODE-216-length-13587-cov-2.355869_pt1 | contig 13587 bp, 16 predicted proteins | sample MGYA00242741_ERZ504539 | MGnify/ENA primary metagenome ERZ504539 (study PRJEB26092, sample SAMD00036277) | human gut metagenome | host: Homo sapiens | study: EMG produced TPA metagenomics assembly of... | reverse complement strand
CAAGTGCGCACCCCGCAAGAAGAAGGAGACGGTCTGATCTCGTTCTGTTGATTTGTTAAAATGAAAGCGCCCGCCGGAGGTCCAGCCCTGCCCGGCGGGCGCTTTTGGTTATTCTGGAAGCTGCTTTAAAACAAAGCGGTTTTTATCAAATTCCAGCAAACCTTCGTCCCGCATTTTGCACAGCTCTTTGGAGAGAGCGCTGCGGTCCAGATTGAGGTAGTCGGCCATCTGCTGGCGGTTGAAGGGCACCTCGAACGCCATCCTGCCGCAGCGTGCTGCCTGTGCGGAAAAATAGGTCAGCAGCCGTCCGCGCACAGTCTTGGGCGTTGTGCAGAAGATGCGCTGCGAAAGGCTGAGGTTCTTGCGCATGGACACCGCCAGCAGGCGGCGCAGCAGCTTGTCTTTCAGCGCTGGCTCGATCCGCGCATCGGTAAGGGCGGCAGTGTGCAGGAACAGTATTTCGCAATGTTCGGCCGCAACAGCATCCACCATCAAGGCCTCGCCGCAAAAGGCGTAGGTCTCGGCAAAGGCCTGCCCGGCACCTACGCTGCTCAGGATGCTTTTGGTGCCCCAGAGATCCAGATTTTCAATGTGCACGGAACCACGCAGCACAATGCCGATCTCCCGCACGCAGCTTCCGGCGTGGAAGATGACCTCGTGCTTTGCAAACTGCCGGGTGCGCAGGTGCCCGGCAGCAGCAAGGGTATCCAGCTCGGCTTCTGAAAGATCCTGAAACAGGGGCGACGCGATCTTTTTCATAAAAATCCTCTTTCTGTGGTTATAACAACCGAAAGCATGGTCTGATTATAGTATACTCAGAACATCAAAGCAAGGAGGATTTTTCCATGATCCGCAAAATCATTCATATAGACGAAGAAAAATGCAACGGCTGCGGTGCCTGCGTCACCGCCTGCCACGAGGGTGCCATCGGCCTTGTAAACGGCAAGGCCAAGCTGATGCGGGACGACTACTGCGACGGCTTTGGCGACTGCCTGCCCGGATGCCCCACCGGTGCCATCACCTTTACCGAGCGCGAAGCCGCCGCTTATGACGAGCAGGCTGTGCTGGAAAACAAGCAGAAAAAGGCCGCTGCCGCCCAGCAGCAGGCACAGCCCGCCGCACCGGCGTTCCATGGCTGCCCGGGCAGCATGATGAAACAGTTCCACCGTGAGCAGACCGCACCTGCCGCAGCCGCAGTGCCCATGCAGTCCCAGCTGGCACAGTGGCCTTGCCAGATCAAGCTGGTGCCGGTGAACGCGCCCTACTTTGACGGTGCCAAGCTGCTGATCGCCGCCGACTGCACCGCCTATGCCTACGCCAATATCCACGAGGAGTTCATGAGGGGCCATGTGACCATCATCGGCTGCCCGAAGCTGGATGCTGTGGATTACAGCGAAAAGCTGACCGAGATCATCCGCAGCAATGATATCAAGAGCGTGACCGTGCTGCGCATGGAGGTGCCCTGCTGCGGCGGGCTGGAGCACGCTGCCATCACTGCTCTGAAGAACAGCGGCAAGTTCATCCCGTGGAATGTAGTCACCTTCTCCACCGATGGCCGCATCCTCGACCGGTAAAATGACAGAACGAAAGCCAGAAACGACTGCTGCCGTTTCTGCTTTTGATGTTTGCGGAAAGATCAGCCCGCGTTCTGTACGCTGTTGGCAGCGGTCTGCACGAACTGCAGCACGCTCTGGATGGTATCGCGGATCTGCACCAGCGTCTGGATGTCTTCGTCCTTCATGCGGGATGTGGGCGCAGTGAGCACCACGGTCTGGGCACTCACGGTGCCAGTGAGCTGGATGCTGACCCCGTGTTCCGGGATGGTGAGCAGGATGTGCACCGGGATGGCATCCGCAAAGAACCTGCTCTTTCCAGCCCGATAACAAGTACCGGTGCATTGGCGCGGGCATCACCGGTATCCAGCTGAAAATAAAGGTAGCCGTCCTTTGCGTTTTCCGGCTGTACGCGCTGCAGCTTTTCTGCGGCAGCTCAAACTCGGTCATGTCCTGCAGGCTGGTGGCTGTGGTGTCCACACCCAGCAGGCTTGCCAGCTGGGCCTGCGAGATATAACTGCCAAGGCTCCAGTCCGGCAGCAGAAGGCTCGCCAGCGGGTAGCTGCCGGTGATGGAAGAGCGGATATTTTTTGTACAGCTGCCCGACATCGTATAAGGTCTCGCTGCTGCTGATATACACCCGGGTGAGCGGGCCTGCCGGGATAACGGCATCCGGGGCCGAGATGCTCAGCTGCAGTGCGTCCGGCGCATACAGGCCGTTGACGGTGCCCTTGGTGGAGCCTGTCTTTTGCAGGATGGTGTAAAGGGCAGGGGAATCGGCTGTGGATGTGATCTCATAATCAAAGGTAAAGGCCGCGCCTGCCTGCAGCGCTTTCACCCGCGGGCTACCAGACTGTACCCGGTTACAGCGGCCACGACTGCAAGCAGTACAAGAATGAGCACTGCAATCAGGACCACATAGCCCGCGCCGTGCTTTTTTTCGTTTGGAAGATGCCATAAAAAAAAATCCTCCCTCAGATGTTTTATTCAGCATAGCGGAACAGCGGACAAAAGTCAAGGCGGAACAGAGAAGCGCTGGAAAAACAAAAAAATCCGAACTGTAAGGTTTCGGATTTCTGGCGGAAAGATGGGGATTCGAACCCCAGAACGCTTTGACACGTTACACGATTTCCAGTCGTGCGCCTTAGACCAACTCAGCCATCTTTCCATATTCGGTTCTGCGTTTTGGGCCGTGGCCCTCAGCGCTCCACTATAATACCTGAAAGAAGCACTTTTGTCAAGGATTTTTTTGAAAAAAAAATTGTATTTTTTCAAAAAGCACGTGCCTGCGTTTCTGGCCTCCGAACTTTGCACTGAAAACTGTGCAAAACCCTTGACGACGGCTGAAAACCGGGCTATGATGGGGGCAGAGAGTACTGCGGAGAGAGTTTGCCCTGCAGAAAAGGAATAAAAGGAGGATATTTTATTATGACTTATCCTGAAGTGCTGGCTAATGCGCGCGAGTGCATCGGAAAATACTGCAAGGCCTGCCCGGTGTGCAACGGCGTGGCCTGCAAAAACCAGATCCCCGGCCCCGGTGCCAAGGGCGTGGGCGATACGGCCATCCGCAATTATAATAAGTGGGCCGAGATCCGCGTGAACATGGACACCCTGTGCGAGGGAGGCACCCCGGACACCCATATTGAGCTGTTTGGCAAGAGCTTCAAGTACCCGTTCTTTGCAGGCCCGGTGGGTGCTGTGAACCTGCACTACTCCGAAGCCTATACCGATATGACCTATAATGATGTGTTGGTGCGCGCCTGTGCAGAGAACGGCATCGCTGCCTTTACCGGCGACGGCACCAACCCCACCGTTATGGAGATGGCCACCAAGGCCATTGGCGCAGCAAACGGCTGCGGCGTGCCCACCATCAAGCCCTGGAACATTGATACCATTAAGGAAAAGATGGCCGAGGCCAAGGCCAGTGGCTGCTTTGCCGTGGCCATGGATGTGGATGCAGCCGGTCTGCCCTTCCTGAAGAACATGACTCCGCCCGCAGGCAGCAAGAGCGTGGCAGAGCTTGCCGAGATCGTCAAGCTGGCCGAGCGCCCCTTCATCGTCAAGGGCGTTATGACCGTTAAGGGCGCACTGAAGGCAAAGGAAGCCGGCGCGGCTGCTATCGTGGTGTCCAACCACGGAGGCCGCGTGCTGGATCAGTGCCCGGCCACTGCCGAGGTGCTGCCGGAGATCGCAGCAGCCCTCAAGGGCACCGGCGTGAAGATCCTGGTGGACGGCGGCATCCGCACCGGTGTGGATGTGTTCAAAGCACTGGCACTGGGTGCAGACGGCGTGCTGATCTGCCGCCCGTTCGTCACGGCTGTGTATGGCGGCGGCGAGGAAGGCGTGAAGTGCTACATTGATAGCTGGCCGGTGAGCTGGCCGACACCATGCAGATGTGCGGTGCGCATTCTCTGGCCGAAATCACCCCGGATATGGTGCGGGTATAAGAAAAAGAGTGAATAGAAAAGCGGTCTGTGCCTTTACGGTGCGGGCCGCTTTTTCATCCTTGCAGCTGCGTGCCGGGGTAGTAGTGTGCCAGAATATCGGCATAGCTTTTGCCCTGCTCCGCCATGGCCTTTGTGCCCCACTGGCTCAGGCCCACGCCGTGGCCGTAACCCCGGGTGGTAAAGCTGAAATTCCCGCTCTGGTACTGTACCGTAAAGCTTGTGCTGCGCAGGCCCAGCGCCCGGCGCAGGGTCGTGCCGGAAACGGTCTGCCCGCAGACCGTGACGGTTTTTGTGTATCCGGCGCTGGTCAGCGCTGCCGGGCCGAACCAGCCTTCCGGCGCGGCGAGGTCGGCAGAAATGCCAAGGCCTGCAAGGGCCTGCTGCACCTGCTCTGCGGAAAAGGTGACGGTGTATTCGTAGTTGTCAGCGGAACGGTCGGTGCTGCTGTCCACTGAAATGAGGTAGGGCAGGGCGGAACCCCATACATTTTCACTGGCCTCGGTCTGCCCATTGGAAATGGCAAAGTAGCTGGCACAGGCAGGAGCATTCTCATAATAAAGTATCTCATCCAAGACCTCGTCCATAAGGGCGGAGAGGCGGGCGTAATTCTGCTCGTAGGCGGTGCCCCAGTAGCTGCGCAGCACTGGCTCGGTCAGGCAGCCCTGCCGCCGGGCTGGGTCGGCAGTGAGCCAAGCGCCGCTTTGCAGGGTGGTGTGGTCCCGGCAGTAGAGCGCATAGCTGTGGGCGGCAACGGCCTGTGCCTTGAGCGCTTCGTCCGGCCAGCTCACCGGCATCTCGGCGGCGACAGCACCCAGAACGTATTCCTGACGGGAAAGCTCCAGCACCTGTCCGGTGCCTGATCCTCCACCAGAAAGGTCTCGGCATCCGCAGAAGGCACGGCACTTGGCGGCTGCGCAGATGCTGCAGGCGAAGATACGGCAGAAGATGCGGGCTCTGCCCCGCTGAGCACGGCGCGTGTGACCCGGTAGGCAGCCAGCGGCAGAATGCTGCCCAGCACCAGCAGGACCGCAAAGATTGGCAGAAAAAACTTTTTCATAGTCCCAAACCCTCCGACAGCGGTGTTTTTTTAATCAGAATACCGGATATACCCTGAAAAAAGATGCGAAACAGGGAAAAAGCCTTTTGTGGTGCAAGCGCAAAAAAGCACCAAACCGGCTTTTTGTGCGCTGAACGGTGAAGTTAATGCTTGAATTTACTCGTCAAAAGCGATAATATAGAATTATACCCATCATTGAGGGTGGGCGAGAAAGTATATAAATAGGATGAAAGGAGAATTCCCCTTATGAATTTTGCACATTCGGAGGTGGCAACGCTGGACCCGAACACGATGCGGACTTTGTGTGAGGAATATGTTGCCAACAACTACATCGATCCGGAGACGAGCGAACGTCTGGGGGTCAAGCGCGGCCTGCGCAACCCGGATGGCACCGGTGTGTTGGCCGGCCTGACCAACGTCTGCGACGTTGTGGGCTATAAAAAGGATCAGGAAGGCCATGTGATCCCCACTCCTGGCAAGCTGATCTACCGCGGTGTGAACATCAACGAGATCGTGGACGAGGCCTACCGCAATGACCGCTTTGTGTTTGAAGAGGTGATCTGGCTGCTGCTGTTCGGCAGTCTGCCCAACCGGGAGCAGCTGGACGATTTCTGTGAGATCCTGGCAGAGCACCGCGCCCTGCCGGAAGGCTTCATGGACACCATGAACGCCCCCTCGCCCAATATCATGAATAAGCTGCAGCGCTGCGTGCTGGGCCTTTACTCTTATGATGAGCACGCCGAGGATCTGAGTCTGGAGAACATCCTGAGCCAGAGTATCAATCTGATCGCCAGCATGCCCACCATGATGGTGAACGCTTACCAGATGAAGCGCCGCTACTACGATAAGCAGAGCATGTTCTTCCACCTGCCCAAGCCCGGCCAGAGCACGGCAGAGCACATCCTCAGCACCTACCGTCCGGACCAGAAGTTCACCCACGAGGAAGCAAAGCTGCTGGATATGTGCCTGCTGGTGCACGCCGACCACGGCGGCGGCAACTGCTCCACCTTTACCACCCGTGTGCTGTCCTCCTCCGGCACCGATACCTACTCCGCAATCGCGGCGGCCATCGGTGCACTGAAGGGCCCCAAGCACGGCGGTGCCAACCTGATGGTGAACCGTCAGCTGAAGGATATCCTCAAGCATGTGGAAAACCCCGAGGACGACGATGAGGTGCGCGAGTATCTGCGCCGCATCCTGCGCAAGCAGGCGGGCGATGGCTCCGGCCTGATCTACGGCATGGGCCACGCGGTGTACACCATCAGCGACCCTCGTGAGGTGATCCTGAAGCAGCGCGCCCGCCCATCTGCCTACGACAAAGGCTTTGAGGAAGAGTATAATAATGCTGTGCAGCATCGAACGGCTGGCCCCCGGCATCTTTGCCGAGGAAAAGGGCAGCACCAAGCCGGTGTGCGCCAACGTGGACCTGTTCAGCGGCCTGATCTACAACATGCTGGGCATCTCTGAGGATATCTACACCCCGCTGTTCGCCATTGCCCGTGTGCCCGGCTGGTGTGCACACCGCGTGGAAGAGGTGGTATTCGCTAACCGTATCATTCGTCCCGCTTACAAGTATCTGGGCGTGCGCCAGAAATATAAGCCGATCGAGGAACGCTGATGAATCCTTCTGTTTTGTTCGTTTTTATCCTGAGCATTCTGCTGGGCGTGCTGCGCGCGGCAGACCTTGCCTTTGGCACCGATGCCGTCACCGGTCTGTGCGTGGTCGGCTCGGTGTGGTGGCGCTATCTGGCACTGGGTATCGTGGTGCTGGCTGCAGTGCTTGTGGGCCGTACACAGCCTTCCCGCTCGGAAGCGGTGCGTAGCCGCAGGCCGCTGGCCGGTATTCTGGCTTTTGTCGGTGCAGTATGTTTTCTGGCCGCAGCGGGTGCACAGATCGCGCTGGGCGCAGCTTCCGGTCTGGGCGGCTTTGTGCGGTGCATTCTGGAATGCCTGTGCTCCGCGTGGCTCAGCACCATGGGCCGCTGCTGGCTCAGCCCCAACGAGTGGAAAAAGCCCTTTGGCGGGCTGTATCTGGCCGTGGCGGGCAGTCTGCTGTTCTACTGGAACGTGCTGCTGCGCTTTATGGAGAACAGCTCCAGCTGGCACCGCGTGACCCCTACAGCGGCGGTGTGGCAGGCGCTTGCGGCACTGGTGTTTTTGGCAGCGCTGGCCCGGGCGCTGCATGTCCCGCAGCCGGGCAATGACAAAACACTGTGCGCAGCCGGGCTTGCCGCATTTGCACTTTGCCTGTGCTGGCAGCTGCCCTATGTACTGGTTTTGATGAGCGGCCTGAGCTGGGCCGCACCGGCTGTCTGGCCGGAGATCTTTGCCGGACTGGGCCTTTGCTGCGTGGGCGGCATTGGCGGAGCGTGCGTTACAGCCTGCTTGAACGGGGAGAGCTGACAAAATGTTGGCACTCTGTTGGCGCAATTGCCGAAAAGCAGGGAATGAAAGGAATTAAAATCGTACAAAAGCAAAAAATGCAGTGAATGTCTTGTTAATTTTTTGGCAGACACTTGAAACTTTCTGCGTTTTGGTCTAAAATAAAGATACCGTGATTTATCCGATTATGGGTAAAATAATTAGGAGGTACTATTAACATGGCTGTTAGAGTTGCTATCAATGGTTTCGGTCGTATTGGTCGTCTGGCTTTCCGTCAGATGTTTGATGCTGAGGGTTACGAGGTCGTCGCAATCAACGACCTGACCAGCCCCAAGATGCTGGCTCACCTGCTGAAGTACGATACTGCTCAGGGTTCTTTCTGCGGCAAGATCGGCGAGGGCAAGCACACCGTCGAGGCTACCGAGGACTCCATCATTGTTGACGGCAAGGAGATCAAGATCTACGCTGTTAAGGACGCAAAGGACGCTCCCTGGGGCGAACTGAACGTTGATGTCGTTCTGGAGTGCACCGGCTTCTACACCAGCAAGGAGAAGAGCATGGCTCACATTCAGGCTGGCGCAAAGAAGGTCGTTATCTCTGCTCCCGCAGGCAACGATCTGAAGACCATTGTCTTCTCCGTCAACGAGAAGACCCCTGACCGCTGAGGATCAGGTCATTTCTGCTGCTTCCTGCACCACCAACTGCCTGGCTCCCATGGCTAACACCCTGAACAAGACCTACCCCATCGTCTCCGGTATCATGACCACTGTTCATGCTTACACCGGCGACCAGATGATCCTGGATGGTCCTCAGCGCAAGGGCGATCTGCGCCGTGCTCGTGCTGGCGCACAGAACATCGTTCCCAACACCACCGGCGCTGCTAAGGCTATCGGCCTGGTCATCCCCGAGCTGAACGGCAAGCTGATCGGTTCTGCTCAGCGTGTGCCTGTTCCCACCGGCTCTACCACCATTCTGGTTGCTGTCGTCAAGGGCAAGGACGTCACCAAGGAGTCCATCAATGCTGCTATGAAGGCTGCTACTTCTGAGTCCTTCGGCTACAACGAGGATCAGATCGTTTCTTCCGATGTCATCGGCATGCGTTACGGCTCTCTGTTCGATGCTACCCAGACCATGGTCGCTAAGATCGACGACGACACCTATCAGGTTCAGGTCGTGTCTTGGTACGACAACGAGAACTCCTACACCTCTCAGATGGTCCGTACCATTAAGTACTTCGCTGAGAACTGCTAATCACAGCTCTACGCTCAAAAAGTGCTTGAGGTGCCGTGCTGAATGACAACTAGTATTGGCTTTGCTGATACGAACATGCTGTGATTGGTACGACAACAGGATAACGAGTTCAATCACCCTTCCTTTTGCGGGTTCCGTGAGAGGAGGGTGTTTTTTGCTGCAAAAAGCAATGGAACGAGTTCCTTTCTAAAATGAATATGTTGCAACAAAAAGACGGAATAAAGTACGGAAATCTTAGCCATGATGCAGGCAATGATACAGCTGCAAAGTATTGTACCCCAGAGGAAAAAATGGTAAAATATTTTTAGTGTCAATAAATACATTTACGAAATTGATATTGATGATTCTGGAAATAAAATGTCAATGAATTGCGGCGTAAATCAGTCAAAAACCTGGGCGTAAATGCGTCCGGGCTTTTTCTGGTGTAAAGGAAACCGGGCCGGAGTTTGGCACGGTATGGGGATGAGATCCCTAAATGGGGAAAGCGACAGGAAAGGGAAAATGAAAGAGAAATTGAGGCTTGCTGTTTTTGGCCACAAAAGGTGGTCGAGAGAGGGCGGCGTGGAGATCGTGGTAAAAGAGCTGTGCACACGGATGGCGCAGCAGGGCTGTCAGGTGACATGCTACAACAGAGCAGGCCATCATGTGAGCGGTGCGGAATATGATGATGCTGGTAAAACGGAGTACGAGGGAATCCGTCAGAAGTCTGTTCCGACCATTGACGCGCGGGGCTAGAGATATAATATGGGCAACCAGAGAAAAGCCTGATTTCATGCGGGTTTACGCGGCGTGACCTTTTTTTACCTCAACTTGTTTCTGTATGCCATGGTGCGTTGCGTTCCGGCGTGATTTCGGGGATTAATGGCTTCTGGCTGCGCTCTATACTTAACCCACCACAGCGAAAGCTGATTTCCAGAAACAGTATCCGCAGTGCAAGCTGGTACGCGCTATGCGCGGAACTGTGTTTGATGTCGCTGTTGATCTTAGAAGCAATTCCGAAACTTATACGCTGCAAGGGAACAGATGGAATACTTGGATGAAAAATATCCGGAATTTTTCGCGACAAGGAAAATATGGGTGGGGCGAAAACGGGAGCATCGTAGGTGTTGATTTGCAGGGCACTGCAATGGAAAAGCAAATCGCTCCGGAAACAATATCGTATTATCATTATTTCTTTGATGGCGAGATCTCGCGAGACTGCTGCTACCAATGCCCTTACGCACAAAGACAGCGTGTGGGCGACATTACGTTGGAGATTATTGGGGCGTTCAGAAATATGATCCGCAGCTTCTGGTGGAACAGAGAGGAACGATCAATAGCAAAGAAGGCGTTTCCTGCCTGCTGATAAACACGGAATGCGGACAACACCTTGTCGAGAAATACGGTGCGAAGATAGAAAGCTATCCGGTCGAATTTTCTAACATTGCTCAGGAGAATACGCAGCTGAACCGGCCAACGAAGCATACCAGACTGAGAAATAAAAATTTTTCAGGAAGTATAAGGCGAGCGGCTATGCTGGTGTGGAAGCAATTTTTTTGAGCGGGGTCAGCGGAACCAGAAGTTCATATGGGGAATGTATGACCGCATTTGCGGAATGTTCTGCCGGAAAACACGGTAAGGCTGCGGCTTTCGGTCAAAATACACACATTTCCGTGCATCAGCGGCAAATGTTTGTTAAACTATTATCTATCTTGCGACCTTGCAATGTGCACGGTTTTTGTTTATAATAGTAGAGTAACGGGGCAAGATCCCCCGAATGCGAGCGAAACTCTAGTTCAGAAATTAAAACTTGAGAGGAGTTTATTACCATGGGTTTAGGTAAGAAGACGATCGACGATCAGAACTACTGCGGCAAGAAGGTGCTTGTCCGTTGCGATTTCAACGTCCCGATGAAGGACGGTGTGATCACCAACGAGAACCGCATCAACGCAGCTCTGCCCACTATCCAGAAGCTGGTCAACGATGGCGCAAAGGTCATCCTGTGCAGCCATCTGGGCAAGCCCAAGAACGGCCCCGAGGCAAAGTTCAGCCTGGCACCCGTTGCTGTGGCTCTGAGCGCAAAGCTGGGCAAGACCGTTGTGTTTGCTGACGACGACAACGTTGTGGGCGAGAACGCAAAGGCTGCTGTTGCTGCCATGAACAACGGCGATGTCGTTCTGCTGCAGAACACCCGTTCCGCAAGGAAGAGACCAAGAACATGCCTGAGTTCAGCGAAGAGCTGGCTTCTCTGGCTGATGCATATGTTGACGATGCATTCGGCAGCTGCCACCGTGCACACTGCTCCACTGCAGGCGTCACCGACTTCATCAAGGATACCGCTGTCGGCTACCTGATGGAGAAGGAGATCAAGTATCTGGGCAACGCTGTGAACGATCCCGTTCGTCCCTTCACCGCTATTCTGGGCGGCGCAAAGGTCGCAGACAAGCTGAATGTTATCTCCAACCTGCTGGAGAAGGTCGATACCCTGATCATCGGCGGCGGCATGGCTTACACCTTCGTCAAGGCTCAGGGCTACGAGGTCGGCAAGAGCCTGTGCGACGATTCCAAGCTGGATTACTGCAAGGAGATGATGGCCAAGGCTCAGGAGAAGGGCGTGAAGCTGCTGCTGCCCGTTGATGCTGTCTGCATCAAGGACTTCCCCGATCCCATCGACGCTCCTGTTGAGACCACGGTTGTTCCTGTCACCGCGATCCCGGCTGACATGGAAGGCTGCGACATCGGCCCCGAGACCATGAAGCTGTTTGCCGATGCTGTCAAGGCATCCAAGACCGTTGTGTGGAACGGCCCCATGGGCGTGTTCGAGAACCCCACTCTGGCAGCTGGCACTCTGGCAGTTGCCAAGGCTATGGCTGAGAGCGATGCTACCACCGTGATCGGCGGCGGCGACAGCGCAGCAGCTGTGCAGCAGATGGGTCTGGGCGACAAGATGACCCACATCTCCACCGGCGGCGGCGCTTCTCTGGAGTATCTGGAGGGCAAGGAGCTGCCCGGCATCGCAGTTATTCAGAACGCATAATCTGATCCCGGCATCATAATGGGTGCGGCGGCTTTAGCGCCGCCGCATCTTTTTGTTTGTGCAGAGCTTTCTGCACGATAGAAGGTAAATAAAGGAGATAGAGTATCATGGATAAGGCAAAGCGTAAGGCTATCATTGCAGGCAACTGGAAGATGAACAAGACTGCCTCCGAGGCTGCTGTTCTGGTGGATGAGCTGGTCCCCGCCGTGCAGGACGCAGGCTGCGAGGTGGTTATCTGCACCCCGTATACCGATCTGGTCACCGCTGTGGAAAAGACCAAGGGCACCAACATCCATGTGGGTGCTGAGAATGTTCACTTCGAGAAGTCCGGCGCTTTCACCGGCGAGATCAGCGCTGACATGCTGGTAGATCTGGGCGTGGAGTACGTCATTGTGGGCCACTCTGAGCGCCGCCAGTACTTCGCCGAGACCGACCAGACCGTGAACAAGCGCGCTCGGGCTGCTCTGAACGCCGGTCTGAAGGTCATCATCTGCGTGGGCGAGAGCCTGCAGCAGCGCGAAGAGGGCGTGACCGAAGAGCTGGTGCGTATGCAGACCAAGATCGCTCTGCGTGATGTGACCGCTGAGCAGATGGCAAATGTCGTGATCGCTTACGAGCCATCTGGGCCATCGGCACCGGCAAGACCGCTACCGCCGATCAGGCTGAGGAAGTCTGCGGCCAGATCCGCAAGGTCATCGGCGAGGTGTACGGTGAGGCTGTGGCTGAGGCTACCACTGTCCAGTACGGCGGCAGCATGAACGCCAAGAACTGCGAAGAGCTGCTGAGCAAGAAGGACGTGGGACGGCGGCCTGATCGGCGGCGCATCCCTGAAGGCTCCTGACTTTGCAGTCATCGTCAACGCAGCCACCAAGGGCTGATCGACGGTTTAAATCAGCTGTTTCAGCGCCCGGCTGCGCCGCATTTCCAGCGCTGTGCCGGGCGCTGATTTGTTAAATTCAAAGGAGATTCAATTTTATGGCAAAGAAACCTGTTCTTCTGTGCACATCATGGATGGGCTTCGGCTGGGTGGCCGGGCGAGACCTACGGCAACGCGTGGTGGCCGCCAAGACCCCCCATCTGGATGCTCTGATGGAAAAGTACCCCATGACCACCATCGAGGCTTCCGGCATGGCAGTCGGCCTGCCCGACGGCCAGATGGGCAACTCCGAGGTTGGCCACACCAACATGGGCGCTGGCCGCATCGTGTACCAGCAGCTGACCCTGATCACCAAGTCCATCAAGGACGGTGAGATGCTCAAGAACCCAGTTCTGGTCAAGAACATGAAGGCTGCCATCGATGCCGGCAAGGCCATCCATCTGATGGGTCTGGTGGGCACCGGCGGTGTGCACAGCCACGCAGACCACTGGTTCGGCGTGCTGGAAATGGCAAAACATCTGGGCGCAAAGAACGTTTACCTGCACTGCATCACCGATGGCCGCGATACCGACCCGCACTCCGGCAAGGGCTTCCTGGCCGACCTGCAGGCCAAGCTGGACGAGCTGGGCATCGGCAAGATCGCCAGCGTCTCCGGCCGTTACTACGCCATGGATCGCGATAACAACTGGATCGTGAAGAGAAGGCATATGCTGCCTTTGTCTACGGCGAGGGCAATCATGCCGCCAACGCTGCCGAGGCCATCGAGACATCCTATGCAGCAGACAAGACCGACGAGTTCGTTCTGCCCTGCGTCACCTGTGAGGGTGGCCGCGTGGAGGATGGCGATACCATCATCTTCATGAACTTCCGCCCCGACCGTGCCCGCCAGATGACCCGCATCTTCTGCGACGATGCGTTCACCGGCTTTGAGCGCCGCGGCGGCCGCAAGCAGGTGAACTATGTCTGCATGGCCGAATATGATGCCACCATGCCCCAACTGTGAG
>ENA-OQAX01000215-OQAX01000215.1-human-gut-metagenome-genome-assembly--contig:-NODE-215-length-13618-cov-1.667853_pt1 | contig 13618 bp, 17 predicted proteins | sample MGYA00242741_ERZ504539 | MGnify/ENA primary metagenome ERZ504539 (study PRJEB26092, sample SAMD00036277) | human gut metagenome | host: Homo sapiens | study: EMG produced TPA metagenomics assembly of... | reverse complement strand
AAAAATATTCTGGTCGTAATTCAGTATGATATGCCGGGTATCATCAATTTCTTCTTTTAAAGGGGAACCTTTTTCACCGGGCATTACTTTCTGATAGAGCAGTCGGAAATTATCAAATACCATTTTGATTTGAATTGATGAGGCAGCGTGACGGTATCTGCCAGTTCAATGGCTCCGTCTCCACATCCGAAAATAAATTTTTTATCGCGTGTATGTACTCCGGCAGCTTGGTTAAAGCTGGTAGACATCAACCCTTGTTCTTTTGTCCAGTTAGAGAATATTTTTTCTTTTGTTTTGAAACGGGTCAACCCTTTTTCTGTACTAATGATCAAATCGTCTTCCAGAGCAGACAGTATGCAATGAATATTATTAGATATCAGAGCTGAATTATTGACATGGTAATTAGTTACTTTTTCTGTATAATTGTTGTAAATCCATATACCGGAACCATGTGTACCAATGAAAGTGATGTTCTTTTTACTTTGATAAATAGTATTTATGCAGCCTAGTTCGGAGTCTAGATTCACCGCTTTGAGCTCTTGATTGACCTTATTGAACTGATACAATCCATTGATAGTTCCTATCCATAAATTGTGGGCGTCCTTATTGGTGATATAGGTGATAGGGAAATCCATTTTATAACAATGCATTTCCTTTGTATCCATATCATAACTTTTTAAATTGTAATATCCTCCGGCCCAAATCAGATTATCCCAATCCTTATAAATACAACGAAATATATTTATCCGGTTTTATGGTGTCATCATTTAATGTCTGGGGAATAAAATATTGTGTGGTCATGTTTTTCTTATCTATTTTTGTACATTCCCGACATATATCCTCCTACTAAAATAATTCCTGGCCGGGATTCACATATAGAGATAAATACATGATTTTGATTAGGTGTGTCATGCTGATAAGTTGATAATAAATTCGTCCATTGTTTGGTGGAAGGACGGTAGCAACATACGCCATTATTGGTCGCATACCAAATATCTCCTTCAGAATCTTCCAATATATAGTTCACTTGGTTATCTATCAGTGAGTTGGGATTGTCGTAAGAGTGCTGTATCCATTTATATCCGGGGATATTTCTCGGAATACACAGTAATTCCTATAGGATAGACTGCCATCCATAATTTTTGATCATCATCAATATAGATATCATTAATGATATTACCGTTCATTTTATTGGAATGGTTGTGGTCGGCATTTAGAAAAATTTGTCAATTCGTAAGTGCCCAAGTTTTAATTTTATATACGCCTGCGCCGTTAGTTGCTATTAACACCTCGTTTTCATTTTTCTTTTACTTGCTATGATAGAGTTGACATTAATGTCTTGTAGTCCGTTGTGTACATCAATCAGTTGGCGGCTATGGATATTGTATAGATAAATACCATCCAGCAAGGTACCTATTACTAGCATTTGGGTTTCCGGATGAAAATAGATGTAGTTCACTATATGAAAATTATCCAGTTCCGGATGCTTGATTGTTTCTAATCGGCCATGATTCAGTTTTGCACAGTAAATCTTGTGGCTGGATGCCAGAAAATATTGGTTGTTCGTAGATTTTGCAATATATGTGATTTCTTCCTTGATAGGACTTTCCAGTTGAATAAGTTCATGGGTATCTATGTCGAAAAGATATTGTTTGTTTTTGGTGCAAGGCAATATATTATTGTCTTTGGAGTCAAGAAATGAAGCGGTGAGTGGCAGCCCGCTGTTGCTTTTGTCCTTACTGGCAAAATCGCAAACTAGTTCAAATTTGTCTTGTAGAGAATTGTATTTGAATAGATGACCGGTTTTTCCTATCTCCCAAACCACTCCTGCCGTATCTATCTGCAAAGTGTTCAAGTTGGGAAAAAAGTTCAGTAGTTTTCCATTGGCTGTTAAGCTATAGTGTGTGTATTGTTTTCCGTTATACCTGTCTATTCCTTCGTGAGTGAGAAACCACATATACCTTTTTTATCTTTTCGTATAGATAGAACTCTACGGCTGCTCAAACCATTCTGAGTATCCAGATACTGGTATAGTTGAGCAACGGCAGGTGTTACCAAAATAACAAAAAGGCATATAAGTAAAAGAATTCTTCTCATATTATTAGGAGGCAAAATCCTTACAAAGTTCGTAATTTCCCTTAACATATCAAAATCTGTTATATACAAAAAAAGCGGTAATCAGTATGACTCACCGCTTTTTTAGTAAATATAACAAATCGTTTTTATTTTTGTTCATCTCAATCCATTTTCTAGCATTGACAAATGCTTCCATCCATGGAGTAATCTGATCGTTCTTTATTCTATCAGCCGGATAATAAGCATTTTGCCATGGGAAACAAAGAGCGTTCCAGATGAGGCATCATGGCCAAATGGCGACCGTCAGGACTGGCCAGACCGGCTACGCTGTAATCTGAACCGTTCGGATTGCGGGATACTCATCGTATGAGTATTTCAATACAACATTGTATTTATCTTCATGATATGGCAGTGAGAATTTACCTTCTCCATGGGCTACCCAGATGCCAAGCTTGCTTCCGCTTAACGAACCGAACATGACGCTTCTATTCATAGGAACAGTAACACCTACAAACTTGGATTCGAATTTATGTGAATCATTGTGCAGCATTTTCGCTTTCTTGGTGAAGTCTGGGTTAATCAGGTTTAATTCTATCATCAGCTGGCAGCCGTTACATACGCCCAATGACAATGTATCTTTGCGTGCATAGAAGTTATCCAATGCAGCTTTGGCTTTGGGATTGAACAAGAAAGCTCCGGCCCATCCTTTGGCAGAACCTAAACGTCCGAATTAGAGAACCCACCGCAGAATACGATGAAATTGATGTCCTCTAATGTCTCACGTCCGCTGACCAGATCGGTCATTGTTACATCCTTCACATCAAATCCTGCCAAATAGAGCATGTAGCCATTTCGCGTTCGCCATTGGTTCCTTTTTCACGGATAATAGCCGCTTTGATACCTGTCGGAGTACGACGGTCGGGGTTAAGGCCGAATTGTGAAAGTTTGCCGGTGAATGATTTGTCGAATACAAATTCCAAAGGTTGTTTCTTGTAGTTCTCTGAAACGTTTTTTTTGGCGCAGCCGTTCATGCTCTGCTTGCGGTCTAGCAAGTAAGAGGTAGAATACCATACATCGCGCAGATAGTCTATGCCGAACTGGTAAGTCGCATCTCCCTTTTCTACCAGGATATGCCGTTCTTCAGTCGGTTTACCTAATTTTACGTAGCCTATGCCTGCGTCTTCCAAGATCTTTTTCACTTCTTCTTTGTGCTTATCTTTTACCTGGATAACAATACCCGGATTTTCGGCGAACAATATCTTGATAATGTCATCTTCCTTAATCTTGTTCAGGCTGATTTCCATACCACCTTCCATATTCGAGAAGCACATTTCAAGCAGTGTAGTAATAAGACCACCGGCAGAAATATCGTGACCGGCCATAATCAGACCTTTATTTACTAATCTTGTACTGCCAGGAATGCGTCACGAAAATATTCAGGATTTTGTACAGTCGGTACATCGTCACCTATTTTATTCAATGATTGTGCAAAAGCAGAACCTCCCAGACGTAACTTGTCAAAACTGAAATCAATATGGTAGATAGTGCTCTTTTCATCATTTACCAATACAGGAGAAACCACTTTCTTCACATCCGAGACTTCGCCACCGGCTGAAACGATGACAGTTCCCGGACTAATGATCTTCTCACCGTTAGGATATTTCTGGGTCATAGATAAAGAATCTTTTCCGGTCGGTACATTGATTTGCAATGAGCAGCAGAAATCGGAAAGGGCTTTTACGGCAGTGTACAGGCGGGCGTCTTCACCTTCCTGTGCGCGGCATGGCCACATCCAGTTGACAGACAAGGAAATGCTGTCCAATCCTTCCGCCATCGGAGCCCATACAATATTAGTCAGTGCTTCGGCTACCGACAAAACAGAGCCTGCGGCCGGATTGGCTAAGGCGGCTTGGGGAGCATGGCCTAGAGAAGTTGCTATACCTTTTTCTCCACGATAGTCGAGAGCTACTACACCACAATCGCTCAGAGGCAACTGAATTTCACCTTGACATTGTTGGCGAGCGATTTTACCGGTTACGGAACGGTCTACTTTATTGGTTAACCAATCTTTGCAAGCAACAGCTTCCAGCTGAAGTACGCGGCGGATATATTCATTTAATTTGGAAGTTTCGTATGAAACATTTTCATAATGGCGTTCTACAGTCTTGTCAACCATGTAGGTCTTCGGAGAAGAACCGAACATTTGATCTACTGCCAGATCGAACGGACGTACCCCATCGGCCTGTTCGAAAGCAAAGCGGGCGTCTCCGGTTGTTTCACCTACAGTATACATCGGCGCACGTTCGCGATCAGCATTTTTTGTACATGTTCAATAGCCGATTCGTCAATCAGCAATCCCATACGTTCCTGAGATTCGTTGGCGATAATTTCTTTGGCAGACAAAGTCTGGTCACCGATAGGTAATTTGTCCATATGAATTAATCCACCGTTTTCTTCTACCAATTCGGATAAACAATTCACGTGGCCGGCCGAACCGTGGTCGTGAATGGAAACAATCGGGTTGTTATCTTCTTCACACAATGCGCGGACTACATTATAGGCACGTTTTTGCATTTCCGCATTGGCACGCTGGACAGCGTTTAGTTCGATTCCCGATGAGTACCGGCCTGTTTCAACAGAAGAAACTGAACCTCCACCCAAGCCGATGCGATAGTTATCACCACCCATTACAACGACTTTGTTTCCTTTTTCGGGATGTCCTTTCAGACAGTCGCGCTGAGTACCGTAACCTACCCCTCCTGCCAGCATAATCACTTTGTCGTATGCATACTTCTCGCCATTTTCCTGGTGCTCGAATGTTAGTACAGAACCACAAATCAGCGGTTGACCGAATTTGTTACCGAAATCGGAAGCACCGTTGGAAGCCTTGATTAAGATCTGTTCCGGAGTCTGGTATAACCATTGGCGGACAGGAAGGATATCTTCCCACTCGCGTCCCTCATCAGTACGGGGATAAGAGGTCATATAAACGGCAGTACCAGCAATGGGCCATGAGCCCTTGCCACCGCCCATACGGTCACGGATCTCACCACCGGTACCGGTAGATGCACCGTTGAATGGTTCTACGGTTGTCGGGAAGTTATGTGTTTCGGCTTTCAGTGAGATAACAGTCTTGATATCTTTGATAATGAAATAATCGGAAGTGGAATGATCGGCCGGAGAGAATTGCTCTACTATCGGTCCTTCGGCAAATGCTACATTATCTTTATAAGCGGAAATAATCTTGTTGGGATTTTCAGCAGTCGTTTTCTTGATCATCTGGAACAAGGAAGACTCCATTTCCTGACCATCAATAATGAATGTTCCGCCGAATATCTTATGGCGGCAATGCTCGGAATTGATCTGCGCGAAGCCGAATACTTCGGAATCGGTTAATTTACGTCCCAAATCTTTTTCAACCTTCAGCAAATAGTCCATTTCCTCACGGGAAAGTGCCAGACCTTCTTTTTCATTGTATTCTTCGAGGTTCTCGATGTGAACAATCGGCTGGGGTTTGATGTTGACTGTGAAAATCTCCTGGTTCAATCCCTTATACATACGTTGCAGCATAGGATCGTACTCGGCGTTTTTCGTCTTTTACAGGGAAATATTCCTCAATGCGTAAAACACCTGTAAGACCCATGTTCTGAGTGATTTCTACAGCATTTGTACTCCAGGGAGTAATCATTTCCCGACGCGGTCCGATGAAGCAACCTTTCAGGTTCTCTTCGTTCTCTACAGTGGCTTCACCATAAAGCCAGCTTAATTTCTGAATATCCTCAGAAGGCAGTTCCTGGCTGACTTCTGTTGCTATTACACTTTTAGTGGGTGTTCTGAAAAATAGAATCATAGCACTTTTATAGTTGTTTTGTTAATTGAAAACTAGTTCTAATATCAAGGGTCTATTAATAAGGTGCAAAGTTATATAAAAGAGGACGGGGTATGAAAGAATTTTGAGTGTAAATATAGGTACTTTCGTAAAAAAGTAGCATCTTTGCAGCATGAATTGGATAGAACAAGTAACCATACTCGATTTATTGGTGAAAGGGCTTATCGTCGGTGTAGTGGTTTCTGCGCCGTTAGGTCCTGTTGGGGTACTTTGTATACAGCGCACACTGAACAAGGGACGATGGTATGGATTTGTTACCGGTCTGGGAGCTGCCCTTAGTGATATAGGCTATGCCTTGATTACAGGTTATGGCATGAGTTTTATGGATGATTTCTTGGCAAAGAACCAAGTTTTGTTACAAATTATCGGCAGTATCATGCTGTTCTTTTTCGGTATTTATACTTTCCGTAGTAATCCTGTCCAGTCTATCCGTCCTGTATCTTCTACCCCGGGCAGTTATCTTCATAATTTTGTTACTGCTTTTTTTGTGACTCTCTCCAACCCCCTCATTATATTCCTGTTTATAGGTTTGTTTGCCCGTTTTTCTTTTGTGATGCCGGGCAGTCCCATAGGCTTTCAACTGGTGGGGTATTTGGCTTATTGTATTGGGGGCTCTTCTCTGGTGGTTCGGAATTACGTATTTTGTCAATAAAGTACGCACCCGTTTTAATTTACGCGGCTTTGGATTTTGAACCGTGTGATTGGTATTGTAGTGATGCTGATTTCAGTCGCAGGTTTCATTTATACTATTTTAGGAAAAACGATGTACTGACAAAGAAACATATCTTGATGTATCATACGTTGGTTTTTGATTTTTAATTATTAATTTTAATTTAAAAGTATGTTCGTTTCCAAGCAGTTGAAAGAAAAGAATATAGCCGAGTATCTTATATATATGTGGCAGATAGAGGATTTAATCCGTGCCAACGGCTGTGATATGGAAAAGATAAAAAGCACCATCATAGCTCCTTATCCGTTAACGGAAGAGCAGAAAGCGGAACTCACCCAGTGGTATATGGATTTGATTGAGATGATGCGTCATGAAGGGATTATGGAAAAAGGCCATTTGCAGATTAATAAAAACATTATAACTTGGCTTACCGACCTTCATTTGCAGTTATTGCGTTCCCCTAAGTTTCCTTATTATAATTCTGCTTATTATAAAGTATTGCCTTATATTGTAGAGTTACGCGCTAAAGGTGCGGATAAAGAGGAGCCTGAACTGGAAACTTGTTTTGAGGCGCTTTATGGTATCTTATTGTTGAAATTGCAAAAGAAAGAAATCAGTGAGGAAACAAGAAAGGCACAAGAAGCAATCTCGACATTGCTGGCTATGTTGTCAAACTACTATATAGAGGATAAAAAAGGAGAATTGGAATTCTAATAAATGAAATAGAAATGAAGAATATATTGGTGACTGGTGCCAACGGTCAATTAGGAAATGAAATGCGTGTGCTATCGGCTGAATACAAGGAATACACTTGTTTTTTTACGGATGTAGCCGAATTGGACATTTGTGATGAGCAGGCGGTGATGACTTTCGTAAAAGAGAATAATATTCATGTCATAGTGAACTGTGCGGCCTATACGGCGGTAGATAAGGCAGAGGATGATATAGAGTTATGCACCAAGCTGAATAAGAACGCAGTGAGCTATCTGGCGAAGGCGGCATGAGCAACTGGGGTGAGTTTATTCAGATATCAACGGATTATGTGTTCGATGGCACGAAACATCTTCCTTATAATGAGGGGGATATTCCTTGTCCCAATTCTGTTTACGGCAAGACCAAGCTGGCCGGTGAAACGAATGCATTGGAGTATTGCAAAAAAACAATGATTATCCGTACCGCATGGCTTTATTCTACTTTTGGGAATAATTTTGTAAAAACGATGATCCGTCTGGGAAAGGAAAAGGAAACTTTGGGTGTGGTCTTTGATCAGATTGGTACACCGACATATGCTCGTGATTTGGCACGTGTCATCTTTACAGCCATTTATAAGGGAGTGGTTCCGGGAGTTTATCATTCAGTAATGAAGGGGTATGCTCCTGGTATGATTTTGCCAAGCTATCCATCGTATTGCCGGTATCACGACCTGTAAGGTTAGTCCCTTGCATACAAATGAATATCCGGCAAAGGCTCCCCGTCCCCATTATTCCGTATTGGACAAGACCAAGGTTAAAACTACTTATAACATTGAGATTCCTCATTGGGAAGAGAGTCTGGAAGCATGTATCAAAGAATTAAATGCATAATAAAATATGAATAGTGAAATAGAAAGAAGACGGACGTTTGCGATTATAGCGCATCCGGATGCCGGTAAGACCTCTCTAACTGAAAAATTGTTACTTTTTGGCGGACAGATACAGGTGGCCGGAGCCGTAAAGAGTAATAAGATAAAGAAGACCGCCACATCCGACTGGATGGACATTGAAAAGCAGCGTGGTATTTCTGTGACCACTTCTGTGATGGAGTTTGATTACAATGATTATAAAATCAATATTCTGGATACTCCGGGCCATCAGGACTTTGCCGAGGATACTTATCGTACTTTGACAGCCGTAGATAGTGTCATTATTGTGGTGGATGGTGCGAAAGGTGTGGAAACGCAGACACGTAAGCTGATGGAAGTATGCCGTATGCGTAATACTCCGGTAATCATATTTGTCAACAAAATGGACCGTGAGGCGAAAGATCCGTTTGATTTGTTGGATGAACTGGAGGAGGAACTCATTATCAATGTACGTCCTCTGACGTGGCCTATTGAAAGCGGTCCCCGTTTCAAAGGTGTGTATAACCTTTATGAACATAAACTGAATCTTTTCCAACCTTCCAAACAGGTGGTAACAGAAAAAGTGGAGGTTGATATCAATACGGAAGAACTAGACAACCAGATCGGTGCTCCTTTGGCTGAAAAATTGCGCGGAGAACTGGAACTGGTTGACGGTGTTTATCCTGAATTCAATGTGGAGGAGTACCTGAAAGGCGAGATGGCTCCTGTATTTTTCGGGTCGGCATTGAATAACTTCGGTGTACAGGAACTGCTGGATACATTTGTGGAAATTGCTCCGAGCCCCCGTCCTACCAAGACAGAAGAACGTGAGGTGGAACCCGATGAACCGAAATTTACCGGATTTGTCTTTAAGATCACAGCTAATATCGATCCTAATCATCGTTCATGTATTGCATTTTGTAAAAATTTGTTCGGGCAAATTTTCCCGTAATACTCCTTATTATCATGTACGTCATGACAAGACGATGCGTTTTTCTTCTCCCACTCAGTTTATGGCACAGCGTAAAACAACAGTAGACGAGGCTTGGGCGGGAGATATCATTGGTTTGCCGGATAACGGAACGTTCAAGATCGGTGATACATTGACTGAAGGTGAGAAACTTCATTTCCGTGGAATTCCCAGTTTTTCGCCCGAGATGTTTAAATACATTGAGAATGCTGACCCTATGAAACAGAAACAATTGGCTAAAGGTATTGACCAGTTGATGGATGAGGGTGTGGCACAGTTATTTATCAATCAGTTTAATGGACGTAAGATTATCGGTACGGTAGGGCAGTTGCAGTTTGAAGTGATCCAGTATCGTCTGGAAAATGAATATAATGCAAAATGCCGATGGGAGCCTATCAGCCTATACAAGGCATGTTGGGTGGAAAGTGATGATCCGGAAGAACTGGAAGCTTTCAAAAAACGTAAATATCAGTATATGGCCAAGGATCGTGAAGGAAGGGATGTATTCTTGGCTGATAGCAATTATGTACTTCAAATGGCACAAATGGACTTCAAGCATATTAAGTTCCATTTTACCAGTGAGTTTTAATTTTTTGTTGGAGGTGGTGTCAAAAATCCCATAAGGGGAGTGGACACACCTCCTTCTTATTTTCACGAAATATTCTTTTTTACTTTATTCCTCTGGCTTTATAAATTTCGTTCTTTAGCGTTTATTAATTTGTTGGAACTTCTCTTCTGCCGCTTTTTTCACATCTTCACCCAATGTAGCAACACGGTCAGGGTGATGTTTTAATGCCAGACGGCGATAGGCTGTACGTACTTCCTCATTGGTGGCGGACGGGTCAATTTCAAGTACTTTGTAAGCTTCTTCCAATGAGTTTCCGCTTAAGTTCAGCATGGATTCCACTTCTTTGGGCGACAGTTCCATGCATTGTGCCACTTCTTTTAATGCTGCTATTTCCTCAGAGCATACGCTCCGTCACTTTTGGCTATGTTTACCAGAAAGTCCAACAATTGCAACCGTTGTTCGTAAGGCAGGTTCGCGGCAATCTGTGCACCACATTCATGGATGGTATTTTTAAATGCCATCGGGTTTTGACGCTCCATCTGTTTGCGCTGTTCAAAAAGATTCAGCAAAATCTGTTCTCCTTGGATGACTGCCTCTTCGCCGAAATTCATTCTTAAGAATTGGCGTACATATTCCATTTCGCTGTGCATGATGCGTCCGTCTGCACGGATGATGTAAAGACGCCATAACCAACATGGAGAATAAAAAGCTATTCCGCTGGCCTTCGTCATAGTTTCCGGCTTCCGCCTGTCCTTTTTTCGTATGTATTGCCAAAAAAGTCCGTTGTTTCCATCCAGCAATGAGCCTAAGGCAAATCCGGCCAAAGCTCCCAGTGGTCCCATAGTCATGAATCCCAGAATACCACCAATCCATTTTCCTGCTCCCATTATTCTTTTAATTTTTTCGTTTTGGATTGCAAAAATAAACAATCTTGGATGAAAAAAGTCTCTTTGCCGCATTTTTTTACTATCTTTACCAGTCAAAATTAAAAATACTATGTTTCAGAAACTTGTAGCAATAGAACCTGTCAGTCTGGTTCTGTCAGCAGAAAAAGCGTTATATTCTTTTGCAGATGAGGTTGTTATGTACTCTGATATTCCGGCGGGGGATAATGAGATTATTGCTCGGATCGGAGATGCGGATGCTGTATTGTTAAGTTATACATCACAAATAAACCGGTATATTTTAGAGAGATGTCCGAATGTCCGGTATATCGGTATGTGTTGTTCACTATACTCTCCCGAAAGTGCGAATGTGGATATCCGTTATGCTAATGAACGCGGTATTACGGTGACAGGTATTCGTGACTATGGTGATGAAGGGGTAATAGAATATGTAGTCAGCGAACTGGTGCGTTGTCTTCATGGATTCGGTCAGAAGCCGTGGGAAGGGATTCCCCGGGAGATTACCGGCTTGAAAGTGGGTATTGTAGGCTTAGGAAAATCTGGTGGTATGATAGCGGATGCAATGAAGTTTTTTGGTGCGGATATAGCTTATTATGCCCGTAGTGAAAAAAAAGAAGCCGGTGCGAAAGGTTATCGTTTTATGCCTTTGAATGAACTTTTGACATGGAGTGAAGTGGTATGCTGTTGCTTGAATAAGAATACGGTTTTGTTGCATGAGGCGGAGTTCAAGGCACTTGGAAATAGGAAGATACTATTTAACACAGGATTGTCACCTGCGTGGGATGAATCTTCGTTTACCCGATGGTTGGAGGAAGATAATCTTTGTTTTTGTGATACATTAGGAGCATTGGGGAGTACGGCATTGCTTACCCATCCGCATGTGCGTTTGTATGCAAGTATCAACCGGCCGTACCCGCCAGGCGTTTGACCGCCTGAGCGAGAAGGTGCTGGCCAATTTGTCAGAATACAATGGGTGAAGTGATATTGAGCAGGGTGTTCACTACAGACCATCCTGCAATCTCTGATGTGGCGCTGTACACTTCTACTACTGCGTGTACTTGTTCATTTTTTGATTTCCACTTTTTTGAGTATCACCTGTAAATCCAGGGGTGGACTGTATGGATACCTGCATATTGTCCGGTCCTACGGAAGCCAATGAGGCTGCGACAGATACATTTACTTTGGTTGGAAAAACATTTATTGCCTCTGTTGCATTGCCGGAAAAGACAATGCGTTTTTCCTGTTGCAGCTCTTCCTTGTAAACCGATGTGCCTTTCAAAGCATCAGGTCCTTTTTCATTGAAAAACGAAGCTGTAGCATTTCCCATCAAAGAGGTGGTTCTTAATACATCAAATCCTCCGATGGCTCCGGATACCAAGTAAACCCGTGTATCGTTTGCCTTGGCTGTTTCTTTGACTTTCTCATAAAAAGAGGTGTCTGCCAAAGCTCCTATGGATAGGGTGATAATGGAAGTTCCGTTTTCCAAGGTAGGTAAGGCCAGTTCTTTCATTGCGGCAGGCGAGGCTGATTCCACCAGATAATCAGGTTTTAACTCCAACAGTTCTTTTTAAAGTGTGACAGGCTGCACACATTTTTCCGTGTTGCCTCATTTTATTCGCAATGTGTTCGGCCTTTGATGCTGTACGCGAATATACGCCTACTAACTCATAGTCGGGCAACATTCCTTTGACAACTGCGTTTGTTATAATTTCAGCAAGTCGTCCACATCCTACTATAACTAATTTATTCATAGAACAAAGATAGTGATTTTCATCATATAAACCTATTTTGTGGAAAATGGAATTTATTGTGATATGTTTCTTACTCTATAGGTATGTCTGTCCGAGCTGTTTTTAGTGTGCTTCTTAATCCCCTGTCTGATACATTAAAAAATTATACTTGTAATTTAAAAATAGTATGAGGAAGATTCGTCCTGATCAAGAATATTTTTTAAGGAATAATATTTACGTTTTATATAACAGACAGCATTATTACCTGACAGAATAAATGAAAAGTGATGGTTCAGAGTCGAATGGAAAAATTTCTTGTAAAACCAATATGATTGCATACTTATTCCTTAATACATGTTTTTTTAGCATATTTTTGATGAATATTGCCCATTAAAATTTGATAAATTTCGCCTTTATGCGAGAATGCGGAAAAGTTTATACTTGTATTGAGAAAAAATGAATGATATACTATTAATAAAATGTTGTATTGTCTATGAGGAATTATTTATTTTAATTCAATATTAGTATGAAAAAACTTACTTAGATGCTTTAATGAGTATTTTTACACCTATTCTTGAAGATGTTTTTATTTTGTGGATAACAACGGGACGATTGATTGGATTCTGTCGAATATATTCCTTTTAGGGTACGTGCTACCTGTAGAGGGGGTGATGATAGGTATCTTTTTCTATCTTTTATTATCTCACGCCATAGAACATAAAAACTCAACTGATGTTCCGTGAAAAGTTTCAAACTTGTTATTAATTTGTTCCATTATACACATAACGCCTTTGGTGGTGTTACGGAATCAATTGGAAGAAAATTGTGGTTGGTAATCTTCCTGAATCTGCTGTTACAAAGTTACAGCAGGCTCTGAAAAATGCCAATCAGGTTATTGATTGCAGCCAGAGTGCTATTTCACTTGGTAAAGCGGATTGGAAAACGATTCCTTCGTGTCTTCTGTGGTAGAGTTTGTAGCTTTATGGCCTATATCATGTCTGTTGTCGGTCTATGCCATCTTTATGCCGATTCGCGTCATATTCAGTTAAAAGTTACTGCCTGTTCTGATTATATCAGTTGCAGGATCAATGAAACCGTGATGACGTAGCTCTTCAGCACCTTTTGAACAAAATGATAGATACACACCTCCTGACGGTTGTATAAATATTATCCTTTCACATTCGGCAAGTTCTTGGGAGTTACGTATCAG
>ENA-OQAX01000214-OQAX01000214.1-human-gut-metagenome-genome-assembly--contig:-NODE-214-length-13641-cov-2.950348_pt1 | contig 13641 bp, 15 predicted proteins | sample MGYA00242741_ERZ504539 | MGnify/ENA primary metagenome ERZ504539 (study PRJEB26092, sample SAMD00036277) | human gut metagenome | host: Homo sapiens | study: EMG produced TPA metagenomics assembly of... | reverse complement strand
ATAATACCAATTGTCGCGAACGAAGTAGCGAAAAACAAAAACATAAAAGGCTATCGCCAAAACGGTAAGGCAACGGACTCTGACTCCGTCAGTTCAAGGTTCGAATCCTTGTAGCCCTGCTACATGAGGCACCTCGGTATGAGGTGCTTTTTTTGTGCTATAAGAGAAACTGAAATTTTTTGGAAGTGAAAGGTAAGATTAAGATGGAAAATTCGGGTAAAAAATATCAGATAGATACAGAAGAAAATAAAATGTTCTTAGGTGAATTGCAGAAAAATCTTTTTAAATTTTGGAAAAGGATTTTTATCACCGGGAGGAAGTGCTTATTTCCTTGGGGATGATGGAACACCATGGAAAGACAGAAACAGAGAAACATGGATCACATGCCGTATGGTCCATGTATATAGTATGGGAATCATGCTTGGGGATAAAGAAGTCCGGCACTGGTCCATGGTGCTGTACATGGATTACTGGAAGAACTGAAAGATCGTGAAAATGGAGGATGGTATCCGGGAATTACACCGGATAATAAATTCCTGCCAGATAAACAGTGTTATGCTCATGCATTTGTTCTTCTGGCTGCTTCTTCTGCTTTGCTGGCAGGAGAAAAAGATGCAGAAACTCTGCTTAAAGATGCATTGGAATTATTTGATAAACGGTTCTGGGATGAAAAACAGGGACTTACTTATGATACCTGGAATACAGAATTTACAGTTCTTGATGATTATCGCGGTCTTAACGCAAATATGCATACAGTAGAAGCGTTTCTGGCAGTAGCAGATGCAATAAAAGAAGAAAAGTACAGAATACGTGCAGGAAGAATTATAGATCATGTTATTGGATGGGCAAGCGCAAATGACTGGAGAATACCTGAACATTTTACAAAGGAATGGAAAGCTGATCTTGATTGCAATAAAGAATGTCCTGCTGATCGTTTTAAACCTTATGGAGCAACACCGGGCCATGGAATTGAGTGGGCCAGATTGATCGTGCAGTGGGCATATTCTTCTTATAAAGATACCCCTGATTCTGCAGAAGTATATTTAAAAGCTGCAGAGAAACTCTACAACAGAGCAGTTGAAGATTCCTGGAATGTGGATGGAAATCCTGGAATTGTGTATACGACTGACTGGGATGGAAAACCTGTTGTTCATGACAGAATGCATTGGACATTGGCAGAGGCAATCAATACATCAGCAGTCTTATGGCATATAACTCATAAGCAGAAATATGCAAAAGATTATGAAGAGTTTATGAGATACCTGGATGATAAGGTATTGGATTATAAAAATGGTTCCTGGTTTCATCAGTTAGATGAAAATAATAATGTGATAGGAACAGTATGGCCGGGAAAATCAGATGTATATCATGCTTTTCAGTCAACCTGGATCCCATATGGAACACCATATATATCAATCGCTTCAGATGTAAAACAGTATATGGAAGTATGCCATCAATAAAGTAAGTGTTTATTTGTACCCGGCGTACAAGATTTCTGTAAAATGCAGCCAGAACCTGATGGAACAAGGTTCTGGCTGCATTTTACTTCAGGATGATAAAAAGAATGATGTGGGTAACTATTTTTTAATCTCCGGCTGGAATTCTTTTACATCTTTGGCAATCTCGCCGCTTAACAGGAGCATGCAGATCTGGTTCGGGATAGCCATCAGTGCGTTGGCGATATCGGAGAAGTTCCATACCAGAGCTCCGGGACCACCGGAAACCATGGCTGTGGCAACACCGACGATATTTCCGGTACCGATGGTGGTTGCCAGTGCGGTTGTCAGTGCGGAAAAAGGGGATACATCTCCCTGTCCGCGGCTCTTGGTGCGGGCTTCCTTGCTGAGTGTGCTTTTCAGTGCATAGCCAAGGTTACGCCATGTAAGAAATCTGGTGCGCACAGTCAGGAAGATACCGGTTCCGACCAACAGGATCAGCATCACCGGTCCCCAGACAAAGTCATCAATTCTGGTAACAATTTCTTTATAAAATACTTCGAAGATTTACAGAGCTGAATATCCGTAGCTGCTGACAATGGCATCGATTTTCTGCTGCCTCTGACACATTGGACATTTTTGTAGATGAATAGGAATGATAGTCCGGTATATCTTTGGTGTTAAAAATAGAATATACAGGGAGAGAAGCCACGCTGTCTACTCTGCTGAATATGGCTGCGATACCTCTGATAGTGCCTCCGTAATACAGAATGCTCTCGATTGCTTTGGACAAAGTAGAGCCTGTGGTAATCGAACCATTGAGGATCAGTACATTTTTTGCCCTTGATCATTGGCTGAAAATTATCACGGAAGATAATCTGTCCGGAATTGCTGGATTCAGGAGTAATCACGTAGATCGTCTGATGAGCATTCAGGGAAAAAATGCCGGCTTTGGTAAGTTCTTCAGAAAGATATGCGCCAATTACTTCCAGTCCGTCCATACAGATAATGGTATCAACAGGAGTAGATACTTCATAATTAGCAGCCAGTTCGTGAGCAATATTCTGTGCCTCGGCAGTTCTGGATTTCATAGTTGTAAGATCCAGATAGTGAGTGATATGTGACTGAGATGTGACGAAATGTCCGGGAATTACCTTCAGCTGAATGCGGCTGTCACCACGGGCGTAGATTTTTGTCATGTTTCCAGATTCATAAGAATACCTCCCTCGTTGAAAAAAAAAAAACGTGTAACTGTTCAGTAGCTTTGCGGTTAGCAGACCATTGAACAGTTATAAATCAGTACATTAATCTTATAAAACATTGTAGCATTGTTTTGCCGAAAAATAAATAATATTGTACAAAATCAATAAAAATTATGCGATATGTATGAAGATTGTTAATAAAATACCAAAAAACATATAACGATGATCCCCTGGTGCGTTGATGGAAGTATTATTTACGAGGGTTGCTATAGATTGGTTGTGAGTTATGGAGAATGGAATAAACAGTGATGGGTGTGGAAATGGGAAACAGAAGAGAATATTCTATAGAAGTAATATATGTGAAATGATATAATGATTTTCAGTCTATTATTGACTGTCAGAAAAAGAGAAAAGATGAGATAAAAAAATGTATACAGCAGAACGAATAGAAGAATTGGATGAAAATAGGAGCCTGATAAAAGTGACAGATTAACAGCCTGATATTTTGACTGCGAAAAGTGAATAATCATAAGAAAATCTTAAGAATTTGTCCCTTTCATATTAAGATGCTTCGATTATTCTAATAGCAGAAACACAAAATAAGAAGCCGGAGTGTCTGTAATGAGAGATTTCAGACAGGCATTTCGGATGATGAGGGAGGTGTGTAAAGTGGCGAATATTCTGGTCTGTGATGATGATAAAGACATTGTAGAGGCAATCAGTATTTATCTGGAGCAGGAAGGCTATACGGTCCTGAAGGCATACGACGGTGTGGAGGCGATTAACGTATTGCGCAGTCAGCCGGTGGATCTGCTGATCATAGATATTATGATGCCGAAGTTGGATGGCATCCGGGCTACTTTGAAGATAAGGGAAGAGAATCCTCTTCCGATCATTATTCTTTCTGCAAAATCAGAAGATGCAGATAAGATCCTTGGATTAAATGTAGGAGCAGATGATTATGTGACAAAACCTTTTAATCCGCTGGAACTGGTGGCGAGGGTGAAATCACAGCTTCGCAGATATACAAGGCTGGGAGCAGCAATACCTGTGGAGAATGCTCATATCTACGAGACAGGAGGTCTGAGTATAAACGATGATCTGAAGGAAGTCAGGGTAGACGGTGATGTGGTAAAGCTGACACCTATTGAGTACAATATCCTGTTTCTTCTGATGAAGAATCAGGGAAGGGTATTTTCTATTAATCAGATTTATGAAAATATCTGGAATGAGGAAGCAGTTGCTGCAGATAATACGGTGGCAGTGCATATCCGGCATATCAGAGAAAAAATTGAGATTAATCCAAGGGAGCCAAGATACCTGAAGGTTGTGTGGGGACTTGGATATAAGGTGGAAAATTTAACCAAATCAAGTAAGTCCCCTGCTTCAATTGCGAAAAGCAATAAGCAGTGGGTGGGGACTTGCTTGTATCAGGAGGTGTGCAAGCACATTCTGATAAACTGTGAAGCAGTTATTTGGTTATGAGCAAGTAGCAAAGCGGATTGCGAATATCCGCTTGACAAAGCAATAAATTAAAATAAAAAAAGGAAAGGGACAAACATTATGAAGGGAAAAGGATACAGAAGCAGTTCTGTCAAGGCAATCTGGATCGTGATCGCGCATCTGGCAGCAGTTGCAGCAGCAGTCTGTGCAGCTATGTTTGTGATGATCTATCAGACTGGAATCCGCCTGGATGACAGAGGCAAAAGTTACACAGAATCAGAAGCATTTGAGAAACAGGTCAGCAACAGAGGATCAGATATTCTGGTCAGTCTGGCAGCGCAGGATGACATTAACTATCTGAAAAATGCTGGTTCATCGGCAGTGATTGATCTGGCAGAATTTGAGGAAAAAGGAAACACCCGTGATTCCATCAGAGACCTTTCTCTGAAAAATACTTCCGGGCTTGCGTACTCTGTAAGTGATCTTCTGGAGTGGGGAAAAGACTGGGAGGCAAACTATTATGAAGGTGTTTATGACGAAGATTCACAGGTCATAAGATGTGAATCTTCTGACGGAACCAGCCACTATTTTTATCGGACTGACTTTAAAAAGATGGTGGCAGATGGAACACTGAAAATTAATTACAATACAGATTTTCTTGAAGAAGATGATTTCGAATCAAAGACCGAGTCCGAGAAACTGGATACCGTAGCAGATGAACTTTATTACAGATATACCTCACAATCAGAGAATATCGGCAACGTTACGGATACCAGAACAAACACAGAATATCCGGGATGTTTTTTCGTAGACTGAGTCAGCTGGACGAGAAATTTGCACCACAGGGAGCTGAGAATATCCTGGATGCGGTAAACAAAAGCACGGAATGGAATGGGAGACTGGAGGATGCATATAAGGAGTTATTCACACTTCTGGACTGCATCCGTGCCATACAGTCAGATGAACAGTTCAATGATTATGAAACATCACTGGCATCCGTCTTTCACAGCGTGGGAGACTATACCGAAGGGAGTACCAACCTCACATATCTTTTCGCAGATAAAAGAAAACACAGACAATCTATACAAAATAAAAAAAAGCGTACAGCAGTTACGCACAGCTGGAGCAGAACCTTGAGACAATATTTAAAGAAAAAGCATATGCAGTTGTTTACCCGGAATTAAGTAAGTGTGTGACAAATATTCCGGATGCAGATCTGCAGGTGTGGAATCATACCATTGATCAGAGTTTTGACACAAAGGATTTTGTGTTTGCAGTTTCGGTTGATACGAAATTTTCTGTGGCAGATTCCATGGCTGATGAGGCAGAGAATTATGAGACATATTCAAAGCTTATGTTTCCGATGCTGGCAGGAGCGGTCTTCGGAAGTGTGCTCTGGCTGATCGGTATGGTGTGGCTGACTGTGACTGCAGGAAGGAAACCGAAGGATGAAGAAATCCATCTGAACGGATTTGACAGATGGTATACAGAAATTGCGGCAGGAACAGTAATCGGTATATGGCTGGCAGGAACGATCATATCGGGAACTTTGATCGCCAACTCATCATTGGGTTACAGTCATGCGGTGGTGACAGTGATTGTTACCTGTCTCATATGTGGAACTTATACAATGGCATGGTTTCTGATCGGATATCTCAGTCTGATAAGAAGAATAAAAGCAGGTACCTTATGGAAAAACAGTCTGATTAGAAAAGTTCTGAAATGGATTGGAAAATGCAGTGGGAAGCTTGTCGATTTTGCCAGAGCTTTTTCCAGAAATACAGCAGAAAAAATAAAAGTTCTGCTTGTGGGAGGAGCATTTTTATTCTTGCAGTTCCTGATCATTGGTTGCGGATTCACAGGCGCAGGAGTATTCCTGATAATATTACTGATTGTAGATGCGGCTGCTGTGATTTTTATCATCAGAAAAGCGGATGGGTTGGATCTTATTATGGATGGTCTGAAGAAAATAAGCGATGGAGAACTGCAATATAAGATCAAAACAGATACACTTACAGGAAAACAGAAGGTGATGGCAGAATATATTAACAATATTGGCAGTGGTCTGGATGCTGCTGTGGAGAACAGCCTGAAAAAGGAAAGAATGCAGACAGAACTGATCACAAATGTTTCTCATGATCTGAAAACACCTCTGACTTCCATTATTAATTATGTAGATCTGATGAAACGGGAAAATCCGACAGATCCGAAAATACAGGAATATCTACGCATCCTGGATGAGAAATCCCAGAGACTGAAGGTGCTCACAGAGGATGTGGTAGAGGCATCCAAGGCAAGCACCGGAAACATTAAGCTGGAGATGAATGATATTGATTTTGTGGAAATGGTGCAGCAGGTGATCGGAGAATTTGAAGAGAAATTCCAGGAGAAGAATCTGACTATGATGGTACATTTCACAGACGAACCGTCCATTATTTACGCAGACGGCCAGAGAATGTGGCGTGTTCTGGAAAACGTATTCGGCAATGTTGTGAAGTACGCAATGGAGGGCACCAGAGTTTACGCAGAGATCAGCAACAGAAATAAAAAGTAACCTTTCCCTGAAAAATATTTCAGCACAGCCTTTGAATATCTCTGCGGATGAACTGACAGAACGGTTTATCAGAGGAGATGTGGCGAGAAATACAGAAGGAAGCGGACTGGGACTCTCTATCGCAAAGAGCCTGACAGAGCTGCAGGGAGGTGAGTTTAAGCTATACCTGGATGGGGATCTGTTTAAGGTAATGATCACATTTGTAGCAAAGAATTACAGTAAATAATATAACGTAGAACAAAGATAAGGCATAGGCCAGTTTATAAAAACTGTTTTATGCCTTATACTTTTGGCTTGTTATAATAATAGAAAAGAAGTATATTAAAAAATCATAGTGACATAAGAAAAGAGGACATAAAAATGAATTACAGTTTTAACAGCAGAGTCAGATACAGTGAGACAGGTGAGAACGGCAAACTGACATTACCGGGTGTTTTGAATTATTTTCAGGATTGCTGTACATTTCATGCGGAGTCGGTCGGGCTTGGAGGAGACGTGCTGAAGGCAAGAGACAGAGCGTGGGTTCTTTCTTCCTGGCAGGTAATTGTGGATGAATATCCTGCTATGGGAACGGAAATCAGGATCACGACAGCACCTTATGATTTCAAAGGATTCATGGGTATGCGTAATTTCACCATAGAAACAATGGATGGGAAGAAGCTTGCCTGGGCGAACTCCAACTGGACACATCTGGCCATCAGTACAGGGATTCCGGTGAGACTGACACCTGCAGATACAGACAATTACATACTCGGCGAAAAGCTGGAAATGGATTATGCACCGAGGAAAATCAACTTCCGGATGACATGACTTCACAGGAATCATTCACAGTGCAGAAGCATCATCTTGACACTAATCATCATGTAAACAACTGTCAGTATATCTGTATGGCAGAAGATTTCCTGCCGGAAGATTTCAAAGTATACCAGATGCGTGCAGAGTATAAGATGCAGGCAAAACTTGGAGATATAATCTGCCCGAAAGCAAAGCAGAAACAGGAAAGGTGATTGTATCGCTTGATGATACAGACGGAAAAGCATACGCAATTATAGAATTTCAGCAAAAATAACGGTAAAAATCTTCTGAACAGGATGAATAGCAGGACAGAATTGACAAAGATATTTCGGAATTGATGTGTGGTTTTGTGAGAGATTTTTTGAATAAATTATTTACAAACAACAAGAAACAATATATAATACATTCATAAACAACAAGAAACAATATATTGTTAAAAACAAACAACATAAAACCACAAAAAGCGGAGGGTATATATATTATGAAAATTCTGGAATCTAAATTTGTACAGGGATTTATCAAAATGGCAAATGACGGTTATCTTCAGGGATGGCATGAGAGAAACGGCGGAAACTTAAGCTATCGTCTGAAACCGGAGGAAGTAGAGATGATCCGTCCCCGTCTGAATACACCTGGAGAATGGATACCGATCGGGGTAGAGGTTCCGGGATTAGCAGGAGAGTTTTTCCTTGTAACGGGAAGCGGTAAATATTTCAGAAATATTATCGTGGATCCGGAAGTATGTCTTGCGATCATTGAACTGGATGAGACAGGAATGAATTACAGAATCCGCTGGGGCCTGGTTGAGGGCGGCAGACCTACCAGTGAGCTTCCGACTCATCTGATGAATCATGAAGTGAAGAAGAAACTGACAAACGGAAAACATCGTGTTATTTATCATGCACATACGACAAATACAATTGCTCTGACATTTGTTCTGCCACTGGATGATAAGATCTTTACAAGAGAGTTATGGGAATCTGCTACAGAGTGTCCGGTTGTATTCCCGGACGGCGTAGGTGTTGTCGGCTGGATGGTACCGGGTGGAAGAGAAATTGCCATAAAAACAGCAGAATTAATGAAGAAATATGATGTTGTTATCTGGGCACATCATGGAATGTTCTGCTCAGGTGAAGATTTTGACCTGACATTTGGTCTGCTCCATACGGTAGAAAAATCTGCAGAGATCCTGGTGAAGATTCTTTCTATGACTCCAAATAAACTTCAGACTATTACACCGGACAATTTCCGTTCACTTGCAAAAGATTTCAAGGTAAGTCTGCCTGAAGAGTTTTTGTATGAGAAACAGTAAAATAATCAACATACAAGTTGGTACATGTACCGTACAAGTGCTATAATACAGATATTAAGAGATTTTCCGGGTGGGATATGCAGAAAAAAGCCGGAACATCTGAAAGCTGTTGTAAAAGAATATCTGAAAAGCAAAAGGAGAGGTACGAATCATGCTGGAGAAATTAAAAGAGGAAGTTTACAAAGCAAACATGGATCTTCCAAAATACGGACTTGTTACATTTACATGGGGAAATGTAAGCGGAATCGACAGAGGATCAGGACTTTTTGTCATCAAACCAAGTGGGGTTGATTATGATCTGCTGACACCGGATGATATGGTTGTTGTAGACCTGAATGGAAATAAGGTAGAAGGAAAATACAATCCATCTTCTGATACAGCAACTCATGTAGAACTGTACAAAGCATTCCCGAATATCGGAGGAGTTGTACATACACATTCTTCATGGGCAACAAGCTGGGCACAGGCCGGAAGAGCAATCCCATGTTATGGAACCACACATGCAGATTATATTTATGGTGAAGTTCCATGTGCACGCTGCCTGGAAGGCAAGGAATTTGAAGAATATGAGAAAAACACAGGACTTCTGATCGTAGACCTGTTTAAGGACAAAGATTATGAAGCAGTACCTGCAGTACTTTGCAAAAACCATGGACCATTTGCATGGGGCAAGGATGCTCATGAAGCAGTACATAATGCAGTTGTTCTTGAGGAAGTTGCCAAGATGGCATCCCGCTGTGAGCTGATCAATCCACAGGTAAAACCTGCACCACAGGATCTGCAGGATAAGCACTACTTCAGAAAACATGGTGCAAATGCATATTATGGACAGGGAAATAAATAATTGCTGATCTGAAAATAAAAGATATGAACTTGTTAAAGATATAAAAAATCTCCCGATAAGAGTAAGCGCTTCTCTTATCCGGGAGATTTTTTGTAGCAGAAGAAACAAGGAAAATTCTTCTGCCATATTGCAGAAAGTCCGGGCAATTTTCTGCAACTTTATCGAAGGAGGAGAACGTTTCAGGGCAGACCGTTAGCATGAATGCAAAGATGTCATGATCCTTGAAAGATAATAACAGCTGAACTTTAATATTGTATGGTTCGTTTAATTTGCAGTAAACGGGACAGCAACATTTTTATTTTGCACCTTAACAATTACATATATTTACCTTATAATGAACTCATAAGAAAATGCAAGAAATTAGGTTGATATACCGGAATAGTAACAGTAAGGATTTCAGACAACCGGAGGAAATGCATATGAAAGAGCAGCAGGAAAAAATAAGAGTATTAGATCCACATATAATACTGATATTATTTATATCAGCGTTTGTATTCGGCATAGGAATGCTGATGATTTTCCTGGAAAGAAAGGAAATAAGAACAGAGGGATATGAATTTATAATTTTTAGTGTGGAAATATTAATGTTGCTGTTAATCTTGTATTATATGAGAACTGTTGTGCTGAGCAGAGAAGGCTGTACGGTATCCTGGCTGTTTTGGAAGAGAAATTATAAATGGGAAGAGCTTGCTGTTATCAGAGAGGATGTCTGGTATACATATGGTAAAGGAGGGAGCATACGTTATCAGGGGATTGTATTTTCCAAATATGCAGTAAATAAGAAGAAAAAGAAATATACTACCAGGATGATCGTTGATGCGTTTCCGCTTTCAGATTGTTTTTACATTACTTTTGATGAACATGGCAATGTTTTTTCTTATAAATTAGAAAAAGGAAAAAAGCAAGTTATTAGAAAAAATGTACGTAAATGTTCGTGAAAAAAATGAAGGAATGGGGAGTGGAGGCAGAAAAAGGAGAGGGAATAAAAGAAGAAGAAAAACAAAGACAATATGATGAAATGATAGAATTGAGGAGGCAACAAAGAAAAAAAATTCAAAGCAAAGGAGCAGACTGTACAAATTTAAAAGAATATCAGCAAGAAGTAATAAAGATCAGAGATTTTTTGCAGATAACCATGGTAATACTTATTACGGTACTGCTTATTTGGACAGGGCTGTCTGCTGAAGAGGGAGAAAGAATTCCAATATTGATTCTTGAGTTTTTGATTGATGCACCATTATTGTTTTTCTCTTCAAAAGTCGTAACATTAAGTAAAGAAGGCTGCAAAAATATCGTATCTGTTTTTCAAAAAAATGTATAAATGGGAAGAACTTGAAATTATACGTGAAGATTATTTTCCAAGTTTCCGAGACAGGAGAAGCAGAGGGATTGTTTTTTTCTAAAAGAAAAAAAGAATAAAAGCGGGATATATATATACAACACGGGAAATTGTAGGATCAGGTCATATTTTAGAGTGTTTTTATATTGTTCTTGATGCAGATGGAAATATACATTTATATAAGCGTCTGGCAGCAAAGGATGGCAAAACAAAACTGAGAAAAGTAGCTGTAAATATTCCCAAAAATTAGCGGAATGGGGAGTAGAAATGGAAAAAATGATGAAATATACAGGAGGAACTTATGATTTATAAGAAGATTGAAATTGCAGTAGACGGATATAAAGAAACTGCAGATTTATACACTTATTTTCTGGATAATTCCATTGAAATGCATATCAACAGAAAGCGTCCGGTAGTTGTGATCTGCCCGGGAGGCGGGTATGCTATGACTTCTGACAGAGAAGCAGAACCGATCGCCATGCAGTATCTGGTAAGGGGATATCATGCAGTGATCCTGCGCTATAGCGTAGAACCTGCCAGATATCCACTGGCACTCTTGCAGCTTGCGAAGTCTGTTGCTTTTTTAAGAAAAAATGCTGCAGAGTTTCATATTGATATGAATAAAATTGTTCTGCAGGGCTTTTCCGCAGGTGGTCATCTGGCAGCAAGTCTTGGCGTTTTTCTGGAAGAAAAGATTTTATTGCACAGACACTTGGGGTAACTTCTGATATGGTGAACCAAATGGTATGATCTTAAGTTATCCGGTGATCACTTCCGGTGAGTTTGCACATACAGGTTCCTTTGAATGCTTGCTTGGAGAGGATTATAATGATCTTGATAAGAGAAAAGAACAGTCTCTGGAATCCAGGTATCTAAAGATACACCAACCACATTCCTGTGGCATACAGTGACAGATGATTGTGTTCCTGTAGAGAATTCTCTGTTGTTCTTCAATGCGTTGCGCAAATTTGAAATTCCGGTAGAAATGCATCTTTATCCGGTTGGCGGACATGGTTTAAGTCTTGCAAACGAAGAGACAAGCCACGAAGACGGGCGGCTGTGTACAGAAAGAGTGCCAGCCTGATGGAACTGGCGTGCAAGTGGATGCAGAATATATAATACACGATAAAGAATCTGTCTGAGTGTATGTGAAATCGAGTTGGAATAAAAATACATTCTGATCTATAGTGAACAGTAACGTAAAATAAGATAATAAAAATATAAGGCGGCATTGTGCCGCCTTTATTATTTATGTTATACTGAAATATAAGCTAATGTCAGAGGAATGATGAAGTATAGTATATTTTTAATTTTTTAAAAGATACTATCACAACAGAAATGGAGATTATATGATTGAGTTAGGAAAAAAACAGAAATTAACAGTAGTAAAGTCCGTAGATTTTTGGTGTATATCTGGGTGAGGATATGCAGGCAGATGCAAAGAACCGTGTCCTTCTTCCGTCCAGACAGGTTCCGGAAGGAACAAAAGAAGGCGACAGCATTGAAGCATTTATCTACAAGGATTCTCAGGATCGTCTTATTGCAACAACAAAAGAACCGAAGCTTCAGGTAGGTCAGACAGCAGTTCTGAAAGTCTCTCAGGTAACAAGGATTGGTGCATTCCTTGACTGGGGACTGGAGAAAGACCTTCTGCTTCCATATCATGAACAGACTCTGAAAGTAAGAGAGGGAGAAGATGTGCTGGTAGCACTCTATATTGACAAGAGCAGTCGTCTCTGCGCAACTATGAAGGTTTATCATTATCTTTCCACCAGAACTCCTTATGTAGTGGGAGATATGGTGAAAGGCCGTGTTTATGAGATCAGCGACAGATTCGGTGTATTTGTGGCAGTTGATGATAAATATTCCGCACTGATCCCTGCAAGAGAAGCCAAGGGAAAATACCGCCCGGGCAAGATTCTGGAGCTGCGTGTCAGCGAAGTAAAAGAAGACGGAAAAATGAATGTCACAGACCGCCAGAAGGCATACCTGCAGATCAATGAGGATGCGGAGAATGTCCTTGAAGTGATCAATGAGTTTGCAGGTGTTCTTCCATTTGATGACAAGGCATCACCGGAAGTAATCCAGAGAGAATTCGGCCTGAGTAAGGGAGCGTTTAAACGTGCTATTGGTCATCTGATGAAAGAAGGCAAAGTAGAGATTAAGGACAAGAGAATCTACGCGAAATAATAACAGTAAAAATATACTGCGATAAAATTGCAGATATTAGAACAGGAGAGAAATAGAGTTGGAGTTTACACATCTTCACGTCCATACAGAATACAGTCTGCTGGATGGTTCCAATAAGATAAAAGAATATGTAGCCCGTGTCAAAGAACTTGGCATGGACAGTGCGGCGATCACAGATCATGGAGTTATGTATGGTGTGATTGATTTTTTATCGTGCAGCAAGAGCCGAGGGAATCAATCCGATTCTGGGATGTGAGGTTTATGTAGCCCCCGGCTCCCGATTTGACCGTGAAGCAGGAAGCGGCGAAGACAGATATTACCACCTGGTTCTTCTGGCAGAGAATAATCAGGGTTATGCAAATCTGATGAAAATTGTGTCCAAGGGTTTCACAGAAGGATTCTATTATAAACCGCGAGTAGATCTTGCGGTATTAAAAGAGTACCATGAAGGGATTATTGCCTTAAGTGCCTGCCTTGCAGGTGAGGTTGCCAGATATCTTCAGAGAGGCATGTATGAGGATGCAAA
>ENA-OQAX01000213-OQAX01000213.1-human-gut-metagenome-genome-assembly--contig:-NODE-213-length-13657-cov-2.649002_pt1 | contig 13657 bp, 13 predicted proteins | sample MGYA00242741_ERZ504539 | MGnify/ENA primary metagenome ERZ504539 (study PRJEB26092, sample SAMD00036277) | human gut metagenome | host: Homo sapiens | study: EMG produced TPA metagenomics assembly of... | reverse complement strand
CCCCGAGGGGGCTGGCATCGCGCAGCGATGACTGGGGGAGTTTTCCTTGCCCCCACCCCCGCCCTGCTGTATAATAAAGAAAACTCTGAAAAGGCGGTGTTTCCGTTTTGCGTTTTCTGCATCTTTCCGACCTGCATCTGGGCAAGCGGGTGTGCGAGTTCTCCATGCTGGACGACCAGCGGTACATTCTGGAACAGATCCTTTCCCTGCTGGATAAACGCCCGTGGACGGTGTGCTGCTGGCGGGCGACCTCTACGATAAGCCCGTTCCCCCTGCCGAAGCCGTGCGCCTGCTGGACTGGTTCCTCACCCAGCTGGCCGAACGCAGGCTGCCGGTGTTCGCCATCAGCGGCAATCACGACTCCGCCGACCGCATCGCCTTTGGCTCTGCCCTGCTGCAAAACAGCCGGGTGTACGTCAGCCCGGTGTTCTCCGGTGCGCCGGTGCCCATCCCTCTCACCGACGAGTACGGCACGCTGGACGTGTACCTTCTGCCCTTCCTCAAGCCCGCCATGGTGCGGCATGTCTGGCCGGACGAGCCTGTGGACAGCTACAACGATGCCCTTGCCTGCGTGCTGCGCCACTGCCCGCCGGACCCGGCCCACCGCAGCGTGCTGGTGGCCCATCAGTTCGTGGCCGGTGCCGCCTGCTGTGAGAGCGAGGAAGTCTCGGTGGGCGGTGTGGACAGCGTGGATGCCAGCCTGTTCGATGCCTTTGACTACGTGGCGCTGGGCCACCTGCACAGCCCCCAGAAGGTGGGCCGCGATGCCGTGCGCTATTGCGGCACCCCGCTGAAATACTCCTTTTCGGAAGCAGGCCAGCACAAGAGCGCCACCTTTGTGGAGTTCGGTCTCAAGGGCGAAGTTTCCATCACCACCGCGCCGCTTACCCCGAAGCACGACCTGCGGGAAGTGCGCGGCAGCTACATGGAGCTGACCGACCGCCGCAATTACGACGGCACTGCGGTGGACGACTACCTGCACATTACCCTGACCGATGAGCAGGACGTGCCGGACGCACTGGCCCGCCTGCGGGTGATCTACCCGAACCTGATGCGGTTGGACTACGATAATCTCCGCACCCGGGAAGATCAGGAGATCACCGCACCGGAGCGCGCCGAGAGCATCACCCCGCTGGAGCACTTCTCGGCGTTCTACCAGCTGCAGAACAATCAGCCGCTGACGGCGGAGCAGGCGGCATTCTGCCAGCAGCTCATTGAGGAGATCTGGAAGGAGGGCGAGGACGCATGAGACCGCTGAAGCTCACTCTTTCGGCCTTTGGCCCCTATGCCGCCGAAACGGTTCTGGAACTGGCAAAGCTGGGCAGGGGCGGCTTATACCTTGTCACCGGCGACACCGGAGCAGGCAAGACCACCCTGTTCGATGCCATTACATATGCGCTGTACGATCATTCCAGCGGCGGCGTGCGCGAGGGCGCCATGCTGCGCTGCAAATATGCTGATCTTAAAAACGCCCACCTTTGTGGAGCTGGAATTTGAGGTGAACGGCCAGCGCTATACCGTGCGCCGCAACCCGGAGTACCAGCGCCCCAAAAACCGCGGCGAGGGCATGACCACCGAGAAAGCGGATGCCACCCTCACCTATTCCGATGGCCGTCCGCCGGTGACCAAAGCCAAGGATGTGACTGCCGCCGTGCAGGAGATCATCGGGCTGGACTACAGCCAGTTCTGCCAGATCGCCATGATCGCACAGGGTCAGTTCACAAAGCTGCTCAACGCTTCCACCGAGGAGCGCAGCCGCATTTTCCGCAAGCTGTTCCGCACCCAGCGCTATGCCCGGCTGCAGGAGTGCCTGCAGGCCGAAAGCGCCGCCCTCAGCCAGCAGCGCACCACCCAGAATGCAAAGCTGGACAGTCTGCTCTCCGGCATCCGGTTTTCTCCCGACGACCCGGATGCCGATGCCCTTGCCGCACTGAACGCCCAGACCGAGCCGGAGACGGCCATTGCCCTGCTGGAAGGTCTGCTGGCCCGCCAGCAGGCCGCGCAGGAGACCGTTGCTGCTGCCCTCAAGGACACCGAAGCCAAGCTGGACGAAGTACAACGTCAGCTGGGTGCTGCCCAGCAGGCCCGACAGCTGGCCGCACAGCTGGCCGCAAAGCAGGCAGAGCTTACCGCTGCCCTGCCTGTGCTGGAAGCTGCCCGTGCCGAGAGCGCCCGCCACGCAGGCGATGCCGCCCAGCTGGATGTTCTTGCCGGACAGGTGACGCAGGCGCAGACGGCCCTTGCCGCCTACAATGAGCTGGATGCCCTGTGCCATCAGCAGCAGGCCGCGCGGGATGCTGCCCAGCTGGCCGCTGCCAAGGCAAAAGCGAAACGCACCCAGCTGGCCGCACTGGACACAGCGCTGGCCGCTGCTGAAAAGGAGCTGACCGCGCTGGAAGATGCTCCCACCCGGCTGCTGGCCTTGCAGAACCGGGAAAAGGAGCTGGCCCAGCGCAGCACCGCCCTTACCACCCTGAACCAGCGGCTTGCCGCCTGCCAGCAGCAGGCACAAAAGGCCCACCGTGCGCAGGATGCCTACCGCACTGCCGCCGAAGCCAAGGAGCAGGCCCATGCCCGGCGGGATGCGCTGGACAAAGCCTTTCTGGACGCACAGGCCGGACTGCTGGCGCAGGCGCTGGCCGAGGGTGCGCCCTGCCCCGTGTGCGGCAGCGTCCACCACCCGGCAAAGGCCCAACTGCCCCACACAGCCCCCACGCAGGCGCAGGTGGATGCCGCCAAGCAGGAAGCCGAAAAGGCCGATGCACTGGCCCAGACTGCCAGCACTGCCGCACAGAGCGCCCTTGCCGCAGCCGACGAAGCCCGCCGCTCCCTGCGCCGGGATGCCGAGAGCCTATTGCCAGAGCGCTTCACTTCCCCGGATGGGACGGTACAGCTGACCTTCAAGGGGATGAACGCTGTCCTGACGGAAGAAGCCTGTGCCCTGCACGCAGCACAGGCCGAGTGTGTCGCCGCGCTTCGGCAGGCCGAAGCAGACTGCGCTCGCCGCACGGCATTGGAGGCCGACCGTCAGGCAAAAAGCTGCCAGCGCCCGGCACTGGAACAGGCCACCGCTGAAGCTGACAGCACCGCCGCCGCGCAGAATGCCAGCGCCGATGCGCTGGAACAGCAGGCCGCTGCCGCTCGTGCAGCCCTGCCCTACCCGCAGCGGGCCGAGGCACAGGCCGCGCTGGATGCATTGGAAGCCAGCCGCACCGCCCTGCGCACCGGCATGGAGCAGGCTCAGCATTCCCTCAAACAGGCAGAGCAGGCCTATGCCGCTGCCAAAGCCGCTGTGGATGCCCTGCAGACCCAGCAAGCCACTGCCGAAACCACCGGGCCTGCCCAGCCGCTGGAATTTTTTACAGGCAGAACAGGCCCGCCTTGCCGCCGCCCGCACTGCCCTGCGGGAGCAGGCCCAGCAGCTGGCCGCACAGCGGCTGCCCAACCGTGCAGCCGCTGAAAAATACCGCACCGCTGCCGAAGCGCGCACTCAGCTTGAACAGTGCTGGCAGTGGGTGAGTGCCCTTGCCGCCACGGCGGGCGGCACCTTGACCAGCAAGCAGAAGATCAAATTGGAAGCCTACATCCAGATGAACTATCTGGACCGCATCCTGCGCCACGCCAACACCCGCCTGATGCAGATGACCGCCGGGCAGTACGAGCTGGAGCGCATTGGTGCCGAGAACCAGCGCAGCCAGTCCGGCTTGGACCTTGGCATCATCGACCACTACAACGGCACCCGCCGCAGCGTCAAGACCCTTTCCGGCGGCGAAAGCTTCAAGGCATCGCTGGCGCTGGCACTGGGCCTTTCGGACGAAGTACAGAGCGCGGCAGGCGGCATCCGTCTGGACACGCTCTTCCTCGACGAGGGCTTCGGCAGTCTGGATGACGAATCGCTGGAACAGGCCATGCGCGTACTTGCAGGGCTGACCGAGGGCGACCGGCTGGTGGGCATCATCTCCCACGTAGGTGCTCTGAAAGACCGCATCGACCGACAGGTGGTGGTGCGCAAAGCCCGCACCGGCGGCTCTACCGTAGAACTGATCGTGTAAAAACGCCGCAGGCTCTTTATAAGTTGCGTCTTTTCGGGGCATCCTATGGGCGGAGGTGATTTTCCAATGAGCTTGACGCCCTTTATCCGCCATGAGCTGGAACACCAGCCCGGCATTGCCGCCGCACCGGAAAACAGCTGCACCCGCTGCAGCCCGCCGCTAGGCAGGGAGCCGGATCCCTGTTGCCCGGCGACCCCGCTGCCCCCGGCACACAGGTGCCGCCGCAGATCGAAACACCGGGCCAGACCCCGCACCCGGACACAAACAGCGCCCCGCAGGGTGTGCCCATGACCAACGGCACCCCGGCCGCCTGTTACCAGAAGAACGCCCGGGAATTTTTTGGCCGGGGATGTGCAGACCAGCGTGATGGCCCACTATGCACCCGGACTGTTCAGCACAGACCAGCACACCCATTCCTGCCATCCGGCCCCGGACGAGGATGCTTCTCAGGTGCTGAGCCTTGTGGACTGGCGCGAGGATGCACCTTACGGCTAACAAAAATTTTTCAAATTATTTTGCTCTACCTGTTGAAATCTGCGTCCGCTTCCCTTATTATGGTAGCAAACAAAGATAAAGGCAGGTTTTGCATCATGGCAGAGATCAAATATGAAGTTGTTCAGCGCATTGCAGTTCTCTCGGAGCGTCCCCGCGGCTGGGAGCGTCAGCTGAACCTCATCAGCTGGAACGACGGCGAACCCAAGTACGACATCCGCGACTGGTCCCCGGACGGCACCCGCATGGGCAAGGGCATTTCCCTGAGCCACGACGAAATGGCCATCCTCAAGGGCCTTCTGGACGAGCTGGAGCTGTAAGCATGGGCGGCCGCGAAGAGTTTTGCAGATCTGGCAGCAGCACATCACCCGCCCCGGCAGCGAAAAGCTGCTGGACTGGCTGGACCATAAGACCGATTTCTTTACGGCACCGGCCTCCACCCGGTTCCACGGTGCGTGTGAGGGCGGGCTGTGTATGCACAGCCTGAACGTCTACCATGCGCTGCACGATACCTTTTTTGCCGAGGGCGACAGCGAGGAGACCTTTGCCATCTGTGCACTGCTGCACGATCTGTGCAAGGCCAACTACTACAAGCCCGGCACCCGCAACGTGAAAAACGAAGCCACCGGCCAGTGGGAAAAGGTGCCCAGCTACAGCGTGGAGGATCTGTTCCCCTACGGCCACGGCGAAAAGAGCGTATTCCTCATCGAGCGGTTCATGAAACTGCACATCGAGGAAGCCGTTGCCATCCGCTGGCACATGGGCGGCTTTGACGATGCGGCCCGGGGCGGCTGCTTTGCCATCTCGGAAGCCTACGACAAGTATCCCCTTGCCGTCAAGCTGCACATCGCTGATCTGGAAGCCACCTATCTGATGGAGCACCGCACCAGCGCTGTGCGCTGAAAAAACAAAATACCCGGACAGGCACAGCAGTGCGATACTGCAGCCTGTCCGGGCTTGTTTTGTTTAATTTTTGCGCTCGGCCTTATTCTGGTACATTTTTTCATCTGCCTGACGGATGGCCTCGGTGAGTGGATGCACACCGCACACACCGCCAACACTGGCCGAAAGCTCCAGCTCCGGGTAGCCTTCCACTCTGGCACTGGCCGCAGCCTCCCGCACGCGCTGTATCACATGTTCCCCGGGCCGGATGTGCGGCACCAGCAGCAGGAATTCATCGCCGCCATAGCGCACCAGCACATCGGTCTGGCGCAGGTTGCTCAGGATGGACTGTGCCACGCTCTGCAGGGCCTTATCGCCCACCAGATGGCCGAACCGGTCGTTGACCTCCTTGAAGTGATCCACGTCGATCATCACTACGCCTTCCACCTGTTTGCTCTCCGCAAGGAAGCACTCGAAGTACTGGCGGGAGTATGCTCCGGTCAGCGAATCCACAAAGGCGCTGCGGTCAAAGTTGGAGCCGCGGTCCAGCAGCATCCGGCGGCCGCCCATATCCAGCCAGCGTCCGTCCGAAAGCTTGGACACCATTTCCAGCACGCAGCCGCGTCCGCCCACTTCCACATACTTTGCCATGACAAAATAAGCCTGATCGTCCTTGAACTCGATCTTGTTCAGGGATTCCTTGCGGGCAAGGGCCTTACTGGAAATGCAGTTTTCGCACCGGCCCGATTTGTTCCACACCATGTGGCAGGTGCCGGGCATCTCGGTCAGCCGGCCATCCTTGCCCAGGCTCAGCACCTTGGTGCTTTCCGGGTCCACCAGACGCACGATGTCAAAAATGCCCTTCAGGCGTTCCAGCAGTGCTTCCGGCTGGTCGCTGTTCACATCGCCCAGCATCAGCTCCTGCAGGCGGGCATGGTCATCTGTGATCTGGCCCACCACGCTTACGCAGTGGCGCACACCGGCGCGGCTCCACATGGTGTGCATCACCAGCCGGTGCAGCGGTATTCCTGATCCACCGCGATCAGCACCAAGAATGCGGCATCCGGCTCTTCCGGCGTTGCGGCTGCAATGGCATCCAGCAGCTTGCGGCGGTCCTTGCCGGAGAGAAATGTCAGGCCCATGCCCTTATCAAAGTCCAGCTTCTGGGTTCGGTTGACCGGGTCCTCGTAGCGGTTCACCACAGTCACGCTGCCGCTGAGTATATCGTAATCGAACTGAATACCGCCGCGCTGCTCGGCATAAAAAGCGGTGCGCTCCCGTTCCAGATCCAGCAGGCGCTGGGCACGATCCTCACGGGGCAGAGCTTCGCGGTGCAGGATCTCCTCCGAAAGGCGACGGGTCTCGTGGCGGAAACCGCGGTCATACTCCGAGCGCTGCAGCTCTGTGCGCAACAACTCCGAGGATTCTTTCAGGCATTCCATCAGCAGCGGATTGAAGCTGCCGCACTCGCCGTGCAGGATCATGTCAACGGCCTTTTCGTGGCTGTAGGACTGCTTATAACAGCGCTCGCTGGTCAGTGCGTCGTACACATCGGCCAGTGCCACCACCTGTGCTGCAATGGGGATCTCGTCGCCCTTGAGCCTGTCCGGGTAGCCGCCGCCGTCCCACCGCTCGTGGTGCCAGCGGCAGATAGCGTGTGCCACCTTTACCAGCGGTTCGTCCTGCCCGATGGCAAGCCCCTTCAGGATCCTGGCACCCTCGGTGGTGTGGGTCTTGATGGTGGCGTACTCTTCCTCGGTCAGGCGGCCGGGCTTGTTCAGGATTTCTTCCGGGATCATGATTTTGCCGATATCGTGCAGCGCCGATGCTGTGCTGATCAGCGAGATATCACTCTCATCCAGCTGGTAGCGGTCCGTCTTCTGCGCCAGCTGATGCAGGAGCAGGCCGGTCAGGGTGCGGATGTGCAGCACATGCTGGCCGCTCTCGCTGTTGCGGAACTCCACCACATGGCTCAGAATGTTGATCATCAGCACACCGTTGTGCTCTTTTTCGTATACCTGATCGGTCACAAGGCGGGTAAGGCGCTTCTGCTTTGCGTAAAGCATGAGCGCATTCTTCACCCGGCGCAGCACCATGACCCGCTCGAACGGGCGGCGGATGTAATCGGCCACGCCCATATCATAGGCGCGCTCGACGCTTCGGGTGTCCTCTGCCGCGCTGATCACAATGACCGGGATCTCCTCCTGCCATGCATAGCACTGCATCACCCGCAGCACATCAAAGCCGTCCATTTCCGGCATGATCAGGTCCAGCAGCACCAGCGCGATATCGGTGCGTCTGCGCAGAATTTCGATCGCGCGCAGGCCGTTCTCGGCTTCCAGATATTCGTAGCCCTCGCCCAGAATCTCCTTGAGCATGGCGCGGTTGATCTCCGAGTCATCCACGATCAGTATTTTCTGTTTTGGTTCCATCTCAACCGCTCCTCGCTCCTGTACTTCCGGCCGCAGGGTCTTCCGTTTCCTACCGGACCACAAAAAAAGCTGCTGCAACAGCTTGCGCTTTGCAGCAGCTTTCATTTCACTCATATCTGCTTTTTTTGCAGATCATCCGGCTTTCCGTCATGCGCCCATCATATCGTCGAACCAGTTCATCAGCTCCACCGAGAGGTGCTCCAATCTGGTCTGGGGCTTCCAGTCCGGCTGAGCAGGCTGCGGAGCCTCCGGCCCGGGCTGTGGAGGCTGTTCGGCCTCCGGCTCCGGCCGCGGACTCTGCGCTGCCGATGGTTCCGGCTGCGGGGGCGTATGCGCCGCAACCGGGCACAGGCCGCACAGCTTCCGCATGGCGGGCCAGCTCCTGACGCAGCTGCTCTGCATGAGCGCCCGCGCACTCAGCCTCCTGCCGCGCTGCTCACAGGCCGCTTCCAGCTGGGCATTTTTCCTGCCGCAGCGCGGCCATCTGCCGTTCACAGGCAAACAGACGGGTCTGATAGCGCAAAATTTCCGCACTGGCCGCTGCCAGCTTTCGGTTCATCTGCTCCAGCTGGGCACACACCGCCTTGGGCGGCTCTGCCGGAGCCTTTGCCGCGGCAGACTGGGCACAGCGCTGCCGCGAACCATTGTTCTGCTGCCTGCCCTGCGCCATGGTGTCCCTCCGATCCATCCGATACGCCTGATCCGCTTATGACGGCCAGCCTTTTATCTGCGCTTGTTCAGCATGGCCATCAGCTGGTCGTAATAGCCATTATCGCTGTTGTCCTCTTCCACGGGCTTTTCAGCAGTGGGTGCCGGTGCAGCGCCGCCTGCGGCAGAAGCTGCCGGGCTTGCAGTCTCGCTGCTGAACACAGCAGACGGAGTGGACTGTGCGCCGCCCATTGCATTGCTGATGCTGCTGCGCAGGTCGCTTGCGCTCTTGTTGTCAAAACCGGTAGCAACCACGGTCACACGCATCTCGTCCGAGAGGTTCTCGTCGAACGCAGTACCCCAGATGATGTTTGCATCGGGATGTGCGCTCTGGGTAATGAGACCTGCTGCGGTCTCCACATCCTCCAGACCGATGTCCGGGCTGGAAGTGATGTTGATGATCACGCCGTGTGCACCGGCAATGCTGGTCTCCAGCAGCGGAGAAGAAATAGCAGCCTTTGCGGCGTTCTCGGCCTTGCCTGCGCCCTTGGCGCTGCCCACGCCCATGTGTGCGTAGCCGGCATCCTTCATGATGGAGCGCACGTCGGCGAAGTCCAGGTTGATGAAGGCAGGCACATTGATCAGAGCGGAAATGGACTCAACGCCCTGACGCAGCACGTTATCGGCTGCCTGGAAGGCATTCATCAGGGTGATCTTTTCCTGGCTGATCATCTTCAGGCGCTCATTGGGAATGACGATCAGACTGTCCACATGCATGAGCAGGTTTGCAATGCCCTGCTCTGCCAGACCCATCTTGCGCTTGCCCTCAAAGGAGAAGGGCTTGGTGACGATGCCAACGGTCAGGATGCCCAGATCATGTGCCACCTCGGCCACAACGGGTGCTGCACCGGTGCCGGTTCCGCCGCCCATACCGGCAGTGATAAACACCATCTGGGAACCCTTGAGCGCATTTGCGATCTCGTCCTTGCTCTCTTCAGCGGCGCGCTGGCCGATCTCGGGGTCTGCACCGGCACCGCGGCCCTTGGTCAGCTTGGAACCCAGCTGCACCTTGGTGGCAGCGTGGTTCTTGGCCAGAGCCTGCTGGTCGGTGTTCATTGCGATAAATTCGACGCCCTGCAGGCCGTCGCTGACCATGCGGTTGACAGCGTTGCCGCCGCCGCCGCCCACGCCGATCACCTTGATCGTCGTAACGTTTTCGTCCATTTCTTCATCGAGCATGAGTGCCATAACTTTGTCCTCCATCGGATTTTATCGTAAAACTGCGCATAGCGCACAGAAATTATCTGCTTACACTTATATAACTGTATCGTATTCATCTTTTTGCCCTGAATGCAAGTCAATTTTGCTTTTTTGAAGGTGTTTTTTTTCTCGCTGGCGCTTTCCCGCGGCATTTCCCGCTCAATTTGGGCACCAAGTTCCGCCAGCATCTGTGCAAAACCGGCATATCCGCGGTCGATGTAACCGGTGTCGGTAATGCGGCTCCGTCCCCTTGCCGCCAGCGCGGCCACCACCAGTGCCGCGCCTCCGCGCAGGTCCGCAGCCCGTGCACACGCGCCCTGCAGCTGCCGCACCGGCCGGATGTCCAGTGTGCGTCCCTGCACCTGCACAGCGGCTCCAAAAGCCGCAAAACCCTCTGCACAGCCGAATCTCCGCTCAAACACCACATCCTCGATGCTGCTGGCGCTGTCGGCGGCAAGCATGGCAGCAGCAAGCAGCGGCGCTGCGTCTGTTGCCAGTGCCGGGTATACCCCGGTAAACACTCTGCCCGCGCCGTGCAGCGCGCCCAGCCGGGTAATGACCGCACTTTCCGGCCCTGTTTCTATCCTGCAGCCCATTTGTGCCAGAATTTCCAGCAGCGGTGCATAGGTCTCCGGCCTGCAGCCGGTCAGTTCCACCCGACCTCCTGCCGCCGCGCAGGCACAGGCAAGGGTGGATGCCACGATGCGGTCGGCCATGGGCGCAAAGCTGCAGCTATACAGCATTCGTCTGCCCTGCACCCGGATGGTGCTGGTGCCCGCGCTGTACACAGCCGCCGCAGCGGTCAGGAATGCTGCCAGATCGCTGATCTCCGGTTCTCGTGCGGCCCCGCGCAGGACCGTCTCGCCCTGCGCCGCAGCTGCTGCCAGAAGCAGGGTCTCGGTAGCACCCACGCTGGGGAACCCAAGTGTAATGTCCGCACCGTGCAGCCCGGCAGGCGCTGTCAGGATCAGCCTTTCCCCCTCCTCCCGGCAGTGCACGCCCATCTGCGCAAGGCCGGAAAGGTGCAGGTCCACCGGCCTTGCACCAATGCGGCACCCGCCGGGCAGCACCGTTTCCACCCGGCCAAGCCGTGCCAGAAGCGGTGCGCAGAACAAAATGGATGCCCGCATCCGCGCGGCGGCTTCCGGCGCAAGGCGGCAGGTGGAAGGCACGCCCTGCACCGTGATGTCGCTGCCCTGCCAGCGGGCCGTGCAGCCCGCACCCTGCAAAAGCTCCACGCTGGTGTCCACATCCGCAAGATGCGGCACCTGCAGAAAACGCACCGTGCCATTGCACAAAAGGGCCGCTGCCAGCAGCGGCAGCACGCTGTTTTTGGCTGCCGGGATGTGTACTGTGCCGTTCAGCGGCATGCCGCCTGTGATGATAAGATCTCCGCCCATGCAAAAAAGCCCCCCGTTCCGCAAAAGATACCTCATGCTATGCGGCGCGAAGGCTTTTTTGTTTATTTTTGTCTGCAGTTGTGTCATTTGTTTTGTCCGGTTATTTGTAGCTGCGTCGGCAGCGGATGCTGTCGTTTTTATGGCAGGGAACGCCCGGTTTTATGTCTCCCCGCGGGACACCGACAGCACGATGCCCATTTCGCCCAGCAGCATCATCAGACTGGTGCCGCCGGAGGAAAAAAACGGCAGGCTGATGCCGGTATTGGGGATGGTGTTGGTGACTACCGCCATATTCAGCACTGCCTGCAGGGCCACCTGCACCACAAAGCCCACTACCAGCAGCGCACCGAACCGATCCGGTGCATGCGCCGCCAGCGTGATGCCCCGCCACAGCAGCAGCGCAAACAGCAGGATCACCGCGCAGGCTCCCACAAAGCCAAGCTCCTCGCACAGGATGGAAAAGATGAAGTCGTTCTGCGGTTCGGGCACGAACAGGTGCTTCTGGCGGCTGCTGCCAAGGCCAAGGCCCGCCGCACCCCCGGAGCCGATGGCATACAGGCTCTGGATGGTCTGGTGGCCGTCGCCCAGCGGGTCGGCAAAGGGGTCCAGCCATGAGCTGAGACGGCTGGCCGCGTAGGGCACAAGGTCCGGCATAATGATGATGGCAGCTCCAATGGCCGCTGCACCGCCCGCCCCGGCCAGCACGAACCACTTGAGGCCGGTGCCGCCCACGAACATGAGCACCGCGCCGATGCCCAAAATAAGCACGGTGCCGGAGAGGTGCGGTTCCAGCAGCATGAGCACCGCCACCGCTCCCAGCACCAGTGCAAAGGGCAGCACCCCCACCGCAAAGCTGCCCATGCGGTCGTGGTTGAGCGCAATGATATGCGCAAACACCAGCACCACCGCAAATTTGGCGATCTCGCTGGGCTGCAGTGTGCCCAGGCCCGGCAGCACCAGCCAGCGCTTGCAGCCGTTGTACTCCGGCATGAACAGCACCGCCGTCAGCAGTACCATTGAAAGCGCCAGCAGCGGCCATGCCAGCTTGTGGTAAATATGGTAGTCCACCCGGCTTGCCACCCACATGGCCCCGATGCCCAGCGCCAGCATACAGCAGCTGCGGCCGCAGATAGGCAAAAGCATCGCCCCGCCGGTACAGCGCCACTGCACTGCTGGCACTGCCCAGCATTACAAGGCCAAAGCCCACCAGCGTGAGCACCAGCACCAAAACGGCAGGTCCATGGCCGGCAGATGCCGCAGCGGCAGGCCGCGCTTTGCATGGGCAGCAGCTTTGTGCATCCGTATCACCTCCGTTCCTTTATTGTACGCGGCGGCGGTGCCGGTTAGTCATAGACCCGGCGCACCGGCGCATACACTTGCCCAGAGAAGGAGGTGCCTGCCATGCCAAAACCGGAGCCGCGCCCCTTGCGCACCCTGCCGGAACGGGCATTCCATGCCCGGGCACGGCTGGTGGCCGCGTTGATGTGCTGCGTCTGCTTTGCGGGGCTTGCCGCGCGGCTGGCGTATCTGCAGCTGTTTTCAGGCGACTGGTATGCGAGCCGTGCCCTCGGCCAGCAATTGCGCGATACTGTGGTGCCTGCCGACCGGGGCCGTATCTACAGCGCCGACGGTGTACTGCTTGCCGCCAACAGCAGCTGCTGGACATTGCGGGCCTCCCCGCGCGAGATGCCGGAGGAAAAGCTCAGCCTTGCCGCGCAAGGCCTTGCGGAAATATTGGAGCTGGACGAAGCGAAGCTGCTGGAAAAATTCAGTGACCGCACCTCCAACGACTGCCTTTTGCGCTACCGCGTGGAGCGCGACACCGCCGACCGCGTGCGGGATTTTTGTGAAGAGAACGGCATCACCGGCATCCGCATCAATCAGGACTCCAAGCGCTGGTACCCGGAGGGGGAATTTCTGGCCAGCGTGCTGGGCTTTACCAATGTAGACAACGCCGGTGTGAGCGGGCTGGAGCTGAAATATAACGATGTGCTCACCGGGCAGAATGGTGTGGTGCTCACCGCCGTCAACGCTTGGGGCTACACACTGGAGCAGAGCTACGAGACCGAAAAAGTGGCCCTTGGAAGGCAGCGGGCCTGCGGCTGACTGTCGATGCCAACATCCAGCATTACCTTGAAACGCGCTGGATTATGCGGTCAAGGAGCATCATGTGGCGGCGCGCGCGTGGGCATCGTGATGGACGTGAACACCGGGGCCGTGCTGGCCATGTCCACCACGCCTGCCTACGACCCGAACCAGCCGCGCGTGATCTACGATGCAGCCGCCCGCAAGGCCGTGGATGCCCTTACCGGCAGCGAGCGCGCTGCCGCCCTGCAGCTGGCCCAGCAGACCCAGTGGCGCAACAAGGCCGTCAGCGACCTGTACGAGCCGGGCAGCGTGTTCAAGCTCATCACCTGCGCCGCCGCGCTGGATGCCGGGGCTGTGAGCAAAAACTCCACCTTTTACTGCGGCGAGTCCATCTCGGTGGCGG
>ENA-OQAX01000212-OQAX01000212.1-human-gut-metagenome-genome-assembly--contig:-NODE-212-length-13676-cov-2.112481_pt1 | contig 13676 bp, 20 predicted proteins | sample MGYA00242741_ERZ504539 | MGnify/ENA primary metagenome ERZ504539 (study PRJEB26092, sample SAMD00036277) | human gut metagenome | host: Homo sapiens | study: EMG produced TPA metagenomics assembly of... | reverse complement strand
AATAATTATTATATAACAAAGCTAGCTTGTTGATCAACATATATATATATGAATATTTTGGCTAACTGATAGAACTACGTAGACATATCCAAGAAGAAAGGGGAACAGTAAAATGTAATAGGGTGAATAACTATGGCAAAAAGACCAGTACCACGATACGACTTTAAGGCTTTTGGGGCAGCGATAAAGGCAGCGCGTGAGGGATGCAAGGAGAGCCGCAAGAAAGTAGGCGACGAAATGTTTATCTCGCCGCGCTACCTTGCGAACATTGAGAACAAGGGGCAGCACCCAAGTTTACAGATATTCTTTGAGCTGATACAGCGTTACCATATATCCGTAGACCAATTCCTTTTAGAAACGCCGCCGGAGAAGAACACGCAGCGGCGGCAGCTTGACGCGCTTCTTGACGGTATGAGCGATACAGGCATACGGATTGTAACCGCAACGGCAAAGGAGATTTCCGAAGTCGAAAAAGAGGGCGAATAGGAATGTCCGACTTAAAACTGAACAGGATTTAGAAAGCGTTGTAATCTTTTTTGAGGTTGCAGCGTTTTTCTTTTGCGTAAGTTTGGCAAAATCGCTTTTTCTCCGTAGTAGGTGATAAGAGCCTAAAGGATAAAAACATTCGTAGCAAGCATAGGAAGCGGGTACCACTTCCGTATTTTCGCCCTCCCGCGCTGCGCGCGTCGGTTGAAAATTGCTTGTTGGGAAGTGTCCCAAACCCTCGGAACGGAAAGGAAAGGAGCGAACACATGGACGGACGCAAAAGGACAGTGCAAATCAAATTCAGAGTGACGGAAGCGGAACGGGATTTAATACTGGAAAAAATGAAGCTCGTACCCACCCGGAACATGGCGGCGTATCTGCGGAAGATTGCCATTGACGGGTATATCATTCAGATAGACCACGCCGATATAAAGGCTATGACCGCAGAGATACAGAAAATCGGTGTCAACGTCAACCAGATAGCACGCCGCGTAAACGCGACGGGGAACGCATACCAAGAGGACATAGAGGAAATAAAGGGGGTGCTTGCGGAGATATGGCGGTTACAAAGATTAAGCCTATTAAAAGCACTCTAAGCAAAGCCCTTGACTATATCGAAAACCCGGACAAGACGGACGGGAAAATGCTTGTGTCCTCTTTCGGTTGCTCCTATGAAACGGCAGATATTGAGTTTGAATATACCCTGTCGCAAGCACTCCAAAAGGGGAACAATTTAGCCTTTCATCTGATACAGTCCTTTGAGCCGGGGGAAGTCGATTATCAGAAAGCCCATGAAATCGGAAAGCAGCTTGCGACGCGGTAACAAAGGGGCAGCATGAGTATGTACTCACGACGCACATTGACAAAGGACACGTCCATAACCATATCATTTTTTGCGCGGTGAACTTTGTAGACCACCATAAATACAATTCCAACAAAAGGAGCTATTACGGCATACGGAACATGAGCGACAAGCTGTGCCGGGAAAATGGCTTGTCCGTTGTCGTCCCCGGCAAGGGCAGCAAGGGAAAGAGCTATGCGGAGTACCAGGCAGAAAAGACGGGTACAAGTTGGAAAGGCAAGCTGAAAACCACTGTTGACGCGCTTATCCCCCAAGTTTCCAGTTTTGAGGAATTGCTAACGCGGTTACAGGCGGCGGGCTATGAGATAAAGCCGGGGGAAATATGTATCATGCCGCGCCCCCGGACAGGAACGCTTCACCCGCCTTAAAACCCTCGGCGCAGACTATACAGAGGAAGCCGTAAGGGAACGGATAGCGGGCAGACGGACAAAGGTGGCGAAAGCTCCCAGAGAGCAGCGCGGCGTGTCGCTGCTTATCGACATTGAGAACAGTATCAAGGCAGCGCAGAGTAAGGGCTATGAACAGTGGGCGAAAATCCACAATCTGAAACAGGCAGCTAAAACAATGAATTTCTTGACGGAACATAAGATTGAGCAGTACGCGGATTTAGTCAGCCGGATTGAGGAAATGGCAGCGGAAAGCGGACAGGCGGCAGACGCATTGAAGAACGCCGAAAAGCGGCTTGCGGAAATGGCGGTGCTTATCAAGAATGTTTCCACCTATCAAAAGACAAAGCCTGTCTATGACGCATACCGCAAGGCAAGGAACAGGGAGAAGTACCGCGCCGGACAGGAACAGGCAATTATCCTCCATGAAGCCGCCGTAAGGTCACTGAAAGCGGCGGGCATTGCGAAGCTCCCGAACCTCGCCGCGCTGCAATCGGAGTATGAAGCCCTCCAAGCGCAGAAAGAAGCCCTTTACGCCGACTATGGAAAATTGAAAAAGAAAGTCCGGGAATATGATATTATCAAGCAGAACATTGACAGCATTTTACAGGCAGACAGACAGCCGGAACGGGAAAAGGAAACAGAACGCGGATAAGGATAGCAAAATCCCCGCCGCTGTGCTATGATAGGGCTATCAAAAAGCAGAGGAGCGTTGAGCATGGAAAACCAGAAAATGCCGGAATATGAAACCATACGCGCCGCCGTTGCCGGGGAGAAATGGGCGGTGGAGAAAGTCGTGGATTGCTACAAGGACGAAATCGACAGGCTATCGACGGTAGCGGTCAGACAGCCAGACGGAAGCACGAAACAGGAAATCAACGAAGATATGCGCCAGTCTATCACAAAGAAGCTGATAGAAGCCCTCCCGCAGTTCCCGCTTGAAGAAATGGAAAAGGGAAATGTCAGATAGGCAAAAAAAGAACAGGCGCGGAAGCCAGTATATGACTTCCGCGCCCTGTCTTTTTATGGGTGCTGTTTTCGTGAATGTTACGCAGTAGAACGCCATTTTCGGGGGTAAAGGTATAAAGTATCGCCTATCCGATTTTCACGCCCGGAAAGCCCTGTAAATCAAGGGATTTTCCGCACCTACTGCGTAACAGGGGTGCGTCTTTTCCTCATGCGCTCGGCAGCTTGTCTGCGGGTGATACGCTTCCGGCAGACGGGGCAGTATTTGACACTGTTAGAGGTTGACGCAAAGAACGCGCCGCACTCGGTACACTTCTTCTTGTCCCCTGTCTGGTAAAGCTCCGCATAGAGTAGCCTGTCGGCGGGAAGCACCGCAGCCCGGAACCACTTGCAGAGAAGCGAATAGGAAATGAGCTGCGGACAAACGCACTCGTCCCCGTCGTCCAGTAAGATACAGTTCCCGTTATCATAATTGCAGCACGTCCGGCGCACAAGGGCGTTGACTTTCCGGCTCTGGGGCGGCGTCAGCCGCTTAACCCCGTTCATACTTCATCAGCGGCGTAAATGGGAAGCTCTGCAAATTCCGCTTCGGTCAAAGCGTCCACTTTGGAAAGGGTGCGCTTTGCAAGCTCCCGCATATCCGCGTCCATGTAGGGCAGCGCGGCGTTGACATTCTCAATCAAAGCCCGCTTGCCGCCCTCGTTGTAAATGCTCAAAAGGTTTGTTTCTTCAACAGTCAGTCTAATCATGCTCATACCTCCATATCGTGATTTTTTGTTTTGCCGCCGCCTTTTTCGGGGCGGTCTTTGCCTTGTCTGCTTTAAGCTGCGCCCGGATAGAGGGGCGGGGCTTCCTTATCTTCCTGTCCCGGTTCTCCCCTTGTCAATCAGCGCATACGTCCCATGTCTGCCCTCGATTTGGAAAAGGCAAGGGTCTTGTAGGGCAGCATGGAGAAAAGGCGGTCAGTGTCCTTTGTGGCTGCAAGCTGCATGAACGCCGGGGAAAGCTCTACCATGAAATGGGTCTTGTTGGGGCTGTTCGGCGTGTCGTGCCGCTTCATTTCCCGTACAATGCGCCGCGCTTCCGTTTCAATCAGCCCGTCCCGCAATGCGGCGATATGCGCCTTGAAATCCCCCGGCGGAAGCTGCTCCCGCTGCGCCGTTCTTCCTGTAAGAGCGATTGCAGCGCGTCCGGGTCGTTGGGTACGGCTTCAAAGCGTTCAAACTTTCCAAGCTCATAATCGGGATTGCCGTTGAAAAACTGTCCGGCGGGTATCTCCCGTTCCCCATGCTCATAAATCAGCTTCACCGTATCGGCGGGCAGCTCCTTTTCCTTGACGCGCTCATAATGTTTAGCGTAGTCCAGTTCGTACAGATTGCCCTTGATTTTCCCGCGCTCCGTCCCCGTTAGCTCGATTGCATAGGCAAGGACGCGGTCGCTCGTCTGCTCCATGTAGAAACGCCATGTGTTGTGGGGCGCGGTGTCTTTGAGGAAAACGTCGCGCTCCCGGAAGCAATGCGTCCCGGACGGGCGGCAGAACCACAAAAGGGTCTTGTCCTCCTTGCGGGGCTTGCCGCCGCCTTTGCGATAATCTCCTTGTCAATCTCCAAGTCGCTCTGGTAAAAGCCTGTGTTCTGCTTCATAACCGCATTGAGGGAAGCGAACAAATCCACGTTCTCAAATTTACTCTGTTTCGGCATGGGTCAGCTCCTTTCCAAATCCTGTAATTTCTGCTTTGCGTTTTTCTTCTGCGCCTTTTCCTTGTCAGCCCTAGCTGCGCCCGGATAGAGGGCTTCTTTTCCGGCTTCGCTTCCTTGCCGCGCTCTTTGTCGGCTTTGACCGCGTTAGCCAGGTCAACAAGGGAAATTGTTTCTCCCGCCTTAACCTTTGCTTCCAGTTCGTCAACGGTAGGGGTGTTGTTGATGATACCGTCAAAGTTGTTGTCGTTCTGCTCTACGGTGTCCTCGATATGCTTCAAGGGGTTTGCCTTTTCCGGCTGCTCTGCGGCAACAGCAAACGCCCGCGTCCCGTTCCCCATAATCAGATACTTTCCGTCGTCCGACTGGTGGTGAAAGCCATATCCGGCGGCTTCTATCTGCTCCCGGCTCATGGCGGTCACATGGAAAGTCCCCCTCGGTGTCTGGATTGTTTCGCCCGTTGTCAGCTCGTCCGGGGTAAGCTGCTTCTGCTCCTGTAAAAAACTCCGGCACTTGCCGGAAGCCTACGCTGTCAACGTAATGCGCGGTGTCCTGTCCGTTCTGATGAAGCACTACCACGTCCGAAACGGAAAGGCTGTGTCCCTTAAAATCTTTTGGGTGGTCGATATTGAAGCGGGTATAAATATCTTCAAGGGAAGTTTCCGGCGCAAGGGGCGCGGAATAGACAAGCTCATAGTTCGCTTTATCAACCACATTTCCCGCCGCCTGCAGGCGGTCGTAAGGCTCAAAGCGGAAGTCCCTTGTTTCGTCCCCGCCCTTTATCTGGTAAATGGAAAAGGTGTCCTTGTCCTGTCCGGTGGTCTGCGCCGTTTCCTGTGCCTTTGCGTAAAGCTGCTTTACGTCGCCCTCGGTCAGCTCGCCGCTTTTGAGCTGCCCCATAAGCTCGCGGCATTTCTCCGGCGTTCCCGTATAAAGCACGTCGCCCATTTTCGCCCGCCCGTTCTCCTGTGTCACATAGGCTTGCAAGAGGTGGCTGTTTTCCCGGCTGTCGCTGTAAGGGTTCCGGCGCACTCTGTAAATCGTTTCCGGGGTAAAGGCTTCTTTCGGGGCTGCTTCCGGCTTTTCTTTCCCGGCTGTATCTGCTTTTTTCGGGGCTTCCGGCTGTGGCGCGGCTTCTTGTCCCTCTCTGGTGGGCTGCTCCTGTCCGGCGGTCTGCTCCTTGTCCTGTGCCTTTTGCAGCTCCGCAAAATTCGCGTCTATGGAATTGATAATCTCGGCGGCTGCGCTGCGTATCGTTTCAAGGGAGCTTTTCAGCTCGGACAGCTCCCGCCCGCTGCTCCACCCGGCGACATAGCCGAAAGAATAGTCCGACGTGTCAAGCCCGTAATGTTGGCAGACGGTATAGGCGACGCTTTCCGCTTCGACTTCGCGGGTGCGGCGGTCAACGCGGGGTTGCTCGTCCTTTGGCGCGTTGAGGTCAATGTCGTGCAGCTTCGCATGGGCGATTTCGTGAATGGCGGTCTTAAGGTCTGTAATTCGCTCATGCCCTCGTTGATAGCAATGCGCTTGTCCTCCAAGTCGGTAGTAGCCATGAGAGCCGCCCTCGATATTCTCAAAGGCGATAGGAACGGGGGAAGTCTTTTCAAGGGCTGCGAAAAAGTCCTTATAGCGGTCAACGTCGCCTGTCAGTTCGTCAACGGCAATGTCCGGCAGTTCCTTTCCCTCGGTCTGGGAAACGTCAAAGACGGATACCACCTTGTAGGCGGGTATGGTGATTTCCTTTTCCTCGGTGACGGGCTTTCCGTCCTTGCCGATTATGGGCTTCTGCGTGTGCGGGTCGATTTTCTGCATTTCCTGTTTGATTTTATAGGGCGACGGGGCAATGATTTTAATTCCCTTTTGCCCTCTCATCACATTTCGCTCAAAGTTGTTCTTCCAAGCGGAAAAGCCCGCCAAAAGGGAAGCGTCCGGCTTCTGCATGGCGATAAGGACGGTGTTTCGGAAGCTGTAATTATGGAATTTTTGACATGACTTTCAGATATTCCTTGTAACGCTCGCTGTCAAAGAGTTCCGTAATGCCCTGTTCCAGACGGTCGGTAATCTCTTTTAATTTCTCGGCGGGCTTCCCGGCTGTCAGCACGATAGGGATAACCGGGTGCGGCTCCTGTGGCTGCTCTGCGGCGGTTCGGGCGGTCTGCTCTGTGGCGGCTGCGTCCATAAAGGTCTTGTCCTGTCCGCCGCGTTCCGGCTGTGGGAAGCTCATAACGCGGTATTCTTTGGGTATCTCGTTTTCCGTTCCCCGATACCATTCGGTAAAGGTGTTCTGATTGTTATAGATATAGCCCTGTTCGGTAAACTGCCCCTTATCCTTGCTAACTGCGTCCCGCCCGTATTCTTCATACTTGAAATATTTCTTTGCTTCTTCGGGAAGCTCCAGCTCGTCCAGTTCGTCGATAAGATAATAACCGTAATCTTCTTCGCTGCGGACAGTGGGATAGAGCCAGTAACAGTCAAGGTTTTGTGCAAGGTTGATAAGGTCTTTCATGCTTCCGGCATACTCGCCATGTGTAACCGCCGCCGCAAATTTATCCTTGTCCCCGTCACTCTGCATTTCCAGAAGTTTTCCAAAATAATTCAGCTCGTCCATGCTTGCGCTTTGGATAACGGAAAGCGGCAAGTCAAAGGGGCAGTCCTCCGTAGAAGAATACCCGTTGATGAAAAAATCCTGCGGATTGTCTGCGGTAATGCCGACGCTTTCCATAGCCGCATGAAGCTGCTCTGTTGTGGTCGGCATGGGAAGCCACACGCCGCCCGGTTTGCCTGTTTCAAAGCGGCTGCGGCTGTCGATAAGAATTGAAAACTGCTCGTTTATGGTTTCACGCTCCTTTCTCTGTTCGGTGTCCTGTGGCGGCTCTGCTGTGGTGGGGGCTGCTTTTTCAGCGGTAGGCTGCGCCCGTTCCTCGCCCTCGATAGCATAGCCCGGTAAAAGCTGCCCGTTTACTTTGAAATGCTCTGCATACTCTGGCGGGATAGGCGGCGATACCTCGGTGAATAAATGCTGATAGCTTTGATACGCCCATTCAGATATTTTTCCATAGCTGCCTTGTCTGCAAAGACTTTCCTTTCCTGTCCGGCGATTTTTGCCTGTCCGTAATTGTGGGGGCTGTTGGTGTAAATACTCCATGAAAGCGTCCACGAATAGGGAATGGATTTCTCTTTTTCCCTGTCATACCGGGTATTCTCGGATATGTGGTAGCGCATTTGGTAGACGCGGTTGCTGATGTGCTTCCCGTAGTCCGTAGCTTCCCACTGGTTCGCGGTATGCGTAGCTTCGGGTGTCCTCACATACTCAATGGCTTTGTCAATGGCAAGGGTCTTTCCCGCCTGTTCGTCCCATGCCGCCGCCTGTTCTTGCAAGGCTTCAAAAGCTGCCTGTTCAGCCGCCGCGTATTCTTCCCGCAATGCCTGTAACTGTTCTAAGGGCAGGGCGGTAAGCCCGGAAAGGTCAGCGGTCTGTTCCTCAAAATAAAATATTTCGCTCTATCCGCATACTGTCAGCCGGGTCTAACTTGTCACGCTCAAACATGGAGTAACCTTTTTTCTTTTCCGTTCATTCGCTCCTTTCTGAAATGGCGGCGCACCGCCGCGCTTTTGGGGTTCGCCCCGTACTACGGTGGGCTGTGCGTTATGCCAACAATTTTTTTCATTTTTTAGAGGGTTGGGAACTTCCCAACAAGCAAAATCCCCGTCCGGCGCGTCAGCGGCAGGACAGGGATTTACGGAAGTGGGTACCCGCTTCCTATGCTTGCTATTCAAGTTTTTAGTTCTTCTGTACTTCGATACGGTAGTTGACGTATTTCCCGCCAGTGTCAGCCAGAACGATAGTTCCGTCATAGGTCTTGCCTGTTTTCGGGGAATAGAGCTTCTTCACATTCACTTTGCCGGATTTAAGGAGCGCGGCGGCAATCTTCGCGGAAAAGCGGTCTTGCGTTCCTCGAAAAAGCGGTCATTCTTCCACATGACAAAGGCACATTCTTTTGTTGCTGCAATAATAGTTTTTCTTCCCCTCATGGACGGGGGAACCGCAACGGGGGCATTTGCCGACAGAGGGCTTTTCCTCCCGGAACAAATCCTTTTTCCCGTCCAGTGCTGCGGCGTGTGTCTGCACAAGCTCCCGCGCCATAGCTTCAATGCCGGACAGAAATTCGCCGGGGTCTGCGGCTCCCTTTTGCTATCTGCGTCAGATTGTTTTCCCATTTCTGCGGTAAGCTGCGGGGAAGTGAGCATATCCGGCAAGACTGATATAAGGGCGGCTCCGTTCTGCGTGGGGATAAGCTGCTTCCCCTTGCGCTCTGCAAAGCCGCCCTTTACCAGTTTTTTCAATGACGGCGGCGCGGGTGGCGGGAGTGCCAAGCCCCCGGCGTTCCGCGTCCGGGTCGGTGTCCCCGTTCCCGGCTCGCTCCATAGCAGAGAGAAGCGACGCTTCGCTGTGGGGCTTCGGCGGCGTTGTGGTATGCTCCGTTACTTTTGCGGCGGGGTTAGGAAAGTTCTGTCCCTCGGAAAGCTCCGGCAGCGTCACGCCCTCATTTTCCCCGTCCTCTGCTTCGGGCTTATCTTTCAGCGTCGCCCGGTATCTGCGTTCAAGCTCTTTCCAACCCTCCGCAAGTACGGTCTTTCCCCTTGCGGTGAAGTCTGTCCCGGCGCATGAGAAAACCGCCGTAACCGCTTCATAAATATGCGGCTCGGCGGTGGCAAAAAGCAGACGCGCCCCCGCAAGGGTAAGGATATTCTTCTCGCTTTCCGGCAGCGCGTCCGGGTCAGCCTTTGCAAGCTCCATAGTGGGAATGATTGCGTGGTGGTCTGATACTTTCTTGCTGTCTAATACCTTTGCAATCTCCGGCGTGAAGTCCGCGCCCGCCATAAAGGGGAGCTTTTCGCAAAGCAGCGCGATAATGTCCGCTGCGGTGCCGCCCATGTCGTCAGTAAGAAAGCTGCTGTCCGTCCTCGGATAAGTAAGGAGCCGCTTTTCATAAAGGGATTGTGCAAGGTCAAGGGTCTGCTTTGCGGTGTAACCGAAAATGCGGTTCGTTTCCCGCTGCAAAGAGGTAAGGTCAAAGAGCTTTGGCGGGGCTGCGGTTTTCTTCTCTCTGGTAAGGGAAACGCATACCGCCTTTCCCGCTTCGCAAGCCCCTTTCAGCGCGTCGGCTTCTGCCTTGTCCGAAATCCTTTCGCTTGCCGCGTCCGCGCCGGATAAATCAAGGCGAACATGATAATATTTTCTTTCTGGAAATGGGAGATAGCCGCGTCCCGGTCGGTGAGCATTTTTAAGGTCGGGGTCTGTACGCGCCCCACGTTCAAGGTCTTTCCATACAGGCAGGAGAAAAGCCGGGTGGCGTTAATGCCGATAAGCCAGTCAGCCTTTGCGCGGCAGAGGGCGGACGCAAAGAGCGCGCCATAGTCCCGCCCGTCTTTGAGGGAAGCAAAGCCCGCCTTAATCGCCCCGTCCTCCATTGAAGAAATCCACAAGCGGCGCATGGGCTTCTTGCAGCCCGCCACTTCGTAGACAAAGCGGAAAATCAATTCACCCTCGCGCCCCGCGTCACACGCATTTACCACTTCGGAAAACGTCGGCGCGGTGCATAAGCTCTTTAATGGTTTTGAATTGCTTCCCCTTGTCCGGGTCAACGGCGTCTGCCATTCCTCCGCAGAATGGTAAGCTGTCAAACTCCATTTTTTATATTTGCTCCCCGTAGGCGGCAGCTTCCGCAAGCTGTACCAAATGCCCGACGCACCATGAAATGAGGTAGCCGCCGCCCTCGATATACCCGTCCTGTTTCCCCTTAATGCCAAGCGCGGCGGCGATAGTCTGCGCCACGCTCGGCTTTTCTGCAATCACAAGTCTAAATGCCATGAAAAAATCCTCCTTTCAGCGTTCCGGCGCGGTGTGCTTCTTCTCCTGTGCCTGTTTCAGACAATAGCCGATACAGGGGGATTGCGCCTTATAAGGGCAACGCATACACGCCGGGGATTTTGGAACGGGCGGCGCACTGTCACGCCGCCCGGTGGGTCTTTGTACCATCATTTTTTCTAAAGGGTTTTCGGTAAAAAGCGTCATGCTTCCTCGTCCTCCTGTTCTTCATCAGAAAGCCCGTCCCCCTCGTCCTCGTCGTAATCGTCAAAATCGAAATCTTCAAGGTCGGTGTCGCCCTTGACGTTCTGCTTTGGCTTCATAAACTTAAAATAATAGAACGCGCCCCCGCCGCCAAGAAGTGCCACGACAAGGAAAAGCACAAGCCCGCCTGTATTGCCTTTCTCTTTGGGCTGCTCTGTTGGTTTCTCGGTTTCCGGCTCCGCTTCCTTGCCGCTGCAAGCGGTCATGTTGTCCTTGCAGACAGGGCAGCTCACATTTACCTTTCCGGCTTCGCATTTATCGGTGCAACTGCAAACGGCGGGCGGGGCTGCTTCGGTGCTTCCGTCCTCCATGAGTGCCATAAGGTCGGCTTCGTCCACTTGATTAAGGAAATGTACGGTGTCCTCGCCCTCGTCGTCCCGGTCGATAAGGATATAAAAGTAATTGCCGTTTTTGGTCGTCACTGTGATAAGCTGCTTGTTGCCGCCGAAATCGTCTACAAGGGTCGCGTTCCCGTCCGGGGTAAGGGGTTCTTCCTTTTCGGGTTCCTCATAGACAACGCCGCTGTCGTCGGTCGCGTCCTGTCCCTCCGGGGTCTGTGCAAAGGCGGTGACGGAAAAGCCGCCCGTCAGCATGAGGGCGGCGCAGAGTGCGGTCAAGGTTCTAAGGATTTTCTTATTCATTCTCGGTGTCCTCCATTTCTTCGGTGTCGTGGTCTGCGGGTTCTGCGGGGTAGCCCGGCGCGGCTTCCATGCCCGGAATACCGCCGCCGGAAAGCATAGCGGAAAGGCTCATGCGGGGAAAGGCGCATGGAGCGCACAAGCTGTACGATTTGCAGGTTTTCCGCTTCGGTTTTCTGCGCTTCAAGCCCCCTTAATCTGTTCTGGTACTCGGTGATTTTCTCGCGGGTCTTTGCAATCTCTTTGTCGATACGTTCAATTTTTGTTCATAGCCATCAATAAATTTCTCCTTTCTTTGCTCAAAAATATGTTAATTCCAGTTCATCAGCCCATAGCCTTTGATACAGGAGTAATTGACGGGGTAGCTCTTTATCTTGCAGGCGTCGCCGGAATTGCCCTCGACGGTATAGACGCGCTCCCCGTCCGTTCCGATAACAAGCCCCACATGGTCTGCGCTCCCGTCCCCGTCCCAGTCGAAAAAGATAGCGTCGCCGGGGGCGATATTCTCATAGCCCCCTCGCGCCCCATTGCCCGCGTGACTGGAACCAGGGTACGCCCTGTGACTGGCACCCGGCAAAGCGCGGCTCGCTCTTTCCGGCTTGATTGTAGCACCATGAAACGAAACAGGCGCACCATTCCACGCGGCTGTTAAATCCGTACCAGCTCCAAAAGGGTCGCCCGCCCACGTTGCCGACTTGCCGCTTCGCAAGGTCTACAACGGCGGTGTTGCCGGGGCGTGTGCCGTTTACAAGCTGTACGCCGCTTAAATCCTCGGACGCGCCCATATCGGGGGAGCCGCCGCCGAAAATCAGCGGCTTGTTTCCGCTTGTTTCCAGATAGACGCGGTACATTTCAAGCTGCTGTGGCGTTAGAAGTTCCTCCGCAATCTCGGAAATGGGCTTGTTCGTCAGCTTCATGTTGAGGATATGGTACTCGTAGGGTATTTCCTCGGTGGTCGTTTCCCCTGTTTCCGGGTCTGTGCTTGTTTCTGTGCGGTAGCGGATTTCCGTTTCTTCTGTCAGCGTCAAAGTGTACTGCATGGCAAAGACGCGATTTAGCTCTGCCTGTGCGCTCTGCGGGGTGTAGGTCTGTAAAAGGGCGGTGAGGTAGGACGCTAACTCATGGGGGTTATGCCCGATACTGTCAAGGTCATAGCGGTATTCGTCATAGCCGGGGTGGGTGCTTTCGATATTGTCAATCTGCTGCTGAAGCTCGTTTTCCTTTGCGGCGTAATTGTTCTCCGTCGCCACAAGGTCGCTGTCCTCCGACGTGTAGGAAGTCCCAAGTATGCCGTTCATCAAGCCGGAGAACATGGAACCGCAAGAGGAAAGCCCCGCCGATACCATGATGAATAAGAGTAGCGCGGCAACGGCGATACATACGCCCGCCGGGTGCCGCCTACAAAAGCGATTGCCTTTTTTGTTTCCTCGGCGGTCTTTTTTTGCCGCCTTGCGGGTGTTCTCTGCGGCTTTCTGCGCCGTTTTTGCGCCGCCTTTCCTTGCCGACTTTGCATACTGCCGCTTGATTTGCTGCTTCTGCATGAAGCGGGAAAGGGGATTGCCCGCAATCTGCGGATTGTCATGCAGGGCTTTATGGTACTGAAATCCACATTCGCCTTGAACGCCGCTTTCTCTGCCTTTGCCGCCGCCCGGTAGGGTTTGAGCTTGTGGCTGTGGTAGCCCTCCTTGACTTTCCGCGCCCCGTACTTTGCGCCGCGCTCTGCCAGTTCTTCGGATTTGTGCGCCCCCTCAACGCCGGAATTGTCCTTTTCAACGGAATGTATCTTGTTGTGGACGAAAATACCCGCTTCCTGTGCGGGGCGGGATAGCGGGTTATTGTGGGGCTTATTCTTTCCTATGGGCTTTTCCCGTTCCTCAAAGCGTAGGCGGGTCTTGCCTTTCCCGGTGGCTTCATCAAAGGTGCGCTCCCGTACAAGTTTCTTTTCTTTGGGGATAGCCGCCTTTGCCGCGTCCAGACGGTCGGCTGCTTTGTCCGATTTTCGGATATACCTTTCAAGCTCCGGCGTTGCCCGTTCCTCGTCGGTAAACTGCAAGCGGGAAGATTTTTCTTTTGCTGTGGCTTCTGCCTGTGCTTTCCTCGCCGCCTTTTTGCTCGCCTTTCTGGTACGCGCCCCGTCGATACGTTCCAAGACGCGCTCGGCTGCTGCGGTGTCCTGTTCCCGTTCTGCCCCCGGCGCATGGGGAAGCGGCGGCGTGTCGGTTAAGGGCGGGGAAGTTGCGCCGCCCGGTAGGGGCTGCGCTGCCTGTTCCGGCTGCTGCGGGGCGGCTTCCTTTCTGGTAAGGTCAGCGTCCCTTATGCGGTTGCTGATACGCTTCTTCTTGCCTGTGGCGGCGTTTACCTCAACGGCTCCCTCGCGGGTCATTTTCTGCATGACTTTCTCACGCGCTTATATTGTTTTATTGTGTCTGTCCCTCCCATCCGCGCCTTGCAAGGGCGCAATACTCGGCGTTATCTCAATGCCTATATAAATGCCTGTCCAAGCTGCTT
>ENA-OQAX01000210-OQAX01000210.1-human-gut-metagenome-genome-assembly--contig:-NODE-210-length-13746-cov-2.919671_pt1 | contig 13746 bp, 22 predicted proteins | sample MGYA00242741_ERZ504539 | MGnify/ENA primary metagenome ERZ504539 (study PRJEB26092, sample SAMD00036277) | human gut metagenome | host: Homo sapiens | study: EMG produced TPA metagenomics assembly of... | reverse complement strand
CGCAAGTGATATTCTAGCATCAATACCCGCATCTGTCAACAACTTTTTTTACATTTTTTTCAATTTTTATTTTTATCTTCCCAGATTTCCCATAAAACCCGCTAAAATACGCAATGTCATTAACTTAAAGCAGAAGATATTTATTCCAAAAGGATTAGATATCTTCTGCTTTTTTTGATATGCTTATATTGTAAAGAGAAACCATGAACCTGCCGCAGAAAAGGATGTGATGCTCATGAAACATTCTCAAAAACGTACATTCATGGATATAGAAAAAATGAATTCTAATGAATTTAGGGCATTTTGTCGGTCTGGTAACCAAAATCATTTTACCAGAACCAGAAAAATGCCTCTTCAGGATCTTCTTTTCACAATGATAAACAGAAAGGGGCTAACATTGGCATTGGAACTGAGAAATTATATGAAAATTGCTCATCCAGGAACTTTCATTTCCAAACCAGGATATCTGAAACAGCGTATGAAACTTAATCCAGATGCTTTTTTAGAACTGTATAAATATCATAACCGCAACTTCTATGCGGATTCTTCTTTTTCAACTTATAAAGGTCATTTAATATTAGCAGCAGACGGCTCAGACATTAATATTCCTACCACTGCTGAAACGCTGGAACTGTATGGTTCTGCAAGCCGAAAAAATACAAAACCCCAGGCTCAAATAGGATTAGGCTGTATCTATGATGTAATGAATCGCATGATACTAGAAAGTGATTGTAACAAAGTAAAATTTGATGAGATGCGCCTGGCAGAAAAGCAATTAGAGCGAATACCGGAAACAATAGGAAATATTCCATTTATCATTATCATGGACCGAGGATATCCTTCTACACCTGCGTTTATACATATGATGGATAAGGATCTTAAGTTTATCGTACGTTTAAAAAGCAGTGATTACAAAAAAGAGCAAAGCAGTTTAACAGAAAATGATCAGCTGGTTAAAATAAAACTTGATAAATCAAGAATCAGACATTACGAGGGGACGCCGGATGGAGAACGTATGAAAGAACTGGGTGAAATTTCATTGCGTATGGTAAAGATCCTATTAGAAATGGAAATCTGGAAGTTTTAGCTACAAATCTTTCACAAACGGAATTTCATACAGAAGAAATAAAAGAATTATATCATATGAGGTGGGGAATTATGCAGATATCGGCATATTCCCCATATGCGATATTTTAGAAATGCCGATTTTGCCTTTCTGAAATATTGGATTTACAGGACTTTATAAATATATCGGCATTTCTTACTATAGAGATGTAACCAGTCATCGCTATAGAAAGGAGACCGTGTATGATAAAATCCTACCCGTTACTAAAACCATTAACTGATCAGCTCATGAAGGAGGTGAGAGCCTACGGGATACTGGAAGTGTCTTTAGAACAGTATCAGATTGTTTGTAACTCGATAGTACGCTTTGCGCAGTCATCACAGGTTGATTCCTACAGTCCGGAGTTGATGGATTCCTACAAGGACAATCTTGACACCAGGTGTTCTTCCGGTGAGATATGCAAGGAATATCATCGATTCCAACTGCGTGTTATGCGTATGCTATCTTCACTTGCGGAAAGCGGCATTGTTGATTTTTCGAGCACTAAATCTCATCCGCTCAAGTACATTGTATCCGACGAAACAAGCAGTCTCGTGGAAATAATTCTCAACAGTTACCCTATCAGCAATGACAACAAAAAAGGATCTCCGAGCCCCTACCAGATATTTTTTATGGTACGCTGAACAGTTCGGGATAAAGCCGCAACGTATTGATGACACCATAGTCATGTCATTCCTAATTGATGAAGTACTGGTTTCGAACAGCGGAAGTACCGGATGTACGTTAAGGTGTGTAAAGTACGCCACGGAATACCTTCGGGCTCATGGGAATGATTGCCTGCACCGTGATTATACTCTTCTGAAGCTGAAAAATGATCACCGGCGTATTATCCCGGCCTATTCTGAAGAAGAGATTTCGGGAATAGCCCAGGCAGCTGATACAGATAGCACCATTGGAAAGAGGGATCTTGCGATCATACTTGTTGCATACTGCACAGGGCTTCGCGGAATCGACATCATAGGCATTAAGTTATCAGATATAGACTGGCACAATCACAAAGTGTCAGTAGTGCAGTCAAAAACTCATACGCCAATTGTATCTGAACTAAACGGTGCCACCTTGAACGCCCTTGCTGATTATATCCTCGACTGGCGTCTAAATGCGATATTCCTGAGGTTTTCGTAACAGTAAAGGCTCCGTATCGAAGATTGTCAAAGGGATTTGGCAGTATGATTGACAAGTATTGCGAAAAAGCAGGCGTATCCAAAATCGCATTTAGAGGATTCCATAGTTTACGGCGTTCCTTTGAAACGGTTATGGTGTCAAGAGGAGTTCCCATTGAAGCCGTGTCACAGATGATGGGACATAAATCCATTATTGAGGATAAACCGTACATCACACACGATACACACCAGATATCATTCGTGGCAATGGATTTTTCGGATGTGCCTATTACTAGCGGGTTCTATTTTGGACATACAGAAAGTGCCGGATCCCTGGAGGGAGGTGCTGGAGCATGACCCTTGACAAAAAACTCAATGACGCATTTGAGGAGATGATGAAATATCGCCAGTCCATTGGATACGCCACCGCTACATATAGGAGTTCGGTTCCTCCATTTATAAACTTTTGTGTAAAAAACCATCCCCTGTCTGCCCGCATTACCCAGGAAATGGTAGACGAGTGGCTCATTTATTATCCTTATACTGTCAACAGCAAAGCCGTCTTCCTCTCTCTCCTGCGGGAGTACACGAAATACCTGAACTTCCTTGGATATGATGATTATATACCGGATGACGATTATGTAGTAAAGCGCATAGCTTCAATCCGTACCTGTTTACGGATGATGAACTCTCCGGGTTATTTAAAACGATTGACTCATATGTTGGCAAAACCTGTGGGAAAAGATATCTGCCAGAGATTGTGCTTCCTGTGTATAGCCGGTTGCTTTACTGCTGTGGTCTTCGCCCACAGGAACCACCTGCGATACGAACAGAGGATGTAAACCTGATTACAGGAGACGTTTATATACGGCAGTCCAAGAGGCACAAGGATCGGCACATCATTATGTCAGAGGATATGCGCGCACTCTGTCAGAAATACGATTCCGTAGCAGGAAAGAGGCAATGGTTCTTTCAAAAATGGGACGGCACACCATATGAAACATCGTGGTACAACCAGGTATGGAGGAACCTGATCTCAAAGAGTGGCATTTCATGGAAGGGGGCTCCAAGACCTTATGATCTGCGGCACGCTTTTGCTTCGCGTAATATAATCCGCTGGATAAACAATGGGAAGGACGTGATGGAATTATTGCCGTACCTTTCGGCATATATGGGGCATTCAGAACTCACATCAACGCTTTATTATATCCACCTTCTTCCAGAGAATCTGCGCAAGTCCAAAGCTGTAGACTGGGCTCTCCTTTCCCAGGTTTATGGAAAGGGGGTTCTGGAAGATGAGGATTAAAGCTAAGGATCCACACCTTGTATCGCTTATGGGTGAATTTATGAGAATCTACCTTCCGGGTGTCAGGAATCGCGATAAAGACACAATTGACTCGTACAGATATAGCATAAATCTGTTTGTGACATACCTTGAATCAGAACAAAAAGGTGACTGTCCTAACGATGCAGTCATCTGACTTCAGCCAGAAAAACATAGTAGAATTCATGGCTTGGCTGAAATCTGAACGCAATAACGTGGCACCGACCATAAACCATCGCCTGTCAGACCTGCGGGGATTCTGCAAGTACCTTTATAAAAAAGAACGCTATCTCCCTTGATGCGTATGAGGCAATCCGCGAGATAAGCGATGTTGATGATGAAAGGATTCTCGATTTTACATGGCTTTCAGTTAATGATGTGTACCTGGTTCTTAAAAGTACAGATAGCAACCGTGAAGCTGTAAGAGATCGTTTTCTCCTGTCGCTTCTGTATGAAAGCGGTGCACGGATAAATGAGGTATTGTCACTAAAACTCCTTGATATTAAAGCGACATCCAACGGGGAGGCTGATGTCCATTTCTACGGAAAAGGAAAGAAACATAGGATTACACCCTTATCCAAGGAAATATGGAGCCAGTTTGAAGATTACTGCGAAAAATATCATCCAGACAAGACTTCGGAGAACCTGGTGTTTTATTCTTTCCGAAATGGCCAGAAAAACAAAATGTCCAGTGATAATGTCAGCCGTATACTTGTAGGATGTGAAGCAGAGGTTCGCAAAAGCAATCCGGATCTAGTCCATCTGCATTCGCATCTTTTCAGAAGGACGAGGGCAATGCACCTGTATCAGGCGGGGGTGCCTCTCCCTACTATATCTGAATGGCTTGGTCATTCGAATATAGAAACGACTCGTTTCTACGCCAAGGTTACTGAAGAGATGAAGAGGGAAGCACTGCATAAGCTTAGCGATAGCGACAGATCCGTCTTTAAGGATGATGTGGTGTTCAAGTATGCCAATGACGAAGATGCTATCAAGCGGCTTTGTGGATTAAAATAAATGCCGATAGTTTATTACCCATGCCTGATATTGGGTCAGGCATGGAATCTTATAGAAATTTTATCGGCATTTCTAAAATATCGGCATATGGGGGAATAGAGACTGCGTATGAAACACTAAAGAATCGGTTGCAGTTAGAAAATTTTACAGGTACAAAACCTATTCTGTTATTACAAGATATATACAGCACCATATATCTGAGCAATTTAGTCGAAGATATCATATTAGACGCAGAGCGTGAACTGGATCAGAAGGAAACAAACAGAAAACATAAAATGATGATCAATCAGACAGTTAGTATTGGAATCTTAAAAACGATCTGATTTATATACTTCTTGAAACGGATGATCAAAAGAAAAATATATTATTTCAGCAAATATATGAAGACATCAGTAAGAATCTGGTTCCTATTCGTCCTGATCGGCATTATACCAGAACGAAGGGCGGTTAGCAGGGAAATATTCAAATACTCATAAAGAGCATACTAATCTAGAAAATACGAGTACAAAGAGAAGGGGATAAGTATGCCCATATAAAAAACAAAAGCAGGAATCATAGTTTTTATAAATACTTACGATTTCTGCTTTTTGCTAAAGTTAATGACATTGCTAAAATACGGCATTTTTCAATCACAAAACATTCTTAATGTTTCAAAAATGCTTCCGCGATATCAAGATCCTCCGGTGTTGTGATCTTAATATTCTGATAAGATCCCTCTGCCAGAGCAACCTTTGCCCCTGTCTCCTGCTCTACTACCATGGCATCATCTGTAATTTTGCTCATATCTTTCTGACGAATGCTGTCATGAGCCTCACGTATCAGTGAATACGAAAAAATCTGCGGGGTCTGAATTGTCCACACACACTTTCTGTTTGGAGTTTCTTTTACATATCCCTCTTCATCAGAAAGTTTGACTGTATCTTTAGAAGGCATACCAATCACACATGCACCTGTTTCCTTCACTTTCTGCAGACCACGTTTAAGAATTTCTTCTGTCACAAAAGGTCTTGCACCGTCATGGATCAATACATATTCACAGTCTCTGCATTCACAAAAGACCTGCATAGACAGAATCATAGCGTTTCTTTTTCCTCCCGGGATTACTGCCGATACCTTTTGTAAATCCATATTTTTTGCACGATTTTCTTCTTTTACAGTAGGAGATAGATTCCTCTCCTGTCACAAGAATAATATCCTGAATCAGCGGACTTTCCTGAAAACAGCGCAGGGAATAATACAGAACCGGGTATCCCTGTATCTCCAGGAACTGCTTCTGTACTTTACTGTGCATTCTTTTTCCCTGCCCTGCTGCCAGAACAATGGCCGTATTTCTTTCTGACATCTCAACGCTCTCCCAGTTTAAGATTCGGCACAGCATTCAGATCCCAGCCATGACGTGTACCTTTAATATATTCATAATAAGCAGCTACTCCAATCATTGCTGCATTGTCTGTACAGAAGATCGGTGACGGCCGATAAAAACTGTAATTATTTTTCTTACATGCTTCTTCCATTGCCGCTCTTAACGTTCCATTCGAAGCCACTCCGCCTGCAATTGCAATCTTAGTCATCCCATAATCTTTGGCTGCAAGCATTGTATGCTCCACCAGCACATCAACTACCGCTTTCTGGAAAGATGCTGCCAGATCTGCTCTGTTTATCTCTTCTCCGGTCATCTGCGCATGATTAATATAATTCAACACTGCTGATTTTACACCACTGAAGCTGAAATCGTACGGACAATCTCCAATTTTAGCTTTTGGAAACTCAATTGCATTGGGATTTCCCTCTTTAGAGAGCTTGTCTACCTTTGGTCCTCCCGGATATCCCAGTCCGATAGCTCTTGCAACTTTGTCAAAAGCTTCGCCTGCAGCATCATCACGGGTACGTCCCAGGATTTCAAATTCTCCATAATCCTTAACGATCACAAGGTGTGTATGTCCTCCTGACACGATCAGACATAAAAATGGAGGTTCAAGATCCGGATGTTCAATATAATTTGCTGACACATGGCCCTCAATATGGTGGACCCCTACCAGTGGAAGCTTCTTTGCATAAGCAATTGCCTTCGCCTCAGCAACACCCACAAGAAGTGCACCTACAAGTCCCGGACCATAAGTGACACCAATTGCATCCAGATCATCAAGAGTTACATCTGCATCTGCCAGTGCCTGTTCAATTACCTGGTTAATCTTTTCAATATGTTTACGGGAAGCAATTTCCGGAACTACCCCACCGTATAAAGTATGAAGAGCGATCTGTGAAGAGATCACATTTGACAGAATAGTTCTTCCGTTTTTGACAACAGAAGCTGCAGTCTCATCACAGGAACTCTCAATTGCAAGAATTAATGTATCTTTCATTTTCTGTTCCTCATATATCCGACGGATAAGTCATCCGTTTTACTACTTGTTCATAATCAGTTTCAGTGACATATTATTCCTCAAAATTCAATTCCAGACTCTTTCCGTCTTTTCCCGGATATGCATTTGGAAAAATTTCACGAACTTTATCCATAAACTCATCCGGTCTGACCAGAGACGGACTGTAATGTGTCAGCCACATCTCCTTTACCCGGGCATCACGGGCCAAAACCGCCGCCTCGCGGAAAGTCATATGCTTGTATCCGCGTGCTTTGTCTGCTTTGTCATCTTCTCCGTACATTCCTTCACAGATAAACAAATCCGATTCCTTTGCATTTCGCAGGATAGATTCTGTTGGTCTGGTATCTGTTGTATAAGTAAGCCTGATTCCTTTTCTCGCAGGTCCAAGTACCATCTCCGGTGTATAGGTAATACCGTTTGCTTCGATGGTCTGCCCTTTCTGGAGCGGATTCCAGTATTTCAGTGGAATATCCTGCTCTTTCGCCCTCTCAGCCGAGAATTTTCCCTGGCGGAGAATCTCAAGGGTATAGCCATAACAGAGTACATTATGGTTCACTTTAAAAGCCGTAATACGATAGCCATTTAATTCAATGACCTGCTCCGGCTGTGTAATCTCAATAAATTTAATTTCAAACGGAAGCTCCGGTGCAATGACGCGAAGTGCATTGACCACTCTCTCCAGACCTTTGGGACCTACCAGAGTCAATGGTTCTGTGCGGTCTGCATTTCCCATAGTAAGAAGAAGTCCCGGAAGCCCGCTGATATGATCTCCATGATAATGAGTAAAACAAATCACATCAATAGGTTTAAAGCTCCACCCCTTCTCCTTAATTGCTACCTGAGTACCTTCACCACAGTCAATGAGCAGACTGCTCCCGTTATATCTTGTCATAAGCGCAGTCAACCATCTGCGCGGCAGAGGCATCATTCCACCGGTTCCAACTAAACATACATCTAACATATATTCCCTCTATTTTCCAGCTTCCGGCAATTCCCTTAAAAGGTGTATGGTCCGGCTGCTGATTTTTTTCTGCTTTCATTTCTTTTTCATTCGGGATGTCTGGTCATAAGCAGCGCATCCTCCACAGGATCACTGTAATATGCCTTACGTATTCCATCTCCGGTAAATCCCATACGTTCATAGAGACGGATTGCAGTCTCATTTCCCACACGTACTTCCAGATGGATTGTCGTAACCTCCCTCTCTGCTGCAAGGCGGATCAGGCTCTGCATCAGAAAAGCGCCAATTCCTTCTTTTTGTCTGTCCCTGCGCACAGCCACATTGGTAATATCTCCCTCATCCAGAACCATAAGAAGACCGCAGTAACCCAGAATCTTTTTTTTCTTTCTCTCCACCACCAGAAACATGGCATCATCCCTGGTCAGAAAAGTAAAAAAAACCTTCTTTTGTCCATGGCACATGAAAAAGATCCTGCTCAATCTCCATTACCTGATCCAGGTCATCCACAAGCATTTCCCGCAGGATCATATTTTTGTACCTGCCGGTTTCTGCTCTTTTTCTCTCTCTGCACGCTCACGCTCTGCCTGGGAAACGCGGAGATATTCCGGGATATGTTCCATAGCAGTCTCTGTGCGTCCTTCTTTATAATAAATACTGCCAAGAGCTGCCACTGCCGCTGCTCTCTGTTTATTTACATGAGCCGGTGCAAAAGAATACGGAACCTGCAGTTTCTCTGCGATCAGTTCACGAAATACAGGTACACCGTCTCCCAAAAATGTAACCATCTCTCCTCTCTGATTCAGTTCTTCCAGCAGTTCCTCGATCGGTGCTGCCCACTGTTCTTTCAAAGTCATAAGCTGATGCTCTTCAAATCTGTAAATTCCTGTATATACCTGCTTTCTTCTGGCATCCATGATCGGACAGATCAATCCCTGTGCATCATAAAGATTATATGCCAGTGCATCTACTGTCGGTACTGCTACCAATGGTTTCTTCAGGCAAGTCCCAGCCTTTGGCTGTTGCCGAGCCGATACGGAGTCCTGTAAAGGATCCCGGTCCCGCTGCCACTGCAATAGCATCTACGGATTCCAGTTCCAGTTCCGTCATCTTCACAATCTCATCTAACATCGGAAGCAAAGTCTGAGAATGTGTTTTCTTATAATTTACAGTATACTCAGCCAGTAATGTATCATCTTCCACAACTGCTACAGATGCAACAATTCCTGAGCTGTCCAAAGCTAAAATTTTCATTTCTACCTCCTAACTGTTCTCCGGACCAATCACTGTAATCCTTCTATAATCAAAGCCTTTCTCCAGATCTTTCTCTATGGTTACTTTGATCAGCTTTTCCGGAAGGATTTCTTCAATCAGATCAGCCCATTCGATCAGACAGATTCCCTGTCCGAAGAAATAATCGTCATATCCGATTTCTTCCATTTCCTCAATGTCACCGATACGGTAAACATCAAAATGATATAAAGGAAGACGTCCGCTTTCGTATTCCTGAATGATCGTGAATGTCGGGCTGCAGATAGGCTCTGTGATTCCAAGCCCTGCCGCAACTCCCTGGGTAAATACGGTTTTCCAACTCCAAGATCACCTGTCAGAGTATAAATCTGACCCGGTTTCGCATTCTCTCCGATCTTCTTTCCCACCTCAAATGTTTCCTGTGGTGTTTTTGTCTCTATAATCATCTTTTCCACCTTTTTCTTGCAGAATTGTTCTTTGCATATTATAATAGAGCGAACAGCGAAATACAATACTTTTTGAAAAGGAGACTTGAAACTATGGCAAATCCGATAGTTACAATTACCATGGATAATGGCGATGTGATGAAAGCAGAATTATATCCTGAGATTGCACCGAATACAGTTAATAACTTTATCAGTCTTGTAAAAAAAGGCTTCTATGACGGACTTATTTTCCATCGTGTGATCAACGGTTTCATGATCCAGGGAGGATGCCCGGACGGAACAGGTATGGGCGGTCCGGGATACAGCATTAAGGGTGAATTCACTCAGAACAGATTTAAAAATGATCTGAAACATACTGCAGGTGTTCTTTCCATGGCACGCGCCATGCATCCAAACTCAGCAGGAAGCCAGTTCTTTATCATGCACAAAGATGCTCCGCATCTTGACGGTGCTTATGCTGCATTCGGCAAGATCACTGAAGGAATGGATGTTGTAAACCGTATTGCAGAAGAAGATACCGATTACAGCGACCGTCCGCTTGACGAGCAGAAAATCAAATCCATGACAGTAGAAACTTTCGGTGTTGATTATCCGGAACCGAAGAAATGCTGATTCGCTGACTGTTTATGCCCCATGCAGTTTTCAGGCTGCATGGGGCATATTTTATCAGTCCGTAAATACTTTCACTTCACCGTCAATCACTGAATAGTAAAGATCTTTCTCTTTCTTCATCTTCGCTCTTCCATTTGTTCCCTCGGTGATTGCTTTTTCTACAAATGCAATCTGATCCGCCGGAACCAGCAAATGCAGAACTACCCTGTCAGTGTATTCAGAATCAAGGATCGGTAATTTCTGTTCTCCGGCAATATACTGGATCTTGCTATCCCGGTATAATCCGTAACTACTTCCATAGAAATTCCGTAGGTTTTCTCAATCACTGTGCTGGCGGCAAGACCTTCCTGCAGACTCCTGGAATATGCTCTGACAAGACCTCCTGTTCCAAGAAGTATCCCTCCAAAATATCTGGTAACTACTGCTGCCACATTATAAATATCTTCCCCCAGGATTACATCCAGCATTGGTCTTCCCGCAGTGCCTGACGGCTCACCATCGTCACTGCATCTGGTATATTCCCTGTTCTTTCCCACCGAATATACATAGCAGTTATGTCTGGCATCCCAATATTTCTTCTTCATTTCCTCTATAAAGGCCAGTGCCTCCTCTTCGGTCTTTACAGGACGCACTGTAGCAATAAATCTGGATTTCTTTTCCACGATCTCGCCTTCCCCGCCCTCGTAAACTGTCTTATATTTCTCAAGCATGTCTCATACTCCTCTTTCCGTTCTCTTATTGACTCAGTGTACCATGAATTACAAAAATGTGCCAGCACAGTGTATACTAATCCTGTAAAAAAACACAATAACCATTAAAAAGATCCAAAAGCAATTGTGAATTTTTATTTTTCTGCTTTATTTACTTATTCTTATTTGATATAATAGAACGGATTATAAAGGAGGTTTAACATGAACTACGGTAAAAAGTCGACTGCAAAGAAACGGACGGCACTGATTTCCCGTTCTTCCATGATGGGAAAGCGCGCCAGAGTTTCTTTCATCAGAGTCCTGTTCGTATCACTGATAGCACTCTGCATCGCAGTAACCTGTCTGGGTGTGGGGTCATTCAGGGGTGTAATTGATACTGCTCCTGATGTTGATGATATTGATATTATGCCACTAGGCTATGCAACCTTTCTCTACGATGATGCAGGGAATCAGATCCGTAAACTGGCTGCTCCGGATTCCAACCGACTGCCTGTCACTCTCGATCAGATACCTGTTGATCTGCAGCATGCAGTTGTCGCAATTGAGGATGAACGTTTCTATGAACATAACGGTATTGACGTAAAAGGTATTCTTCGTGCCGGAATGAAAGCTCTCACTACCGGAGATTTCTCAGAAGGTGCCAGTACGATCACACAGCAGCTTCTTAAGAATAACGTATTTACCAACTGGACCAGTGAATCTACTCAGCTGGAAAGATTTACGCGAAAAATCCAGGAACAGTACCTTGCTGTCCAGGTTGAGAAAAAAAACTGATAAAGACACCATTCTTGAGAATTACCTGAACACAATTAACCTGGGTGCCGGTTCCTACGGTGTACAGCTGCCGCACGACAGTATTTTGACAAGGATGTATGGGATCTGAATCTTTCTGAATGTGCAACTCTGGCAGGTATCACACAGAACCCGACGAAATTTAACCCGATTATCAATCCTGACAGCAACAGGAAGAGACGCAAGGAAGTTCTCCAGCATATGCTGGATCAGAACTATATTACTCAGGATCAGTATGATGAAGCTCTTGCAGATGATGTTTATTCCCGTATCCAGGCCGCTCAGGAAAAGAACTCCAGCACTGAGAATACTGTTTACACATATTTTGAAGATGAACTGACAGATCAGATCATCAACGACCTGATGAATATCAAAGGTTACACCAAAAAACAGGCAACCAAATCTTCTCTACAGCGGCGGACTTAAAGTATATACAACACAGGATTCCAAGATCCAGAATATCCTGGATGAGGAATATGCAGATCCTTCCAATTATCCGGACACTGTCCAGTATGAACTTGACTATGCCCTGACGGTTACCGATCCTGATGGAAATCAGGTAAACTACAGTAAGGAAATGCTGCAGCTTTATTTTCAGAATGAGGATCCCGATTTCGATCTTCTGTTCGATTCCCCGGAAGATGGACAGACTTATGTAGACAAATATAAGGCAAGCATACTCGCCAACGGAAGTAAAGTTCTTGCAGAGCGTGTCAATTTCGCACCTCAGCCACAGTCTTCCATGAGTGTGATCGACCAGCATACCGGCTATGTAAAAGCTCTGATCGGTGGTCGTGGAGAGAAAACGGCAAGTCTTACACTGAACCGAGCAACGGACACTACCAGACAGCCTGGTTCTACCTTTAAGATCGTGTCCACTTATGCACCTGCTTTAAATGAAAAAGGCATGACTCTTGCAACAACATTTGAAGACGAACCTTATGAATATCCGGATGGTTCCCCTGTAAACAATGCAACCCGTTCTTACAACGGAACAACCACGATCCGTACTGCGATCCAGAATTCCATTAACGTTGTAGCCGTCAAGTGTCTGGAAAAAGTAACTCCTGAGCTTGGATTGAAATATCTGGACAACTTTGGTTTTACAACCCTTGCTCATGGAACAGAGGCTGACAAAGATGCCAATGGTAATGTATGGAGTGATGCAAACCTTGCCACTGCGCTTGGCGGCATCACCCGCGGTGTCACAAATGTTGAACTGTGTGCATCCTATGCAGCCATCGCAAATAACGGAAATTATATCAAGCCAATTTATTACACAAAAATTCTGGATCACAACGGAAACGTCCTGATCGAGAATACTGCTGCCGAACGTCCGTAATCAAAGAAAGTACTGCTTTTCTTCTCACCAGTGCAATGGAGGATGTTGTAAAACAGGGTACAGGTACAGCCTGCCAGCTTGACAATATGCCTGTTGCCGGAAAAACAGGTACAACCGAAGCCTATAACGACTTGTGGTTTGTGGGTTATACACCATATTATACATGCGCAGTATGGTCCGGTTACGACAACAATGAGAAATTACCTGATTATGCGCGTAACTTCCACAAAGCTTTATGGAAAAAGGTTATGACTCGTATCCATGAGGGACTTCCTTCCAAAGAATTCGAGAAGCCTGCAAGTGTAGAAAAGTTAAGTGTCTGCGAGGAAACCGGACTTCTTCCAAGAGCTGGCTGTCCGGTGATCACTGAATACTTTGACGTAGGTACCATGCCTACTGAATACTGTGACCAGCATTTCTATGACAGTGATGATTATGACTATAATTATGATACAGATTCCTCTGATCAGACTGACAACACCACTGACACTGATAACAGCGAAAACTCTGATAATGGAGATACCGACAACAGTGGTGACAGTAACAATACTGATGACAACGGTAACAGCGGTGACGATGGTACTGATAATACCGGCGGAAGCGATGACAACGGTGACGGTAACGAGGATGATTCCTCTTATTAATACAAAAATACCGGTACAGGAGCACCTCCGAATGATG
>ENA-OQAX01000209-OQAX01000209.1-human-gut-metagenome-genome-assembly--contig:-NODE-209-length-13763-cov-1.786448_pt1 | contig 13763 bp, 16 predicted proteins | sample MGYA00242741_ERZ504539 | MGnify/ENA primary metagenome ERZ504539 (study PRJEB26092, sample SAMD00036277) | human gut metagenome | host: Homo sapiens | study: EMG produced TPA metagenomics assembly of... | reverse complement strand
GCGACAAAGTGCAGTAGGTGAAGATGACCAGAGCTATAAATTCTTATGTAGGTGACCTGAAAGTTTGCCGATTTAAACAATGATGGAAAATCAATAAAGGTGACTGGACATTGGCTAACCCGGGTGATTTCCGCAAAAATTGGTAATAGTTCGAGCCGATTATCCTTATAGTTTTGATCTTTCGGCAGACTGGAAAGGATTTGATATTCGCGGATTCTTTCAGGGCATAGGTAAGAGAGACTGGTATGCAGGCAGGTGGAAATCATTATTTTTGGGGAATTTACGCACAGCCTTGGACAAATGTACAAACTCATAATCTGGACCACTGGACACCGGAAAATCCCAATGCTTATTATCCTCGTGTAAAGGCTTACATTGCCGAATCAACAGGTAGCGAGCTGGCTTGTGTACAGACAAGATATATGCAAGATGCTTCTTATTTACGTATGAAAAACCTGACTATAGGTTATACATTACCACAGGACCTGACCCGGAAATTGAATATTTGAACGTGTGCGTTTTCTATTTCAGCGGTGAGAACTTGTTTGAAATTACTCACCTGAAGGCCAATCTCGACCCGGAAGCTTGGATTCCAGCAGTAAAGTATATCCTTTACAACGTTCTTATTCTTTTGGTGTTAATTTAACTTTCTAATTAATTTACTGATATGAAACAATTAAAAACTATATATGCAGTAGCTACCTTTATGGGATGTGCACTTTTTACCGGATGCAATGATGATTATCTGCAAAAATATCCGGAAGATAGCTTGAATGAAGAGGCATTCTTTAAAAACTGTAACCGATTTGGAAACTTATACCAATGGCTTTTATGGCATGTTTGGAGCCTCGTATGACGATTTATTTTCTGATAATATCGGTCATGGAACAGGTGATTATACATTTAGTCAAAAATTAAAAGGACGTATTGATGAGACTAAAATAGGATCATTTGGATGGAAAAAGGATGGCGTATGGGAAAATATTCATGATATCAATTTTATGTTAGTCAATGCTCATAAAGTGGAGGGTGACGAAAATGAAAAGAAACATTATATAGGTTTGGCCCGTTTATGTCGTGCGTTGCAATATTATGGCTTAATTAAGAATTATGGGTCTGCTCCTTGGTATTCTGCTCCAATTGCGACAGATGATGAAGAAGCATTATACAAAACTCAGGATTCACGTTCGTTGGTCGTTGACTCGGTGATGGCTGATTTGCAATATGCTTGCGATTATATGCAGGAGGGAAGCAGCCGTACACGGGTTACTCGTTACGCTGCTTTAGGATATATGGCACGCATAGCCTTACATGAAGGTACTTTTCGCAAATATCATGAAGAGATAAGTGAACTGGCCGGTACTGCCAATTCATTCTTGGAAAAAGCTGTTTGGGCTACTGATGAAATAATGAGTTCCGGACAATTTGAAATCACAGGAAAAGGGGCAGCTGCCTATCGTGATTTATTCACTAATCCTGATCTGAGCAAAAATAAAGAAATGATTTTATTCTCTGATTATGATAAAGATTTAAATCGTAAGAACAACACTTCAACAGTATTAAACTGGCAATGGAATTTGAGTCGTAGCCTGGCCGATAGTTATTTAAAATCGGATGGAACTCCTATCACAGAGGCAGATCGTACCAAGACTTTTGTAGACATGTTTACTGACCGTGACCCCCGTATGGCTGAGACAATTATGTATCCTGGATTTATTAATGAAGGAGACAATAGTACGCTGCCCACTAAAATTGTATTGGATTACGGTGGCTTGGGGCAAATCAAAATTTTTGCCACGTACAGACGCAACTTATGGTGGGTGGGGTGAAAATATAACCGACCTTCCTATCATCCGTTATGCCGAAATTCTATTAATAAATGCGGAAGCAAAAGCAGAACTCGGCATATTGACCCAAAACGATCTGAACACAACAGTTAATTTACTCCGCAGTCGTGTGGAAATGCCCGAAATGACTATGAATGTTCCGATAGATCCGGCTTTGGAAGCATTATATCCAAGCGTAAGTGGGGCATTGAAAAAACGTCATACTTGAAATACGTCGCGAACGTCGGGTGGAATTGGCATGTGAAGGTTTCCGTTACGATGATACAATGCGCTGGCTGCCGGCAGCATCTATGAAAGACCATTCGAAGGTGTTTATCTCCCGGGGTTCGGTGTATATGATTGTACCGGTGACGGTGTGCCTGATGTGGCATTGTTCAAATCTCCCAATGATAAAATGGGATATACTGATGAAGAATTGAAAGAACTTTCTGTGTATTACACAGAAGATGAAAACGGTGCTCCAAAACAGATTTATTTAAGTGAAGGTGATAAGGGAAATATTCGCTTCTATTCTGATACAGATGAGGATGCCAATAAATTTATTGCACCTAAATATTATTATTATCCACTGTCAAAAGATGAATTGGTCTTAAATCCCAATTTGAAGCAACCGATTGGATGGTAATAGTATGATGGAAGATATTGTAATATGTGAATCGTTACGTTTTCAAGATAACTGATTTTAGTCAAACCTCTGATAGCTCCATTAAATTGGCAAGGCTGTCAGAGGTTAATTTATCATGGTGTATTAAACAACGTAATAACTTGAGGGTCTTACCGATGCAAAGTTACGCATTTTTTAGAAGTTTGGGTGTTGCCTTCTTGTTTATTCTGCGTTAGAAAGCAATTCTGTATGATAAAGATGCAGAAATTTTGCGTGGGAAGCGGTGAAATATCCCCTGCCGACAATGTGTCAACAGCGATTTAACGGGAACAGTCCGATTGATCGTGAAGTAGCGGACCACTTGTCACTCTTGAGGGTTTAACATATCATATCACTGGTCGAGGAAAGAGTAAGGCGTTTTCTTAGGGCCGGCCAAGTCCTTTTGAACGGAAGATTATTACAGTCTACTGCAATGGACTGTACAGTCCGTTACCGTGGACTGTACGGTCTACCGTAACGGACTATACGGTCCACTGTGGAAGACTGTAGTAATTCGACTTATAGACAGGCATAAATCGAAAGGACGGAAACGTTTAGACCGGCTAGTGAAACGACTTAGGGAGTTCAAAAACGGGATCAAAACAAACCTTATGGGATCACGGATGGGAAAACCTGTGATGCTTACTGCTTCTATGAAGCCTTTGGATTCAAAGTGCACATCATAGGATAATGCAGAGGCATCCGTTCATCAAGATGAATGTGTGTTTCTGTTGAAGTCTGTTCAACACGGACCGGTGAAAAGTAATTAAGGGTTTCAGAAGGAAGCACGATACGAGCCATGAGGCAGAGGTCAGAATTTCGGGCGAGAATAGGAAACTATAATCCCCACTAAATTTCTACTGCCCCTTAGAAAGCATATTGTTTAATTGTCTCGCTTTTGTCTCACCTGTTTAATGAAAAAGAGGCCAATATCTTTAATTTTAGATATTTAGCCTCTTATTGGTTGCGGAGGCCTGACTCGAACAGACGACCTTTGGGTTATGAGCCCAACGAGCTACCAACTGCTCCACTCCGCGATGTTGTGTTTTGATTACGAGTGCAAAGGTACGACTTTTTCTTTAACTCCAAATATTTCTCGAGTATTTTTTCAATTTTAAAATATGTAATCAATATAAGTGATTGATTATTAGAGTGTATTGTGAATGTTAATTAACGTATATATGAATATTATACTTTAATTGCTTGTATGGTCCAAATTAATAATGTAAATTTGCTCACATATATAAATAATGTGCAACTGAATCTATATGGCAGTATCAAAGACAAGAGCTAAATTGGTAGACGTTTGCCCGTCAGCTTTTTGCTAAGAAGGGGGTGGATGACACTACGATGAACGATATAGCGGTGGCTTCTAAAAAAGGAAGACGCACCCTTTATACGTACTTCAAAAGCAAGGAGGATATCTACATGGCGGTGGTGGAATCTGAGTTGGAAATGCTTTCGGATGCAATGGAACAAGTCGCTAAAAAAAGATATCACTCCGGACGAAAAAAATTTTTAAAATTGATAGAGACGCATTTGGATTCTATCAAAATGGTTGTGTATAGAAACGGAACATTGCGGGCCGGCTTCTTCCGTAATATATGGCGTGTGGAAGCTGTGCGTAAAAACTTTGATGCAAAAGAAATCAAACTTTTCAAACAAGTATTGGCGGAAGGAAAAGACAAGGGTATTTTTGATATTGATAATGTAGATATCATAGCTGATATTGTACATTATTGTATTAAGGGAATTGAAGTGCCGTATATTCGCGGACAGATAGCGGAGGAGCTGGATGATGAAGCCGGTTGGGCTTATGTGGCGAAAATCGTATTCGGTGCTCTGGGACGCAAAGATACCGGAAAAGAATAATTTAATTAATAACGTAAAATAGAAAACAAAATGGGATTATTAACTGGAAAAACTGCGATTGTAACAGGTGCTGCTCGTGGTATTGGTAAAGCAATTGCGTTGAAGTTTGCTTCTGAAGGAGCAAACATTGCATTCACAGACTTGGTTATCGACGAGAATGGTCAGAATACTGAAAAAGAAATTGCTGCTTTAGGTGTGAAGGTAAAAGGTTATGCTTCGAATGCTGCAAATTTTGAAGATACAGAAAAAGTAGTGAATCAAATCAAGGAAGATTTCGGTTCTATTGACATTCTGGTCAACAATGCCGGTATCACAAAAGATGGATTGATGATGCGCATGAGCGAAGCACAATGGGATGCAGTAATTGCAGTCAATCTGAAATCTGCTTTCAACTTTATTCATGCTTGTACTCCTATCATGATGCGTCAGAAGAGCGGAAGCATTATCAATATGGCATCAGTGGTAGGTGTTCACGGAAATGCCGGTCAATGTAACTACTCAGCTTCTAAAGCCGGTATGATTGGTTTGGCTAAGTCTATTGCTCAGGAACTGGGCTCTCGCGGTATTCGTGCCAATGCTATTGCTCCGGGCTTTATCATTACTGATATGACAGCCAAACTGAGTGATGAGGTAAAAAACGGAATGGGCTAAGAAGATTCCTTTGCGTCGTGGCGGTACTCCTGAAGATGTGGCTGATGTAGCTACATTCCTTGCTTCTGATATGTCATCTTACGTATCCGGACAAGTGATTCAGGTAGATGGTGGTATGAATATGTAATCTTTGCATGACAGTCGTTTTACGAAGATAATCATATAATCGTAGTCAATAAGACTTCTTCTGAGATTGTTCAGGGGGATAAAACCGGTGATACTCCTTTGTCGGAAACGGTAAAGTCGTATCTGAAGGAGAAGTATAATAAGCCGGGAAATGTCTTTATAGGTGTTACTCATCGTTTGGATCGTCCCGTCAGTGTTTAGTGGTTTTTGCCAAAACCGGTAAAGCGTTGGCACGACTGAACGAAATGTTTCGTAATGGAGACGTAAAGAAAACCTATTGGGCGATAGTGAAAGAGTGTCCGAAAGAAACGGAAGGACGAATTGGTTCATTATTTGGTCCGCAATGAGAAACAGAATAAGTCTTATGCATATGATAAAGAAGTAAAGAACTCGAAGAAAGCGATACTTCATTATAAGCTTATCGGTCATTCACAGAATTATTATCTGCTGGAGGTGGATTTAAAGACAGGACGTCATCACCAGATACGTTGTCAGCTGGCAAAAATGGGATGTCCTATCAAAGGCGATTTGAAATATGGTGCTCAGCGTTCCAATCCGGATGGTAGCATTTGTCTTCATGCACGGATGGTGAAGTTTATGCATCCTGTTTCGAAAGAACTGATTGAATTAACGGCACCGGTGCCCGCAGGTAATTTGTGGAACGGTTTTGATATGGACTAAAGAAATAGAAAAGGGAATGCTTCACAGCATTCCCTTTTTTCATTTTAGGCATCTTTCATTTACTTCAACACTTCTCCGCTTTCGCTGAAAAGTACAGTGCTCTCAGTACCCTCTTTGTCGGTTAAAACAACTTTATAAGTCTTTGTACCATCTTCTTTTGCTTCAACTGAAGCTTCTTTGATAGTTAAGTCTGCATAGTTTTTGGTAATGGCTTCTTGGACAGCTGCCGGAAGATCTTTTACTTCGATTGGAGTGAAATCATTCACTGTTGTAACGGTTTCGATACTTGCCGGATTCATGTTGTAAGCAAATACACTTGTTCCAATTCCCATTACTAATGCTACTGCTACAAATAATTTTTTCATAATTGTAAGTTTTTACAGGTTAATAGTTTATCTCGTTTGTTCTCTCTGATATTTAAAGAGCAATTGCATGCCAAAGTATAATTTGTTTTATAACTTGTTGATTTGTAGTACAAATGCGGTTTTGGCTCAGTGTGGCGGAATGTGAAAAATGGGGAATGTGTGGAAAGATTGGAATTATTCCCCAATCCTCTTTTTTATTGGATATTGTATAGCTTCAGTTTGTTATACAGTGTTTTGCGGTCGATGCCCAATAAGAGGGCTGCTTTGCTTTTGTTGTTTCCGGTTTGTTGAAGGGCTTCCAGGATGCGCTTCTTTTTCTGTTGCCTCGTCGTGCAGACTGAGGCTTGTGCTTGTTGGAGAAGCACTGGATGACTCAACCAGTTCATATCCCAATTCTGTTAAAGTAATATAGCTGCCTTGTGCGAGCAGTGTGGCACGCTTTACAATATTTTTCAGTTGGCGAAGGTTGCCGGGCCACGAGTAGGTTTGCAGTGCATTGCTGGCAGCCGCGTCAAAACCTATCAGATGTCGGTCGAGTTCGTGATTGGCCTGATCTAAAAAGAAGTTGGCAAAAAGCAAGATGTCTTCCTGACGTTCTTTCAGAGAAGGCATACGCAAAGTAAATTCATTGATTCGGTGGAAGAGATCTTCACGGAAATTACCTTTTTCAATAGCCTTTTGAAGATTCTCGTTAGTTGCACTGATAAGTCGGACATTTACTTCTATTTCTTTATTGGAACCTACAGGACGGATACGCCGTTCTTGCAGGGCGCGCAGAAGTTGGATTTGTACTTCGTAGCTTAGATTCCCTATTTCATCGAGAAACAGTGTGCCGCCATTGGCTTCGACGAAAGCACCGGTTTTGTCGTTAAGTGCTCCGGTAAAGGAGCCTTTTACATGGCCGAAGAATTCGGAAGCTGCAAGTTCTTTGGGGATAGAGCCGCAATCTATTGCAATGAATGGCTTGTCGGCACGTTTTGCTTAATTGATGGATGCGGTGGGCAACGTATTCTTTGCCTGTTCCGCTGGCTCCATTGATAAGAACTGACATGGGGGTAGGGGCAACTAAGCCTACATAATTATATAATTGGCGTGCTGCTTCACTTTCACCTTCCAGAAAATTGGATGATGGAGCAATTGATATGGACGGAGCAGAGCCGGAAGGAGCTGCAATAACAGTTTCGTTTTGTAGCGCTTCATTTATTTTCTTTAGCAGTACATCTGGTTGTACTGGTTTGGAGATATAGTCATTGGCACCATTTTTCATGGCTTGTACAGCACTTTGGATATCTGCATAGCCGGTCATGATAATAAGGGGAATTTGGTGTCCATGCTCTTTCATCCATGCAAGTAAAGAAATACCGTCTTGATCCGGCAGACGCAGATCTGAAAGCACAAGGTTGTATGATTGGGACATCCAGTTGTTTTCGGGCACGTGCACTATTGCCGGCAGTGTCTACCAGAAACCCTTTCTTCCCTAGCCATGTCTTTAACATGGTGGCGAAAGTTAAATCGTCTTCTACTATTAAAATAGAGTATGGCATTTTTATGTTTTTAATGATACAAAATATACCTTTTTTTACTATGCTTCGAAATGCCGGAGGATTTTCTAATACCTTTTAACTTATAAAGGTCTAAATCTGTTCTTCAGCTTGGCGGATTACTCTGTCTATTTCATCAAGGATAAATAAAGCTTTTTCGCGTATTTCGGAGGTCATTTCGGTTGTTCCCCGTCTTTGTTCCAACCAGGTGAGAGGTGCGATAGAAGTGTTGGCTCCCAGCATGGTAAATAAAGGCAAAAGTTTATGTGCATGGCGGTTATTCCTTCTATTTCCTCATTTTCAAGGGCGGTGGCCATGCAGCTCCGTTCTTTTGTTTCCGACACAATGTGCGGATGATTTCTTTCGCTGCGTTGGGGTCATCTTCCGAGAAAGCGGTAAGAGCCGAGAAGTCCAATGAAGACGAGTCTGTATGTGAACTGTCATTGGTTGGCGCCTGTAGGATTTCAGTGCCGGTCTCTTCCAAATCTGTCAAGTCTTGCCGGATGGCTTGCGAAAGAACCTCGAAAATTTCATGTGTGTTAAAGGGTTTGTGGAGACATCCGGCAAAACCCTTGGAACGGAAATATTCAGCGTCCATGTCGCTACGTGCGGTAATGGCAATAACGGGAATTGTTTTTGCCCGGACAGCCGGAAGTGCACGGATGGCATCCAATAGGTCGAAGCCGTTCATGGCGGGCATTTGTATGTCGGTCAGAAGTGCATCAAATTTATTCTCTTCCAACTGACGGAAAAGTTCTTCAGGCTGTTCACAACAGGTGACATGATGGTGGGACGTTTAAGCATGGCAGCAGTCAATTGCAGTTGAATGCGGTCATCGTCAATGAGGATAAAGTTCTTTATACCTTCCTCTCTTTTATTCTTTTTATCGGTATTGGGAGCTTGAGGAAGAGGAAGGTATACATGAAACGTACTGCCTTTTCCCGTTTCACTTTCTATCCTGATATCTCCTTCGAGCAATAAAATAAGTTTTTTTGTAATGGCCAGTCCCAGTCCGAAACCTTCTTGTCCTTGTGCATTACGCAGGCGGGTAAACTCTTGGAATATTCGTTTTTGTTCTTCTTCACTGATTCCACAACCGGTATCACTGATGCTGAAGTGCAGTTGTCCGTTTTCCAATGCTGCACGGAGCGTGATACTTCCTTCTTGTGTAAATTTTAATGCATTGGAAAGCAAGTTCTCTACTATCTGTCTGGTGCGGAACGGATCGCCTATATATAAGCGGTTTAAGGGTTCTCCACAGTCGTACTCCAATAGCAAATGTTTGGCATTTGCCATTGGTTTGAAGCTTATATAAATGGTGTCAAATAATTGATGAGGGTTGAATGTTACCTTGTTTACATCCATTTTATGGGCATCCAGACGATGATAATCCAATAAAGAATTCACCAGACTCAGCAAATGCTTGGCAGAGCTTTGCATATTGTTGAGATAAAAGCGTTGTCGCTCTTCTGTGGTGATTCGCTCTAACAGGTCGGTATAACCAATAATAGAACCTACCGGTGCTTTTATGTCGTGTGTAATGGTCAACATTAACTTTTTCGCGTGCTACCAGTAAGTCTTCGGCGCGGCGTTTTGGCTTTCTCCAATTCTCGGCGATAGTGGTTACTGCGTGTGATGTCCCGCCAGATAAAAAATCAGAAAGATACTTGCCAGTAGCACAGCTACGATGGCTATGGCCTCTACGGTGCGTGCCGAACTTTGTCGGATTTCTTCTTCCTGTATCTGTTTTTTGTTGTGCCATTCTTAGCCCTTCATCTTCGATGGTGCTTAACAGTTGGTTCACTTTCTGACTTAGTTTTAAGCCGCTGAGACGCAGGGACTGTGTCCGTTGGTTGAGCATCTTCAACTGCTGCTGTTGAGTGTCGGTTACACGACTCTGTACGTTTTTTCAGCAGTGTGACAACAGTATCGGTCGGACTGTATGATTCCGTCAATGTATCTGTAAATTCTTCCTGAATCACATTATTGACTTGGGTGGAGTCGCCCTTTCCGGGAGAAAAGACTTCTCCCAGTCTTCTGAAAAATCCTTTCGGCTTCTTATGGATAATGTAAGATTGGTATGTGTCACTACTTTTCGGCGTACATGGGGAAGGTTGAGTAATGAATCTTGTTCAGCTATCAGTTTTTCGATATGTTGCTGATAAATTTTTGTCGGTACCTCCTTCCTGGATGCGCGGAGAAGATTGCGCATATTGCGTTCCTTTTCTGTCAGAAACATCTCGACAGTGTCTAAGCGGAGGGTCTGGATACTATCTGTCAACAAGCTTCGCAATGAATCAACTGCAGCGTTCGCCTTTTGCATGGATGCCTTGTAACGGAAGTATTGTCCCAATTGACCGGCACTTAAGGATTGTCCGATGATTTCAGCCTGATACAGCTGACCGACAATTTCATTGGTTACCCGTCGGCGTAAATTCAATATGGTTTCGTTGTCATCCGTTTCGGTCAATGCTTGCATTTCATGGTTGATATACTGAATGGAAGCAAATAACAGAAGCGTGAGCAAGATGTAGCCGGAAGCTACTTTCAGTTGTGTTGATAACGTGGCATAAACGAAAACTTCAAATGATGGTTAATGTTTTTCAAGCGTTCGCGACCGGAAACGTAGATAATACATGATACCGGCAGTAGTGAGACCGAATGGGAAGGCCATCCAGATACCTACGATTCCCCAGTCCATTACGAATCCGAAGAAATATCCGGCAGGTAAGGAGATAAGGAAATAAGCGATAAAAGCAATATACATCATCGGTTTGACATCTGCAATGCCTCGCAGTGCATTGGCAAAGTTGATTTGGAGTCCGTCACCGAATTGGTAGACAATGAACGGGATGATTAATTGTGCCACCGTCACACTCACTGCCTGACTGTCACTGAACCAGCCTCCCAATTGATGTCTTAATAAGAAGATGGGAAGCGCTCCTATAAGGGCAATACCCAACATGATGTGGAAGCCCGAATATGCAGTGCGGCGTACATTAACTCTATCATTCTGTCCGTTGAAATTGCTGACACGTACAGCCACAGCTGCCCCCATGCCATAATACATCATAAAGCATACCTGTGAAATGGCAAGCATAATTTGATGAGCGGCAAGTGCTGTAGTCCCTATCCAGCCCACCATAATGGCACTTAAGCTGAATGATGCAGTTTCCATGCCCATCTGCAATGCGATAGGCCAACCAAGTTTGTTCAGATAAATAAAATCGGCACGGTTTATTTTGCTGTGTACAAAGCCTTCTTTATATATATGATATCGTTTAGTACAGAAAAAGATGAGAGCAAATACTATTACCATCATAATTCGGGAGGCGAGAGTAGAGATACCGGCACCGAGCAGTCCCATTTCAGGTATGCCGAATTTTCCGTAGATCAGAATATAGTTGCCTATGATATTCATGACATTACCGCCCAGCAACAGCCACATCGATACGCGGGTATCGGTGATACCATCGGCAAATTGCTTGAAAGCATTAAACAGAAGGACAAACAATAGTGATATGAGCAGTACGATAAAATAAGGTCTCATCAGTGGAAGCAATTCTTCGGGTTGCCCGAGGCGATGGATATTCAGATAGAGCACCCACATGATAAAGGTAAGCAGTACTGCCAGCAGGACATTGGCAAAAATACTATTTTTGAGCATTCTCCCCACTACCGATGTCTCCCCGCGTCCCGAACAGACTGCGACAATTAGGGGTCAGGCCATACGAAAAGCCGGTTGCAAAAATGATGGCCAGCGTGAACATATTGTTTACGAAGCTGGCGGCAGCTAATTCGTTGGTACTATGATGTCCGATCATTAGCGTATCGGCAAACCCAAGGATAATAACACCCACTTGGCCGATGACAATGGGAATTCCGAGTGTAAATAGAGATTTTGTAATGTTGAATGTATGTACGGTTCATAGGTTATATATATTTTTCCGTTCTCTTACGAGTGTGGCTTGCACCTTTGGCGGCAGCTTTATAATATAATACGGAACAATTTTCAGGCAAAAAATGTTTGTTTTGCTGCTCTCTTAATCTGTTCTTGCGTGACAGAACGGTATTTTTCCACTTCTGTATTTATGTCTTCAGCTTTTCCGATTAACTCGAAATAAGCCAGATTAGTGGCCACATTCAGGTAATTGAGGTTGTTGAATATCTGTTCGCTTTCATAGCGGTTCTTCACTTTTTCCAGTTCGTTCTCGTCTATACTGCCTTCAGTCAGTAAGGCAAGTTCTTCCCATATAGCTTTTCTGCTTCTTCCAGCGTCTTTTCCGGCGCAGGTTTTCCCACGATATGGAAAGACCGTTGTCGATGCTTCCGGATATATATGCGTCAATGGAATTAAATATTTGCTTATCCTGTACCAAATGTTGCACGAAACGTGAAGAACGTCCGCTGCTCAGCAAATCGCTTAGCATATCAAATGCATAATAGTCGGGATGATTGCGTGAACACATGTGGAAAGCCATATACAGGGCATCCACCGGAACATTCCGTTCTACCGTCAGGCGGCGTTCCTCTGTCTGCATCGGCTCCATGGGGAGCGAACGGCGGGGAACGTGTCGACGGGGAATCGGACTGAACCATTTCTCTGCCAATGCCACCGTTTCTTCAAAAGTAATATGTCCCGTTACCGCCAGAATAGCATTATCGGGAGCATAATAGCGGAAAAAGAATGCCTGCACCTCTTCGGAAGTAGCATTGGCAATGTGGCTGATTTCTTTTCCGATGGTAGGCCAGCGGTAAGGGTGAACCTTGTAGGCCAGTGCACGCAATAAATGAGAAGCATCGCCATAGGGCTGGTTCAGATTTCGTTGCTTAAACTCCTCTGTCACCACTTGGCGCTGCACTTCCAGGCTGCGTGGGTTGAAATCCAGCGATAGCATACGGTCACTTTCTAGCCAGAAACCTGTTTCCACATTTTGGCGCGGAAGGGTGATGTAGTAATTGGTGATATCGTTGTTTGTCCATGCGTTGTTTTCTCCACCGGCATTCTGTACAGGCGTGTCATAGTCGGGCACATTGATGGAACCTCCGAACATAAGATGCTCAAACAAGTGAGCAAATCCTGTATGTTCGGGGTCTTCATCGCGTGCACCCACATCATAGAGGATATTCAGTGCCACCATTTGAGTGGTGTTATCCTCAGAATGGACAATGCGTAGTCCGTTTGACAGGGTATGTCTGTTGATTTCTATCATCTTTTGCGGGTGACTTCAGTTATTCTACAACAGTCGCTTTAAGGATACGTATATTGTCCAACGGACGGTCGGCACGGTTGGTCTTGGCAATCTCTATCTTTTCCACCGTTTCCATACCTTCCACTACTTCACCGAATACAGTATACGAGCCGTCCAAATGAGGCGCACCTCCCACAGTGGTATAAGCTTGAATCTGTTCGGGAGTGAAATGGAATTTTTCTTCTTTATCGGCCATGGCCTGTGCTTGGGCTTCGAGGGTATCTTGCAAGGCATATAATCCTTCCGTGTCACCGGCTTTACGCATTTTATAGATTTCTTTCATGTGCTTTTGTGCCAAGCTGTCGAAGATAGCTTCCTCGCGTTGCTCATTGATCTTATTTTCCATGCCAAGCAGTTGGGGTTCGGTGAATTTGCGTCCCGTGACGATATAGAACTGACAACCGGATGAAGCCTTCTGCGGATTCACGTTATCTCCTTCGCGGGCTGCTGCAAGTACACCTTTATGATGGAAGAACTTGGGAACAAATTCGGCCGGATGGTATAGCCCACATCTCCGTTACCCAACATGGCGGTATCAGAAGCCGTTTTGCTGGTCGGGTCACCGGCTTGCACCATGAATTGCTTGATAACACGATGGAAGAGAGTACTGTCATATACACCTTCTTTGGCAAGTTTGATAAAGTTATCGCGATGCTTCGGTGTTTCATTGTACAGTTCTACGGTGATGTTTCCCATTGTTGTTTCCAGTTTTACCTGATCGTACGCTTTTCTTTTCCCTATATTATGATTTTCTTTTTTTAGAGCCGGCACCGCTATTGCTGTTA
>ENA-OQAX01000208-OQAX01000208.1-human-gut-metagenome-genome-assembly--contig:-NODE-208-length-13768-cov-2.636317_pt1 | contig 13768 bp, 21 predicted proteins | sample MGYA00242741_ERZ504539 | MGnify/ENA primary metagenome ERZ504539 (study PRJEB26092, sample SAMD00036277) | human gut metagenome | host: Homo sapiens | study: EMG produced TPA metagenomics assembly of... | reverse complement strand
CCAGCGGCAGGAAGGTGGCGCGGCCTGCATTGTCATTGCGCAGCAGGGCAATGGCCGCTTTGGCAGCGGCTTCGTTCTCTACCACGATGTTCTGCAGCGCACCGCCCAGAGCCGTTTCCACAGCCACTTCACAGCCCGGCTCCACCTTTAAGATGGCGGACACCGGCCCGATGATGCCCCGCAGGCGGCGTGCACCGGCAGCACGCATGACGGCCTTGACCGAGTTTTGGTAGCCGTCCATGTTCTTTCCAGTTCCCGCAGCACGGAAGGCGCTGGCGGGCCGCATCCAGCTCACGGCCAAGGCACTGCTCTGCTGCGTCGGCATCGTCCAGCGCAGCCTTGCGGCCTTTCAGCTTGAGTTCCACGCCGGAACGGACATTTGCCAGCTGCTTCTCGTTTTCTTCCAGCATCCGGCGATACTTGATGGTGTCGTCCAGATCCTGCTTTGCTTCGTCCCGCTGGGCGGTGCTTTCCTGCACGCTCTGCTCAAGGGCAGGCAGGCGCTGGCGGGCTGTTTCCCCGGCAGCTTCGGCAGCGGCCTGCGCCACCTGCGCTTCGGTGCGCCGGGCTGTCAGGCCGGCAAGTTCTGCTTTCAGGGTATCCTTGCGGGCACCGCTGGCACTGCTGGCATCGGTCAGACGTGCGATCTCCGCGTTCAGTGCCTCGATCTCTGCCGTCAGCTTTTCGCCCTCCGCTTCCATGGTCTTTGCCACGGCCCGGTGACGCTGCAAGGCGGCCTGTGCCTCGGTGCTGTCCTGTTCCCCGGCGCTGATCTCTTCCTTCAGGGATGCGGCGCTCTCCTCGTTGCGGAGGATGTCGTTTTCCAGCACAGCGATGCGGCTCTCCGACCCGCTGATCTGCTCGGTGATGCTGCGGATATCCCCATTCAGGCGCTCAACAGCAACCGTAAGCTGCTGTGCCTGCATCCGGATCTCCTCAGCCTCCTGCTCGGCGGCTTTCGTCTCCCGGTCAAAGCGCTCGTAGTCGGCCTGTGCTGTCTCGTAGTCCCGCACCTGCTGGCGCACGGCTTCGCGCGCGCGGTGCACACCGTCGGTCCACAGGGTCACTTCCAGCGTTTTGCGCTGTGCGGCCAGGCTCGAGGAACTTTTTCTGCCTTGGCGCTCTCTTTTTCCAGCGGGCCTACCCGGCTTTCCAGCTCGCCAAGGATGTCCCGCAGGCGTTCAAGGTTTTTCGCCCGCCGCAGCAAGGCGGCGTTCCGCCTCGGTCTTGCGGTAGCGGTACTTGGCAATGCCGCAGGCTTCCTCAAAGATCTCGCGGCGCTCACTGCTTTTTGCGGCCACGATCTCCGCAATGCGGCCCTGCCCGATCACCGAGTAGCCGTCGCGGCCAATGCCGGTATCCAGCAAAAGTTCGTACACATCCTTCAACCGGCACACCTGCCCGTTGATGGTATACTCGCTGTCGCCGGAGCGGTAATATTTGCGACCAATGGTCACTTCGTCCGCATCCACATCAAAGGTGTGGTCTGCGTTATCCAGCGTCAGCCGCACCTGCGCAAAGCCCATGGCTCCCGCGCCGCCGGGTGCCGCCGAAGATCACGTCCTCCATCTTGCCTGCCGCGCGCAGCTGGCGGGAGCTGGTCTCGCCCAGCACCCAGCGCACTGCGTCCGAAAGGTTCGACTTGCCGGAGCCGTTGGGACCCACCACGCCGGTAACGCCTGCGTCGAACCGAATTTTGACTTTATCGGGAAAGCTCTTGAAGCCCTGGATCTCCAGTTCCTTGAATACCATTTACTTTTCCTTTATCACGCCCAGCAGCTTGAGCGCTTCTTTGGCGGCGCACTGCTCAGCGGCCTTTTTGCTGCGGCCTTCGCCACGGGCCACGCGGTCAGAGTTGAACCGCACCGCCACCACGAAATGCTTGTCGTGATCCGGGCCGGACTCGCTTTCTACTACATAGCTCAACCGCTCTTCCGGGTTCTGCTGCACGATCTCCTGCAGGCGGGTCTTGTAGTCGGCCTCGGCGTGCTTGCCCTCGGTGATAAAGGGCAGGATGAAGCTGCGGGCCACATCCATGCCGCCATCCAGATACAAAGCCGCGATCAGCGCTTCAAACGCATCGGACACAACGCTGGGGCGGCTGCGTCCGCCGCAGCGCTCCTCGCCGCGGCCAAGGCGCAGGTACTCGCCCAGATCGATCTCCTGCGCGAACTGGAACAGTGCACCCTGCTGACAAGGCTGGCGCGGATGCGGGTCAGATCGCCCTCCGGCCGGTCGGCATAGGCGTGGAACAGATAGTCTGCCGAGACGATCTGCAGCACGCTGTCGCCCAGAAATTCCAGCCGCTCGTTGTGCTTGACCGGGGTGCGGCTCTCGTTGGCATAGCTGGTATGGGTGAGCGCGATCTCCAGCAGCTCCGGGTTTTGAACTTATAACCAATAATTGTTTCCAACTGATGGCTCATGGTCGTTTTTACTCCCTTTTATTCCTCAGTTTTCTGTGCCGCAGCCAGCTCGTCCAGCGCAGACTGCATGGTGCCGCACAGATCGTTCTCCACGCAGATCTTTGCCTGACGGATGGCGTTCTTGATGCCCTTGGCCTTGGAAGAGCCGTGGGCCTTGATGACCGGCTGCTTGGCCCCCAGGAAGGGTGCGCCGCCGTACTCCTCGCTGTCCATCTGGTGCTTCAGGTCTGCCACGCTGCCCTTGAGCAGCAGATAGGCCAGCTTGCCGCCGAGGTTTGCGAGGAACATTTGTTTCAGCATGCCCAGCAGCATTTTTGCCACGCCCTCGGTCAGCTTGAGGATCACATTGCCGGTAAAGCCGTCGCACACCACCACATCCACTTCGCCACCCGGCACATCGCGGGGCTCGATGTTGCCCACAAAGCGGATGCCGGGGGTGGTTTTCAGCAGCTGGTGTGCTTCCTTGAGCATGGGGGTGCCCTTGCTCTCCTCCGCACCGTTGTTGGCCAGCGCCACGCTGGGGCTGCAGCGGCCTTCCACCCTGTTCACATAGCAGCTGCCCATCACGGCAAAGGCTGCCAGCATCTCGGGGCGGCACTCCACATTGGCACCGCAGTCCAGCAGCAGATAAGCCTGCTTTTTGGCGGGCACCATGGTAGCCAGAGCCGGGCGCTTGATGCCCTTGAGGGTGCGCACGATCAGGCTTGCGCCCACATGCAGCGCACCGGTGCTGCCGGCGGAAACAAAGGCATCACCCTTGCCGTCCTTGAGCATGTTCAGGCCCACCACGATGGAGGAATCCTTCTTCTGGCGGATGGCGCGGGCAGGCTCATCGCACATATCGATGACCTCGGTGCAGTTCACCAGCTCAATGCCATCCAGCGGGATGCTGTTTTCCTGTGCGGTCCTGCGCACCAGCGCTTCGTCGCCCACACCTACGACGGTGATGCCGTACTCTTTCACGGCCTGTGCGGCACCCTCCAGCACAGCCAGAGGGGCGTTGTCGCCGCCCATCATATCCACGATAATCTTCATAGCTTTTCTCCCTTCTTAAAGAGAAGTTTCATCCAGCCAGTGCTGGAAGCTGGCAACAGCGCGCTGAGCCTGTGCCATGTAACGCAGGCGCTTGTCCCGCGGGCGGCTCTCCTCCGGCAGCGGAGGAAGGATGCCCATATTCGCGCCCATGGGCTGGAAGTGCTTGTTCTCGGTGGTCAGGTACTGCACCAGCGCACCGCACATGGTATCCACAGGCGGGGCGGGCAGCTCCTTTCCTTCCAGACGGGCATACAGGCTGCGGGCCGCCAGCAGGCCGCAGGCAGCGCTTCCATATAGCCCTCAAAGCCGGTGATCTGGCCCGCAAAAACACATTGGGGTGCTCTTTCAGGCACAGCTGGGCGCTGAGCACCGGGGCGCATCGAGGAAGGTGTTGCGGTGCATGACGCCATACCGCACGAACTCGGCATTTTCCAGCCCGGGGATCATGCTGAACACCCGCTTCTGTTCGCCCCACTTGAGGTTGGTCTGGAAGCCCACGATGTTATACAGGGTGCGTTCCTTATTTTCGGCCCGCAGCTGGACATTGGCCCATGGACGGTGTCCGGTGTTGGGATTCACAAGGCCCACCGGCGCAGGGGACCGAACCGCATGGTGTCGGCACCCCGGGCAGCCATGATCTCGATGGGCATACAGCCCTCATACACAGTGACGGTATCGGCCTTTTTGCGTGGGCATCCGGGTCGGGCTGAGCAGACTGCTCGGCCCCGGTGTCAAAGTCGTGCAGCGGTGCGCGCTCTGCCGAAGCGAGAGCCGCGTGGAATTTCTCGTACTCTTCCTTGTTGAAAGGGCAGTTCAGGTAGTCGGCCTCGCCCCGGTCATAGCGGGAGGCGGCAAACACCTTGTTGTAGTCCAGACTTTCAGCGGTGACGATGGGGGCCACAGCATCGTAGAAGTGCAACCGCTCGTCACCGGTCAAGGTCCCGATCTCATCGGCCAGTGCGCCGTCGGTCAGGGACCGGTGGCCACCAGAACGGGGGCAGTCTCGTCAATGTGCTCCACCTGCTCCCGGTGGACGGTGATATTCTCACAGCTTTCCACCATGCGGGTCACTTCGGCGCTGAATGCATCGCGGTCCACCGCCAGCGCACCGCCAGCGGCCACGCGGGCCGTCTCGGCGGCGTTCAGCAGCTGGCTGCCCATCCGGCGCATCTCTTCCTTCAGCAGGCCGGAAGCAGAGTCCAGCCGTTCAGCTTTCAGGCTATTGGAGCAGATCAGCTCTGCAAAGCCTGCGCTTTTGTGTGCGGGCGAAAAATGCACGGGCTTCTGTTCGTACAGGTCTACCTGCACGCCCTTGCCCGCCAGCCAGAGGGCGGCTTCACAGCCCGCAAGACCCGCGCCCAGCACGGTTACTTTATAGTTCATAGTTTTATCCTTTTAGTCCTTTTTCGGCACCGGCATCTCGTAGCCGCAGCCTTCCTTTGCGCAATACAGCTTGGAGCCTTTGCGGAACATGGTGCTGCCGCACTTGGGGCACTTGGTGGGCACCGGCATGTCCCATGTCATAAAGTCGCAGTCCGGGTAGCGCTCGCAGCCATAATAGATGCGGCCCTTGGAGCTCTTGCGCTCCAGCATACGGCCCTTGCCGCACTTGGGGCAGATGCCGCCGGTATCCTTGACCAGCCGCTTTGTGCCCCGGCACTCCGGGAAGCCGCTGCAGGCCAGGAACTTGCCGTACTTGCCCACCTTGATGACCATGGGCCGGCCGCACAGGTCGCATACCTCACTGGAAGGCTCATCCGGCACCTTGACCTTCTTGCCTTCCATGTTCTTTTCGGCCTGCTCGAGGCTTGCCGCAAAGCCCTGATAGAAGTCATCCACCGTCTTGTGCCAGTCAGCCTTGCCGCTCTCGATCTTATCCAGATTCTTCTCCATCTGGGCAGAGAAGTCCACATCCACGATGTGGGGGAACTGTTCCAGCATCAGGCCATCCACCGCCCGGCCCAGCAGGGTGGGCTTGAGCTTTTTCTGGTCGCGCTCCACATAGCCGCGGTCGATGATGGTGGTGATAATGGGTGCGTAGGTGGAAGGACGACCGATGCCGTTTTCTTCCAGTGCCTTGATGAGGGTCGCTTCGGTGTAGCGGGCGGGCGGCTGGGTGAACTTCTGCTCGCTCTTCAGGTCGCGCAGCTTCAGCACCTGACCCTGCTCCAGCGGAGGCAGGGCGGTCTCCTTCTTTTCCTTTTCGTCGGTGGCTTCCTCGTACAGGACGGTGAAGCCGTCAAAGGTAACGGTATAGCCGCTGGCCTTGAAACGGTAGTCCGCCGCGCTGACCGTGACGGACACGGTGTCCTGCTGGCAGTCTGCCATCTGGCTGGCCATGAAGCGGCTCCAGATCATGCGGTAGAGCTTTGCTGTGTCGCCGCTGATGCTCTTGTCCACCTCGTCCGGTGTCAGGGACGGCACCGAGGGACGGATGGCCTCGTGGGCATCCTGTGCGGCAGTGGCGCTCTTGGTCTTCCATGTGCGCTTGTAGGGGCAGATATAGGCTTCACCGTAGGCCCCTGCGATATATTCCTTTGCGGCGGCAACGGCTTCATCCGAGATGCGCAGGCTGTCGGTACGCATGTAGGTGATCAGACCCATGGTGCCGTGGCCCGCAATGTCCACGCCTTCGTACAGGGTCTGGGCAGCGCGCATGGTGCGGGTGGCCGTAAAGCCCAAGCGGCGGGATGCCTCCTGCTGCAGGGTACTGGTGATAAAAGCCGGAGTGGGCTGCTTTGCCCGCTTGCCCTTTTTCAGCTCTGCCACCACGTATCGGCCCCTTCCAGACCCTTTTCAATGGCGCGGGCCTCGGCTTCGCTTTTGGGCAGCAGCTTTTTGCCGCTGGCATCGGTGGCCAGCCGGGCGGTAAAACTCTTGTGGCCTGCGCCGAGGGTGGCATCCACGTTCCAGTATTCGTCGGGCTTGAAGCTCTCGATCTCCTTTTCGCGGTCATCGATCAGGCGCACGGCCACGCTCTGCACGCGGCCTGCGGAAAGGCCCCGGCGCACCTTGCGCCAGAGGAACGGGCTGAGCTTGTAGCCCACCAGACGGTCCAGCACACGGCGGGCCTGCTGTGCGTTGAACAGATCTTCGTCGATGGCGCGGGGATGGGCCATGCCCTCCTTCACGCCCTTTTTGGTGATCTCGTCAAAGGTCACGCGGTTCGGCTCGTGGGGGTCCAGCCCCAGAATGTTTGCCAGATGCCAGCTGATGGCTTCGCCCTCACGGTCCGGGTCGGTTGCCAGCAGCACGCCGTCTGCGTGTTTGGCCTTGCTCTTCAATTCCTTGATGAGCTTTTCCTTGCCTTTGATGCTGATGTACTGTGGGGCATAGCCGTGCTCCACATCGATGCCCAGCTGGGAAGCGGGCAGGTCACGGATATGGCCCATGCTTGCGGTGACCTCGTAATCATCGCCCAGATACTTGCCAATGGTTTTCGCCTTAGCAGGCGACTCCACGATAACCAGTTTCGCCATTCGAGTTTACTCCCATTTCAAATTTCTTTCTTCTCTATCAGGAACGCACCGTGCAACTGCACAGTACGGGATTCTCTATTTTTATATCATACCACAGCTGTTGTGTGCTGCGCCAGCAGAAATTATACTATTTTATCACATACCGCTTGCCCGGCATGCACAGCACCCGGCCGGAAAGCTCCAGCTTCATCAGGGTGCCCAGCAGCACCGCTGTGGGCAGGCCGCTGCGCACGCAAAGCTCCTCAATGCCAAGGGGCTGCGGCCCAATGCAGGAAAGCACCTTCCGCTCGTTCTCGCTCAGAGGCTCCGGTTGCTTTGCCGTCACCGCCGCTGCGCTCTGCCGGCGCAGGCCCAGCGGGCCAAGCAGGTCAGCAGCAGAACACACTGCACGCGCTCTGCCGTCCCGCAAAAGGCCGTTTGTACCTGCGGAATTGGGCGAGTAGATGCTGCCCGGCACCGCGAACACCGGCTTGCCATAGCGTTCGGCGTGAGACACAGTGGACATGGTGCCGCTTTTTTCCTGCGCTTCCACCACCAGCAATGCAGAGCTGAGCGCCGCAATGAGCCGGTTGCGCTGCAAAAATCCATTTGGGCCAACGCCCTCACTGCGGGGCGGGTACTCACTGATCACGCAGCCCTTCTGCTCGATCTTGTGCCGCAGCACCACATTGGCCGCAGGATAGGTGCGGTCGATGGGCACGCCCATCACAGCAATGGTAGGGCAGTTGTTTTTGACAGCAGCGCGGTGCCCGGCGCTGTCCAGCCCGTCCGCAAGGCCGCTGACGATCAAAGCGCCGCTTTGGGCCAGTTCCCCGCCAATGTCCGCCGCTGCGTTCAGGCCGTATTCGGTAGGCTTGCGGCTGCCCACGATGCCCACCGAGCCCGGCTCGTTGAGCCAGAGCGGATCGCCGGTGCAGTAGAGCACCAGCGGCATATCCGGGATGCGGGAAAACGCCAGCGGATAGTCCGGGTCGTCAAACGGCAGGATGCGCACACCCAGATCATCGCACCGCATCACCAGCGGGTGGTACTGTTCCGGGGCCAGCTGCTGCGCCCGCAGAGCTGCTGCCTCTCCCGCTGCAAGACGAAATTCTGCCGTATCGCGGGCTTCCCATGCTTCCTGTGCACCGCCAAAGGCATCCAGCATACGGCCCGCGTGAACGCTGGCTGGGCCAAGCACATGGGCCAGCCACAGCCAGCACAGCAGCGGATCCGGGGCAGGCTCCGGCGGGAAAAGACTGGTCTGCCCTGCAAGGCCGCTCATAGGCTTTCCTCCCGGAAATGCCACAGCAGGATGCTGCCCGCAATGCCGGCGTTCAGGCTTTCCACCCGGTCGGTCATGGGGATGCGCACCGTGCTGCTGCAGGCAGCAATGGTCTCATCGGTCAGGCCCTGACCCTCGCTGCCGATGACGACGCAGACGCCGCCGGGGCAGCTTGCCTGCGCCGCGCGTCAGCGGCGTGGGACTTGTACAGCGCGGCAGCAAGGCAGGTGATACCCTTTGCGCGCAGCTGGGTGATGGCATCGGGCATGGCACCGGCTTCGATCACCGGGATGCGCACGGCGGCTCCCATGGAAGCGCGCAGGGTCTTGGGGGCATACACATTGGCACAGCCGTCGCTCAGGATCACACCGTCAAGCCAAAGGCCGCAGCAGAGCGCAGCAGGGTGCCCACATTGCCGGGGTCCTGCACCCGTTCCAGCGCCAGATACCGCCCGCCCGCCTTCACTTCGTCCAGTGTGTGCACCGGGGTGCGGAACACGCCGAACACTCCCTGATGGGTGCCCACATCGGCCAGCTTATCGGCCACATGGTCTTCCACAAGGTAGTGTTCACCGGGCAGACCAGCAAGCTCCGGGCACTTTGCCATAGCGCTCTCCGTATAAAATAAGGTCTCCAGCTGCGCACCGCGGGCAAGTTCCGGGCAGAGCTTGCGGCCCTCGGCCAGAAAGCGGCCCTCGCTGCGGCGGAATGCCGCGCTGGAAGAAGGCGGCAGGCGTATTTGATCTTTGCGTTTTCCCGGCTGGTGATTTTTTCGTCCACTCGTGTGTATTCAACCTTTCGCTGTACTGTCGTTCAAAAAGTAGTCTGCCGTCTTGTTCAAAAAATGCAAAAAGGGCAGCGTCTGCCACAAAGCGTTCCTGCGGCAGGGCGCTGCCCTGAAAAACATGTTCCCCCTGCCGTAAGAACCCCCGGATACAAAAACGGACGCCCGCGTATACGCGCGGGCGTCACGATTCAAGTTCCTAATCAGGCGTTCTTGACGGTCTCGACCAGAGCTGCAAAGCTCTTGGGATCGTTAATAGCCATCTCAGACAGCATCTTGCGGTTCAGCTCGATGCCAGCCTTCTTCAGACCAGCCATGAAGGTGGAGTAGTTCATGCCCAGAGGACGAACTGCGTTGTTGATGCGGCAGATCCACAGGTTGCGGAACTGACGCTTCTTCATGCGGCGGCCAGCCAGAGCGTAGTTGCCGCTCTTCATGACCTGCTGCTTGGCCATCTTAAAGTGCTTGCTCTTGCAGCCGTAGAAGCCCTTGGCCAGCTTCAGCATCTTCTTACGACGTTTGTGAGTCATGGTTGCGCCCTTGATACGTGCCATTTTTTATATCTCCTTTAGTTGTCTCAATAGAATGTGTTTGCCTGCGGCTCGCTCTTAGGCGTAGGGCAGCATGCTCTTGATGGTAGCTGCGTTGGTCTTATCAACGTAGCTGGGCTGACGGTAGCCACGGGTCAGCTTGGTGGTCTTCTTGGTCAGGATGTGGCTGCGGAATGCGTGGCCGCGCTTGATCTTGCCGTTCTTGGTCAGCTTAAAGCGCTTCTTAGCGCCGGAGTGCGTCTTCAGTTTCATCTTAGCCATTTTAGTTTCCTCCTAAAATTAGTCCTTATTGGGTTTCGGGATCAGCAGAATGGACATCGTGCGGCCCTCGAGCACCGGCGGCTTATCGGTGGATGCCTGAGGCAGAGCCTCGGCAAACGTTTCAGCACGTCTGCGCCCAGAGCACTGTGCGCCATTTCACGGCCGCGGAAGCGGATCGAAACCTTAACCTTGTGGCCAGCTGCCAGGAACTTGGCAGTCTGGTTCAGCTTGGTATTGAAGTCGTTGGTGTCAATGTTGAGCGAAAGGCGGGTCTCTTTAACTTCGACCACCTTCTGGTTCTTCTTGGCTTCCTTCTCCTTCTTCTGCTGTTCAAAACGGTACTTGCCGTAATCCAGCACCTTGCACACAGGCGGAACAGCCTGCGGTGCGATCTTGACCAGATCCAGACCAGCATCTTCAGCAGCGCGCATGGCCACCTGAATGGACACAACGCCCTTCTGCTCGCCGTCTGCACCGATCAGACGGACCTCACGGTCACGGATCTGACCGTTGATCTCCAGTTCCTTCGACTTTCCAGCGGTAGCGATAATGAATGCACCTCCAAACAAAATCCATTTTGTTGCAAATATTTGGCATAGAAAACGCGGCCGCCCATTTTCAGGACAGCCGCGCAAAAATTCACTCAAAGCCACAGTCCACTCATAATGAACTGCCTTCAGGTATAGCCCGGGGGATCTTTCCCTCGCAAGGCGAGCGCGGCACAGGCCGTAGCTGCTTTCTTTACCCGGCTATTTTACCACAGGCAGAAAACGCTGTCAAGCACTTTTTATGCGTTTTGCGGGAAAAATATGACTTTTCCGAAAAGCAGGCCATCAGGGAGCAGCATCTGCCCGGGCATCGGTGCCGCCCACTCCGGCAGGATGACGCGAAGCATGGTCTAAAGTGTAGGCTGCAATTAAAATCGACCAAAAAGCCTTAACGGGAAGTGCGAGGGCTTCTCACGCTGGATGGACTGGCGAGCGGAAGCAGGACGGAGTGGGCGGCACCGACGTTCTCCTACGCTTCGATCAGCCTCCCCAGCTCCAGCGAGTAGATGCCCTTATACGTTACCTTCTTCGGCGCAAAGCGCTTATCGATGGCAAGGGCATAGAGGTTCAGCTGCGGGCGGTAGGCGCTCAGGAAGTCCGCTTCGGTCTTGCGGCGGTCGGTCTTGTAATCCAGCAGTTCCAGATGATCCGGGAACACCAGCACAAGGTCTGCAATGCCCTGCACCAGCACCTGCTCATCCTGCACGGCGGCGGCTTCCTGCGCGGAAGCTCCCTGTGCCGTCAGCACGGCCGACGCGGGCAGCGCCGTGATGAAGGCCAGCTCCCGCAGCACCTTTTCGGCTGCGCAGATCTTTGCAAAGGCTTCGCTCTCGGCAAAGCGGCGGATGCGGCCTGCATTGAGTTTTTCCGCAATTTCCGGGGCCACCAGCCGGGTGTCCACCTGCCGCTGGCGCTCTGCAAGGATGGCTTCCTCCAGCGTGCCCGCCGCTTTGGCAGCAGCAAGGGAGGCAAAGTCCGCATGTTCCAGAAAAGCGTGCAGAGCCGTGCCCATCTCGGCGGCAGTCAGGCCGTCTTTGGAGAGAAAGGCAGGGCGTTCCAGCGTGGTCTGCTCGGCCTTGTGCACGATGCTGGTCACGCTGACCTTGGCGGGCACCGCAGCCAGTTTTGCCGCCGGATACCGCCATGCAAAGCCCTCCTGCAGCTGAGCCACCAATGCCGGGTCTGCCGGGACAGGCTCTGCCGCTTCCGGTTCCTGTTCCGGTGTTTCCGGCTCCGGCTGAGCTTCCTGCACCGTGACCATGATCTCGCTTTCCGTAAACACAAAGGGCAGTTCCAGATCTCCTGCCAGCCGCCGCAGCGGCCCGCCGAAGGGATGCACCAGCAGCGCTGCACGCAGCCAGTCGGCAAAGCTGCCCGCCTGCTGGTTCAGCGTTTCTCCCGCGCCCGCAGCAAGGAATGCTGCCGCCTTGGCAAAGGGATTGCCGGTCTTGGTCATGCCCAGCGGCACCGTGAGGATCAGCTTATCCTGTGCACGGGTGAGCGCCACATATAAAAGGCGCATCTGCTCGCTGCGCGTTTCCTGTGCATGGACGCTGGCAAGAGCTGCGTAGGCTGCAGTCTTGTACATGCTCTCGCCCTGTTCCGGGCGCAGGCGCAGGCCCGCGCCGTATTCCCGGTGCAGCAGCACCGGCTGGTAAGTGTCGCTCAGGTTGAAGTGCCGGGCCGTGTCGCCCACGAACACCACCGGGAACTGCAGGCCTTTAGAGCGGTGGATGGTCATAATGGTCACACAGCCAGGCCGCGCACCGCCGGGCACAGTGTCCTATCACAGGCAGTAGGGGTGATCATGGGTGCCAATATCGGAACTACGGTCACTTCCTGGATCTTAAGCCTGACAGGAATACAGAGTGACAATTTATTATTCAGATGTTTAAACCAACATCATTTTCCCCTGTGCTTGCGATCATTGGTGTTGTTTTCATTCTGTTTATCAACGATTCAAAGAAGAAAGATATCGGAAGTATCTTTATTGGTTTTGCAATTCTGATGTATGGTATGGATATGATGAGCTCTGCTGTAAAACCGCTTGCAGAAGTACCGGAATTTACAAGTCTGTTACTTAAATTCTCAAATCCACTGTTAGGTGTTGTAGCAGGTGCACTTCTTACAGCAGTGATCCAGTCATCTTCAGCATCTGTAGGTATCCTGCAGGCACTTTGCCTCACCGGAGCGGTGCCCTTCAGTGCTGCCATCCCAATCATTATGGGACAGAATATCGGTACCTGTATTACTGCAATCCTTTCTGCGATCGGGGCAAAGAAAAATGCAAAGCGTGCAGCAGCAGTACATCTTTATTTTAACCTGATCGGTACAGCGATTTTTATGATAGTCTTTTATCTTGTGAATGCACTGGTTGGATTTTCCTTCTTCCATCAGGCTGCAACACCGGCAGGAATTGCCATTGTTCACAGTGTGTTTAATATTGTTGCTACTATTATCCTTCTTCTTTTGCAAAAGGACTGGAGAAACTTGCCTGTCTTACAATCAGAGACAAAAAAGAAGACGTTGTTGTTTCAGCTGAGGACAGAGAATTTATGATCCTGGAACCACGTTTCCTGGAAAAGCCGGCATTTGCAGTGGAGCAAAGCCGTAATGCAGCAAGAAAAATGGCAGAAGAATCCCACAATGCACTGTTTACAGCTCTGGATTTGGTGGATAAGTACAGTGAAGAGGGGGTAGAGTGTGTAAAAAACATGGAAGCCAAGGTTGATCGTTATGAGGATGAACTTGGAACCTATCTGGTGAAACTGAGCCACAAGGACATTTCGGAAGCAGACAGTCACAGTCTTTCAATCATGCTTCACTGTATCGGAGATTTTGAAAGGATTTCCGACCATGCAGTGAATATTATGGAATCAGCACAGGAGCTTTATGAGAAAGGGCTGAAATTTTCCGCAAATGCAAAGAAGGATCTGGAGGTGCTTGGACAGGCAGTAGAAGACATCATCAATATGGCATACAAAGTTTTTGATACGCAGGATACGCAGCTTGCAGAGAAGATTGAACCGTTGGAAGAAGTGATAGATGAGCTTTCAAAAAGAAAGTGAAACGTCGCCATGTACAGAGACTGCGAAATGGAGAATGTACCATTGAGATGGGATTTATCCTTTCGGACATTACCACCTGTCTGGAACGAGTGGCTGATCATTGTTCTAATATTGGTGTCTGCGTGACACAGGTGAATGAAGACCTGTATGATACGCACAGCCATCTGAATACAGTGAAAACTCATCCGGATGAGTCCTTCTATCATGAACTGGAAGATGCGCGGCTTAAATACCAGCTGTCATAAAAAAATAAAGTAATTGTATAGAAATAAGTCAAAAATCGGCATTTTGACTTGACACAAAGCTGATATAAGGGTAAAATATAATAAGTATGTAAATTTATATGGAGGAATA